>Ga0116228_10000188_pt1 | contig 43092 bp, 38 predicted proteins | sample S1TSphfallax_2_FD_89694 | JGI IMG/M metagenome (GOLD analysis project Ga0116228, IMG submission 89694) | Host-associated microbial communities from peat moss isolated from Minnesota, USA - S1T2_Fc - Sphagnum fallax MG | ecosystem: Host-associated > Plants > Peat moss > Unclassified | place...
ATGCCGGCGCTAAGAAATCAACCCGAATATATCCCTTAGATCGCGCTTCAACACCTTGCCGATCGCACTACGCGGTAGGGCGTCTGTGAGGTGGAGGGCGGAAAGCCGTTGGGTTTTGCCGACGCGGTGGTTGAGCCAGGTGCGGAGGGATTCGGGGTTGGCGGTGGCGCCGGGGCGGAGGACGACCACGGCGACGGGGGTTTCGCCCCAGCTTTCGGAGGGTACGCCGATGACGGCGGCTTCCTCGATGTCGGGGTGGGCGCACAATTCGGCTTCGAGGTCGCTGGGATAGATGTTGAAGCCGCCGGAGATGATCATGTCCTTCTTGCGGTCGAGCAAGGTGAGGAAACCGTCGGGGTCGAAACGGCCGATGTCGCCGGTGCGGATGAAACGATCGCCTTCGGGGGAAAACCATTCCGCGGCGCGGGTGGCGTCGGGGCGGTTGTGGTAGCCGGTCATGATGGCGGGGGAGCGGCCGACGATTTCGCCCGCGGCGCCCGGTGGGGCTTCGTTTCCATTGTCGTCGATCAGGCGGATGTCGTGGCCGTCCATCGGGCGGCCGACGGTGGCGAGTTTGTCGGGGAATTCGTGGGCGGCCAGCGCGCAGGAGCCGCCGCCCTCGGTCATGCCGTAGAACTCGATCAGGCCGCCGGGCCAGCGGCGCAGCACTTCGGCCTTCAGATCGGCGGCGAACGGGGCGCTGGTGCAGAATTTCATGCGGAAGGCGGAGAGGTCATAGCTGTCGAAGTCGGGGTGCTGCATCAGGCGGCGATATTGCACCGGGACCAGCATGGCGTGGGTGGCGCAATGCCGGGCGGCCAGGCGCAGGAATTCGGTGGCGTCGAATTTCGGCAGCAGAACGGCCGTGCCGCCGTTGGCAAGCGTGGGGAGCAGGCTGACCAGCGTGGTGTTCGAATAAAGGGGTGTGGAGATCAGCGTGATCGCATCCGGCGTGTAGACGATGCGGCGGAACTGGACCCAGCGCAGGCTATTGGGCTGCACGATGCCTTTCGGCGTGCCGGTGGTGCCGGAGGAATAGATGATGTTGAAGGGGTGATCGGGGGCGGCCTCGATGGGCTGGGGCTGGGCGTCGCGGGGGGCGAGCCAGTTTTCGAAATTGGTTGCGGTGTCGGAGCCGTCCAGCGCGATGCGGTGGGCGGGGAGGCGATCGGTGACGGGGGCGAGGGCGGTGGCGACGTCTCGGTCGAGGAACAGAAACGTAGCGCCGGAATCCTGGATCATGTCGGCGAGGCTGGCGGCGGTGGCGGACGGGGCCAGCGGGGCGACGGTGCCGCCGGCGCGCAGGATGCCGAGGAATACGAGCGTGTATTGGATTGAGGCGGTGGCGCAGATGGCGGCGACGTCGCCTTGGTGGAAGCCGTCGCGTTGGAGGGCGGCGGCGATGCGGTCGAGCGCGATGTCGGTGTCGCGGTAGGTGAGTTCGGCGGCGGGGTCGATCAGGGCGGTGTGGTGCGGGCGCTCGTGGGCGTGGGCGCGGATCAGGTCAGGGAGGGTGCCGAAGGGTTGGGTGAGGCGGTCGTTTGCAATCATCGTAAGGAAGGCCTTCTTTTTTGAAAAAAAGAAGCAAAAAACTTTTGCCCGTTGGCTTACGCGGCCGATGTCAAATCGGGCCGCGTGTGCCGAGGCGCAAAAGTTTTTTGGTTCTTTTTTTCAAAAAAGAACACTTCTTTTTTCTAGCTGAACAACATTTCGACGTCGTCCTCGGTCATCTTCAGCGCGTTGGCGCCGGCGCCGGAGAGGATGCCTTCGGCCAGCGCGCTTTTGCGGGCTTTGAGGAACTCCATTTTTTCTTCGATGCTGTTTTCGGTAATGAGACGATGCACGAAGACGGATTTGGTCTGGCCGATGCGGTGAGCGCGGTCGGTGGCCTGGTTTTCGACGGCGGGGTTCCACCAGGGGTCGTAATGGATGACCGTGTCGGCGGCGGTGAGGTTCAGGCCGACGCCGCCGGCTTTCAGGCTGATCAGGAAGAGTTTCGTTTTGCCCGCCTGGAAATTATCGACCTGCGTGGTGCGGTCGCGGGTTTCGCCGGTGAGCAGGGAATATTTGATGCCGAGCTCGTCGAGGCTTTCTTGAATCAGCGCCAGCATCGAGGTGAATTGGCTGAACAGCAGGATGGCGCGGCCTTCGTCGAGGATGGTGGTCAATAGTTCCAGCAGGCGTTCGAGTTTGGCGGAGCCGGCTTTCTGGCGGGTTTTGGCGTCGATTTTCAGCAGGCGGGGGTCGCAGCAGGCCTGGCGCATTTTCAGCAGCGCATCGAGGATGACGATGCCGGATTTGGCCAGGCCCTGGCTGGCGATGGCTTCCTGCACGCGGGTGTGCATGGCCAGGCGGATCGCTTCGTAGATGGCGCGCTGCGGCGGCTGCATCTGCACCGTTTCCATGATGTCGGTGCGCGGCGGCAGTTCGGTGACGACTTCGGATTTGGTGCGGCGGAGCAGGAACGGCGAGACGCGTTTGGCCAAGGCTGCGTGCAGAACCGTATCGCCGCCTTTTTCGATGGGCGTGCGGAAGCGCTTGGAAAAATCCTGCTGCGAGCCGAGGAAGCCGGGCATCATGAAATCGAACAGGGCCCAGAGTTCGCCGAGATGGTTTTCCATCGGCGTGCCGGTGAGGCAGATGCGCTGGCCGGCGCGCAGGCGGCGGACGGTTTGCGCCATGGTGGCGGCGGGGTTTTTGACGGTTTGGGCTTCGTCCAGGATGAGCGAATGCCAATCGTATTTGGTGAGGATGTCGTCGTCGCGGGTCAGCAACGGATAGGTGGAGATGACGATGTCGCTGCCGGGGATATCCTCGAAACGGTTCTTGCGGTCGGTGCCTTGCAGGGCGAGCACGCGCATGCCGGGGGCGAAACGGGCGGCTTCGCGCGCCCAGTTGCCGACGACGCTGGTGGGGCAGATGACGAGCGCGGGATGATGCAGGCGGCCGGCCTGTTTTTCGACCGCGAGGTGGGCGAGGGTTTGCACTGTCTTGCCGAGGCCCATGTCGTCGGCGAGCACGCCGGCGAGGCCGGCCTGACGCAGGAATTGCAGCCAGTCCACGCCGCGGTGCTGATAGGGGCGCAGCGACGCGTCGAACCAGGACGGGATGTCGACTTCGGTGATGCGGCCATGGTCGCGGAGCTGGCGGCCGAGCGCGCGCAGCGCGTCGCCGCCGCGCCAGACCATGTCGGCGGCGAGGCCGGCTTGTTCGAGGGCGGCGACGTCCGCGGCACCATGGCGGGAGACGCGCAGCTTGCCGCCGGTTTCGCTCATGCCGCCGGCGCCGAACAGGTCGAACAGGGTCAGCAGGAGCGGCTTGATGGTGGCGATTTCGAGTGCCAGGCGGCGGCCGTCCGGCAAAGTGAGGATGACAGGGCGCGTGCTGGCGCTGTCTGCCTCACGCAAGGCGCGGACCATTTCGGCGGCGTCGGCGCGGTGCAACAGCGCCAGCAGCGGCGGGACGAGGTCGATGCGCTCCTCGCCGACGACGACGCCGAGGTCGAATTCGAACCAGTCGATGCCGCTGCCGCCTTCGCGCAGTTCGGCCTGGAAGGGGGCGGTGGGGGTGATCAGGCGGTGCGGGAAATCCGCGTCGATCGTGATGTCCCAGCCCAGGGCGCGCAGGGCGGGCAGGCCTTCGAGCACGAATTCGAGCCACTGGGCTTCGGGCTCGGCGCCAATCATGACCAGGCTGTCGGGCGCGCCGGCCTGGCGCAGATAGGGCAGCGCGCGGTGCAGCCAGCGCAGGCCGAGCTTTTGCAGCATGGCCTCGGCGGCGGATTCGCGCGCGTGATCGCGGATGACGGGGTGGCGGACGCCGTTATGGATGATTTCGGCGGCGGTGTGGTCGATCGGGACCAGCACGCCGCCATAGCGGAAGGCGATTTGCAGGCCGCCGGCGGCGGGGCGGTTGCGCGGGTCGTAATAGGCGCCGCGCAGCGGCATGTCGCGCAGATGGATATGCGGCGTGGGGATGCCTTCGAGCACGTCGCCGGGGGGGAGTTCGCGCGGTTTCGGGACGTGCACGCCGGGCAGGGCCGCTTGCAGCGCGGCGCCGAGGGAGGCGGCCTGGTCGGGCGGCACGGGCGGCGCGTCCAGCAGGCGGCGCAGCACGCGGGGTGGCACGTCGAGCAGGATGGGGCCGACTTCGCCGGTGGTCTGGTCGATATACCAGGGCTCGGGCAGCAGCACGGGCTGGCCGCCGGCGGGGACTTCGAGCACCGGGTGCTGCATGCCGGCGATGTTGACGTGCCAGGCGATGGCGCCGGCGCGGCCGGGGCCCTCGGTCGCCAGGATGCCGGGGAACGGCTCACCGACGCGGGCGCGGCCGGTGGCCAGGATCTGGCGCAGCGTGGCGGCGGGTTCGGCGGTGCGTTCGTCGATCACGCCGGCATAGGTGACGTGGCGCAGAATGGTGCGGTCGATCGGGCGCAGATATTTCGGCGCCATCTGCGCGTTCGTGAGGTTTTGCAGGTTCGGCATGGTGAAGCGGCGGTTGATCGAGCCGTCGCGTTTGATGTCGCTGGCGGCGATGGCCATGTGCAGCGTCGGCGCGCGATGGCCGGGCGGGATGGTTTGTTCCAGGCCGTAGAACAGACGTTTGGAGACATTGTCCGGGTAGGCGTCGGATTCCGCGACCAGGTCGTCGGCCAGGCCGCGCAGCCAGGCGGTGAGGGGGGCGGCGAGCGAGGGGGCGGTGGGCGCCGTTTGCGTGGGGGCGGCGCGCTTGGCCGGCGGCGGCATGACCAGCGGCGCATGCGCTGATGCGGTGGCGGAAATGCGCGGCACCGATTTCAGTGCGGATTCGTTTCGAATATGCGCAAGCAGCACCGCGGCGACATGTTTGCAGTTGAGCCCGACCGGGCAACTGCACTCGCCGTCAACGACCCATTTGCCGCGTTTTTGCTCCAGCCAGATCATCTGGCTGTACGGTTTTTTCGCGCTGCCCTGCACCTTGGCGGTGATCAGGTCGATATCTTCGTCGGCTTCGATGCGGCGTACGCGGCCGTCGCGCACATAGGCTTGCGCCGCGGCGAAGGTGCTGGGGGAAACGACGTCGCGAACGGCGTCCTCGGAAATATCGAGCATGTGGCGGACGTAATCTCCGTTGACCGTCTATTTCAACGCTTGCGAGCGAGTCGGCAAGCAATGTCAGCGCGGATCTAAAGGGGCAAAAGTTTTTTGCTTCTTTTTTTCAAGAAAGAAGGCCTTCCTTTTTGCCCTTTGGCGTGCGCACCGCAGGTCATTTGTGGGGATAAATCGCAAGTACGACTTCGACCAGGATCAATAATAATATCAATGTTTCCATGAGGCCGGCGCGGGCGCTGGCGCTTTCGTCATAGAGCGCCTGGTAGGTGTCGCGGATGATGGCCAATTTTCTGTCAACGGCGTCGCTGACCAGTTTGACGCGGAACAGCTCCAGGGCCGCGGTGTAGACGCGGGCGAGATAGACGTCTTCGGTGACTTGCAGCGCGTTGTCGACCTTTTCGGTCAATTCGGTGACTTCGGCGACGAGCGCGTAGAGGCGGCGGGCCAGGTTGGCGAAGCGGCGCGGGGCGAGGCTCCAGCGGCGCGTGGCCTCGACGAGGTCGTACATGCGCGGGAGTTCGTCGTCGAGCAATTCGTCGTAATAGCGCATTTCGAGCAACTGGGCATTGGCGACCTCGAGCACGTCGGCGACGTCGGTGTCGCGGCGCGGTTCGTAGATGAAGGCGCGGTCCCAGGTGAGCACCACCAGGTCGTCGGTGTAGTAGCTGAAGCGGCGGGCCAGGATGTCGGCGCGCGCAGTGTCGGCCAGGCGTTCATGCTCGCCGGAGAGCAGCGGGACCAGGTCGATGTCGGTGCCGAGCGCGGCGGCGGCGATCGGGGCGGCGAAGGATTGCACGGTGGCGACGAGGTAATCCTCCTCCAGCGTCGAGGCGCTGGGGCGGTCCCAGGCGGCGCCGACGGCGGTGCGCAGCAGGGTCAGCAGGTCCGACCAGACGCCGGTGGCGGCGCCGGGGCCGATGGCGGCGTCGATTTCGTTGACCAGGGCGGTGAAGTCCGGCCAGGCGAGGGAGTCGGCCGGGACGCGGACGGCGAGCGTCACCACACCGAAGACGTAGAGTCGGGCGGCGACCTGGGCCTCCAGCGTGCGGCCGGCGAGGTGCAGCGCCAGCGGCGGGAGCACCAGGGCGAGCGGCGGATCGCCGAACGAGACCGCCTTGGGCGGCGTGCCGCTGAGGCGGCTGCGGGCGCCGGCGCGCGCCTGCTGGCTCCAGAGCGCTTCGGCGCGCGGCAGGTCGATGGCGTTGGCGATGTCGAACAGGCGCAGCGCGGTGACGTGGCCGATGGCGACGACGGGGTCGGGGAAGATGGGGGGGTGTTCGGGGGGCAGGGGTCAGCCTTCAGGGCGCGGGGTGCCGAAATATTGGGGATGGGTGTTACGGACCTTGCGCGATGCGGGGGACCCGTCTGGTGTTTTGTGCGGCAACATCCTAGGTGGCCCGGATGGAAGACGCTATCCATGTTGAGTCGCTGACCAAACGGTACCGCGAGACGCTGGCAGTTGACGACATCAGCTTCCGGGTCCGGCGGGGCGAGACGGTGGGGCTGCTGGGCGGCAATGGCGCCGGCAAGACGACGACGATCGCCATGCTGCTGGCGCTGCTGGTGCCGACCAGCGGGCGGATTACCGTGCTCGGGCAGGATATGGCGAAGGACCGGTTCGCGGCGCTGGCGAAGATGAATTTCTCGTCGCCCTATGTGGCGTTGCCGCAAAGATTGACCGTGATCCAGAATTTGCGGGTTTACGGGAATTTATACAGCGTTCCACAGCTGGAACGGCGCATTCGGGAGCTGGCCGACGAGCTCGATCTGCACGGGTTGCTCGACCGGCCGGCGGGGCGGTTGTCGGCAGGGCAGAAAACGCGCGTGGCGCTGGCGAAATCGCTGATCAACCGGCCGGAGCTGCTGCTGCTGGATGAGCCGACATCGAGCCTTGATCCGGATACCGGCGACATGGTGCGGACCTGGCTGGAGCATTATCGGGCCGAGAGCGGCTGCACGGTGCTGCTGGCGAGCCACAACATGGCCGAGGTGGAGCGGCTATGCAGCCATGTGCTGATGATGAAACAAGGTCGCATCGTCGATCGCGGCACGCCGGACGAATTGCTGGCGCGGTATAATCGGGTGGACCTGGAGGAGGTTTTTCTGGATATCGCGCGCGACCGCCAGGCGGAGATCGCATGAAACCGCTGCGCCGTATCTGGGGGCTGATGTACCGGCATCTCTGCGTGTATCGCGGCAGTTGGCCGCGGCTGCTGGACCTGGCCTATTGGCCGGTGCTGCAAATGACGATCTGGGGCTTTACCAGCCGGTATTTCGCGCAGCGTGTCGGCAGCGACATCGCGGTGACGATCGGCATGCTGCTGGGCGGCGTGCTGCTGTGGGAGACCGCGCTGCGGGCGCATCTGGGGTTTGCCACGACGTTCCTGGAGGAGGTCTGGAGTCGCAATCTGGGGCATATTTTCATCAGCCCGCTGCGGCCGTGGGAAATGCTGGCGGGGCTGATGGCGATGTCGGTGTTGCGGACCGCGTGCGGCGTGGTGCCGGCGGCGGTGCTGGCGGCGCTGCTGTATCATTTCAATATTTTATCGGTCGGCCCGGTGCTGGCGCTGTTCATGCTGAATTTGATGGTGATGGGATGGTGGGTTGCGCTGGGCTGTACGAGTTTGATTTTGAGCCAGGGCGGCGGGGCGGAATCTCTGGTGTGGTCGATGCTGGCGGGGTTGGCGCCGATTGCGGCGGTGTATTACCCGGTGTCGGCGATGCCGCATTGGCTGCAGCCGGTGGTGCTGGCGCTGCCGGCGGCGCATGTGTTCGAGGGGCTGCGCGCCGCGGTGGCGCACGGCGTGATCAGGTGGGATCACCTGGCGTGGGCGGCGGGGTTGAATGTGGCGTGGGCGAGTGCGGCGGTGGCGTTGTTCTGGAGCCAGTTTCAGGCCGCGCGGCGCAATGGGGCGTTGATGAATATCGGCGAATAAGAAAGAAAAAAGGAAATTCTTCTTTTTTGAAAAAAAGAAGCAAAAAACTTTTGCTCTGGCGCCCTCACCACGTGACCCATTGTTTCCTCAGCTTGCGCGGAACCCAACAGACAGAAGTTTTTTGGTTCTTTTTTTCAAAAAAGAACACTTCCTTTTGTTTGTCCCGCCCATGACCTGCACGCGTTTCTGGCTGATCCGCCACGCCATCGTCGCGGCCGATGCGCGCACGTATCTGTACGGCCGGCGCGATGTGCCGATCTGTCCGGAGAGCCTGTCGGCGCAGACCGATCTGTATCGCGCGCTGGCAGCGCGCTTGCCGCGCAATGCGGCGTGGGTGGTAAGCCCGCTCAGGCGCACCGGCGAGACGGCGCTGGCGATCGGGACGGCGGGGTATCGGCTGCCGGCCCCGCGTGTCGAGCCCGGGTTGATCGAGCAGGATCTGGGCGAATGGCAGGGGCTGGCGCATGCGGCGCTGCCGCCGCTGCTGCGCGAGCCGGCGCACGCGTTCTGGCCGCTGGGCGCGAGCGAGACGCCGCCGGGCGGTGAAAGCATGGCGCAGGTGGTGGACCGGGTGGGCGCCACGCTGGAGCGGCTGGCCGTGGATCATGCGGGCGGCGACGTGGTGTGCGTGAGCCATGGCGGCGCGATCAGGGCGGCGGTTGCACACGCGGCGGGGGTGGGCGCCGGGGCGATACTGCACTTCGCGATCTACAACCTGTCGTTGACAGTGCTGGAAAGATTTGCTCAGGGCTGGCGGGTGGTCTGCGTGAATGAGACAGGGTCGGGACTAGAGGCCTGAGAAGAGACGGTTTTCATACGATGGTAGGCGCTTTGCCTTGGCCTACATCTAGTGAATTGTTAACTTGCCTCGGTAACGCCATAATGTGTCATACTATTTGCCGCCATAGATGGAGGGATCGCCATGCGGTCTAAGTATCGACGCGCGGCCCTGGCCGCTCTGTTTTGCGGGTTTGGCGCAGGTGTTGCGCTGACACCGGCGACCGCGTGGGCGGATACGGCGCAGGGGCAGCAGGAACTGGTGGATCGCGCCACGCTGGCGGTGAACGAAGTTCTGAGCAGCCAGGACGCTGACCTGGCGCGGCAGGCATTGCCGAACGCACGCGCGGTGATGATCTGCCCGCGGGTGTTCCGGGTGGGTATTTTCTTTGGCGGCGGCGAAGGCGGCGGCTGCGTGCTGCTGGCACGCGGGGCGCAGGGCACCTGGTCGGCGCCGGCATTCTATTCCATGGGCGGCGGGCTGCTGGGGCCGCAGCTGGGCATTCAGGACGCGGCACTGGTGATGCTGATCATGCATCCCGGTGCGCTCCGGGCGGTGATGGATGATCAGTTCCGGCTGGGTGGCGATGCGTCGATCGCGCTCGTGACGCTGGGCGCCGACGTGCAGGGCGCGACCACCGCGGCGTTGAATTCCGATATTGTCGCGTTTGCCAAGACGCGTGGCCTTTACGGTGGTATTTCATTGCAAGGCAGCGTGATGTCGTCCGACAGCGCGGGCGATGAGGTGTATTACGGGCAGCCGGTCGGCGCGGTGGATATCGTCATGGCGATGCGGGTGAATAATCCCGGCGCCGATCCGCTGCGGGCGGCGCTGATGCGCTTCGGGGCGCCGAATGCGCCGCCGCCGCGCAGCTATGCCGCGACGCCGGCCTATGAGGCGCCACAAGATGCGCCGCCGCCTGCGTACACGCCGAGTGCGCCGGTGCAGCAGCAGGAATTGGCGCCGCCGCGGTAAGCGGTGGTTCGAAGAAAGGAAGGAAGGCCTTCTTTTTTGAAAAAAAGAAGCAAAAACCTTTTTCTGTCTGGTTTCGCGTAAGCTGACGCCGCGTCGTGGCGTGGGTTCCTGACCTACGCCTTCGCGGCGGACGTCCGGCCTTCGCCGTGACACACGCATTTGTGAGGCGGGGCGCGGCTGAATAAAGCTGCGTGTTCAGGCGGCAGGCGCTATGATCGTTACGCAATCGTGGATAGCATTGCCATGCGACATATCGCGTTGTTGATTATTTTAGCTACCGCAGGGTGCGCACAGTTTGCCGACCGGCGCACGCCGGTGCCAGTGAGCTACCTGGAATATACGCAGCTTTCGTGCGTGCAACTGCGGCAGGACACGGCGCGTCTGGATACGGCGATCAACCGTGCGTCCGCGTCGGACCAGAATGATGCCGCGCCGATCGACATCTATGCGGGTCAGGAACGATCGCTGCGTGATGCGCTGGCCAGCAAGAATTGCGACGGCCAGGCGCCGGCGGAGGCGCGTATCGAGTGAGGCACAGGCCGGCGGGGCGGCGACGGCGGGTTGCGTCATGCATGGTGCAGGGCCCGTCCGTCGCGAAAATGGTGGGCTGAAGCCCACCCTACGGTTTGCTTTTGTGGGTTGGGCTCCGCGTATGGTGACGCACATGTGCCGCCGGTCATGACAGCGCCGGCGCAAAAGTTTTTTGCTTCTTTTTTTCAAAAAAGAATTCTTCCTTTGCTTGCCTTCTAGCCACCGGTGCGTAGCGATGCGGTGCCGTTGCATTGCTCGCAGAGCCAGGATTGTGCGCTGACGGCAGCGCAACTGAAATCGGCGATGGCGTCGGCGCCGGACAAGAAGGCGCGATATTTCGCTTGCTCGATGGCCTGGCGCAGCGTGGTATCCGAGGCGGCTTCGTTGGTGTTGCAGGCGTAGCCTTTGACGCTTCCGACCGGCCGGAGCCGCGCGGCGCGGGCGTCGCCGGCGCCGATGATCTGGACGCGCGCGACTTCTGCTTGCTGCGCCGGGGAGATATCGGCGAGGGCTGGCGGCGGCGTGTCCGTGCAGGCGGGGAGACTCAGCAGCAAGGCCGCGCTTGCGGCGGCGCGAAGCCGGTGCCAGCAGAGCCGTCGCGCCGCGCGTCGCTGGTGTGCCATGGGAGTGATATGATGCCTCAGCTTGCCGCCCACGATTGGTTTGGTCCGAAGCTCGGTGCCCTGGTCGCGGAGGCCGAAGCGGCCGGGTTTGCGCGCGATGTCGCAGTTGCCGTGATCACCGACCTGATCAATGGCCCGCAATTCAATACCGCACCGCTGGAGACGGACGAGACCTGGAATCAGGATATTGGCGAGCCGGACTATATGGTCAACCCGGATGGGACGCGGGCGACCAATGCGCCGGACCAGACGGCGCGGCCCGACCCGATGCCGTTTATCGGGTCCCGTGGAGAGTACTGACTGAAGCGGGCGTCAGGAGAGCGGGTTCGGCGGCGTGCCCGGTTCGGACGGGAGCGGGATGAACTCGGCGTGGTCAAGGTCCGGCAGGCGCATCCGGCCGGCGCGCCAATCCGCCTTGGCCTGGGCGATGCGCGCGCGGGATGAGGATACGAAGTTCCAGTCCAGGAAACGCTCGCCGACCGGTTCGCCGCCGAGCAGCATGATGGTGGCCGGGCCGGTGGCGGTGAGCATGGCGTCGTGGCCGGGCGCGAACAGGATCAGCTGGCCGGCCGTGTAGCGGCGGCTATCGATTTCGACATCGCCCCGTACGATGTAGGCGGCGCGCTCGCTGTGCGCGTCAGGCACATGCGACACCGCACCTGGCTGCAGTTCCTGGTGCAGGTAGAATAATGGCGAGAAGGTGCGTACCGGCGCGCGCTTGCCGAACACGGCGCCGGCGATCAGGCGGGTCCAGACGCCGGGTTGCTCGAAGCTGTCGAGTGCTGCGGCTTCGTAGTGCTCGAAGCCGGGGGCGGTTTCCTCGTCCGCGTCGGGCAGCGCGACCCAGGCCTGGATGCCATTCATGCGACCGCCGTGCCGGCGGGCATGCTCGAATCGCTCGGAATGGGTAATGCCGCTTCCCGCGGTCATCCAGTTCACGGCGCCGGGGCGGATCGGTTGTTCGGAGCCGACACTGTCGCGGTGCATGATTTCGCCCTCGAACAGGTAGGTCAGGGTGGAGAGGCCGATATGCGGGTGCGGGCGGACATCGGCGCTGCGCGGCAGGCCGGGCGCGAAATCGACCGGGCCCATGTGATCGAAGAAGATGAACGGCCCGACCATGCGGCGGCTTGCGGCGGGGAGCAGCCGGCCGACGTCGAAACCACCGAGGTTGCGGCGGCGCTGGTCGATGACGAGTTCGATCATTTGACCGCCATAGGCGGTGGGAGGGTAACTGCCAAGGATGGCAAGCAATTGACACCGAAGGCGCTGGCCTTGGCCTACGCGGCCGAGGTCGAATGCGATCACGTATGCAAACGAGCAAAGGTCTTTTGCTTCTTTTTTTAAAAAATAAGACCTTCCTTACCTTCTCCTCACGGCCCATGCCGCGCGATCGCCAGGCTCAGGCCGTCGAGCGTGAGCGCGGCGCCGACCAGCGCAAGATGCGAGTAGGCCTGAGGGAAGTTGCCGACCAGCCGCTTCGCCGAGGGGTCGTATTCCTCGGAGAGCAGGCCGACATCGTTGCGTAGCGCGAGCAAGCGGCAAAACAGATCCCGCGCTTCCGCGATGCGGCCTTGGCGATAATAGATGCCGGCGAGCCAGAACGAGCAAGGGAGGAATACGCCCTCGCCGGGCGGCAGACCGTCGGCACCGTCTTCGGTGCGGTAGCGCCGGACGAAGCCGTCGACGAGCAGGTCCTGTTCTATCGCCGCCACGGTGCCGACCACGCGCGGGTCGGTGGCGGGCAGGAAGCCCACCTGGGGGATCAGCAGCAGGCTGGCGTCGAGCGCCGGACTGCCGAAGCTCTGGGTGAAGCTGTTGCGTTCCCGGCTGAAGCCCTGGTCGCAAATGACGGCATGCATATGGTCGCGGAGCGCGCGCCAGTGGTCGAGCGGTGCCGGCAGTTTGAAATTTTCCGCGTCGCGCACGGCGCAATCGACCGCGAGCCAGGACATGATCTTGGAGTGGGTGAAATGGCGGCGGCCGCCGCGCACTTCCCAGATGCCGTCGTCCGGCAGTTCCCAGATCTGTTCGAGATGCGCGATGAGCTTGACCTGCAGCGGCCAGGATTTCGCGTCGCTGTCCAGGCCGTGTTCGCGGGCGAGATGCAGGGCGCCCATGACCTCGCCATAGACGTCGAGCTGGCGTTGGTCGACCGCGGCGTTGCCGATGCGCACCGGCGCCGCACCCTGGTAGCCGGGGAGCCAGGCCGGTGACCATTCGAGCAGCCGGCGCTCGCCGCCGATGCCGTACATGATCTGCACCTCGTCCGGGTTGCCGGCGACGGCGCGGTGCAGCCAATCCTGCCAGGCCGTGGCTTCCTCGACATAGCCGCCCGCCATCAGCGCGATCAGCGTCAGCGTTGCGTCGCGCAGCCAGCAATAACGATAGTCCCAGTTCCGCGTGCCGCCCAATTGTTCCGGTAGCGAGGTGGTGGGCGCGGCGATGATGGCGCCGGTGGCGGCGAAGGACAGGGTTTTCAGTGTCAGCAGCGACCGGATCACTTCCGGGCGCCAGGCGCCGTCATATGCGCACCGCGCGGCCCAGTCTCGCCATAATGCCTCGGTGTCCGCGAGCGCTTGCGCGGCGTCGAACGGCGGCGGCGGCGGCAGGTGGGACGGGCCCCAGGAGAGCACGAATTCGGTGGCCTCGCCTGCCGCGATGTCGAAATTGGCGACGGTCGCGCCGTCCTGGCCGTGTAACGGAATGGCGGTGCGCAGGAGCACGCGATTGGGGCCGGCGATCGCCTCGATGCCCGTGGTCGTTTCGAGTTGCGTGACCCAGGGCGTGGCGGAGCCATATTCAAAGCGCAGCACGAGCTGGGTATGCATGCTGACGCGGCCGGTGCGGCCCTCCACGCGGCGCACGATGGCGGGCATGTCGGTGCCGGTGGGCATGAAGTCGAGGACCGCCACGCTGCCCTCGGCGGTTTCGAACAGGGTTTCGAGGATCATGGTGTCGCCGCGGTAACGGCGGGTGATGGTCAGCGTGTCGGCGGCGGTGTCCGTGGCGGTGTCCGTGGCGGTGTCTGTGGCGGTGTCTGTGGCGGGGGCGAGCAGCCAGCGCCCGTGGTCGGACGCGCCGAGCAGGGCGGCAAAACAGGCGTCGCTGTCGAAACGGGGCCAGCAGAGCCAGTCGATCGAGCCGTTGCGGCCGACCAGTGCCGCGGTGCGGAAATCGCCGATCAGCGCGTAGTCCTCAATCGGCAGCGGCCCATACGCGGCGGACCTGCCATCCATGTGTGCGGGCCTTCCGGCGCTTGTGTCGCGGGAAACGTGCGCTGGGGTGTGGGGTTCCAGGAAGGCAGGTCTTCTTTTTTGAAAAAAGAAGCAAAAAACTTTTGTCTGTTTGGTACCGCGCTGGCGCGGGGTTGCACGGGGGCGGCAAAATCCGTAGGACGAGCGGGCCCGGGCGCGTAGCTCAGCGGGAGAGCACTACCTTGACACGGTAGGGGTCACAGGTTCAATCCCTGTCGCGCCCACCATTTTTATGGTGTTATATCAGTGGTTTAGCGTGGCCGGTCCGGGCGGTCGGAAAAATTTTGTGTGCGGCGGCGGCCGCAATCCGTGGGTCGAGCGCCGCGGTCTTGATGTATATTTCTGTTTCGCGAATGGTCCAGGCGCACGCGTTTGACGTGTGCCTTTGCCATGGTTTGACGTGTAGGGCGGCGAGACTCTCGCTGATTATGAAGAATAACTCTAAAAAGAGACGTGTGCGTTTCTTTTTCTTGCAAGCTTAGGTATTTCTAGGCATATCCTGGCGCAACACTCTCGAAAGAGGTTGCAATGGGGTTGCGCGTGCTCGGGATCGGATCGGCCTGGGTTGCATCTGTATCGGTGGTCGCCGGGGTAGTCCTGGTGGGCGTGACGGTGGCGGCCAAACCGGCTGCGGCGCCCGCGGGAAGCTGCGCGTGATGCACGCCGCGATGCGCGATGTCTGACTTTCAGGTCCTGCGGGCGATCAATACGATCGGTAGGCTTGCCGGGATCGAGATTCTCGTGGTCGGCGAGGACCTGGAATATCCGGCCGGCAGCGGGAAGTTCATTCGCGTAGGCGAGACGAAGATTGTCGATGGACCGTTTGCGGCGTGGCGGATCTGTGTGCGACTGCGTGACCGGCGGTGGCCGGGGTTCGAGCCGACCGATCCGCAGTTGCTGGTGCATTGGGCGGCGCTCATTGCCTACACCGACCGGTAGTGTGCGGTCAGGCCGGCGGCCGGCAGCGGAAGGCGGCGGTGAAGGTGGTTGGACCGTAGGCGCCGTACGGATTGCCGGACGGGCCCATGGCGATCGGCGCGAAGACGCGGCCGGTTTGCTGGCAGAAGCGCGCTGCTTCGGCCAGCGCCACGCGCTGCGCCTCCGGCCCGCCGCCGAGGACGGGTGCCCGGCGCTCGGAGACGATGAAGCTGTCGGGGCCGTATGGCTGCACGCCGAAGCTGACTGCGCAGGCGCTTAGCAGGAGGGTGGCAGCAAGAAGGAAGAAAGGCCTTCTTTTTTGAAAAGAAGCAAAAAACTTTTGCGCATTGGCTTACGCGGCGCATGTCGCGGTTGGTCGCGTGTGCCAGCTAGCAAAAGTTTTTTGGTTCTTTTTTTCAAAAAAGAACATGCTTGCTTCCTTTGGTGTCAGATGGAGGTGATCTGCCCCACGCCCACGGCAACCAGGAAACTGGCGAGTCCGGTGATTTCGGCTTCAGGCAGCAGATCGGCCTCGCTGATTGCCTCGGCTTTCAGCGCGGTCTCGCAGGCAAGGACGCGTACACCCAGTTCGAGCGATGCGGCGCGCAGCGCGGCGCCATCAAGGGCGGGCCAGTCGGCGCAGAGCGCGCGGATGCCCTGGTTGCTGGCGAACAGGATGACCGGGCGGCCGAGCGCTGCGGCCGCGGCGGCGAGCGAGAAGGCGAAATGGGCGCGGTCGTGGCTGCCGGACAGCAGGATGATGCCGAGCGGTTCAGACTGCATGGGCCGACAGGTCGCGGATCGTCGGCGTGTCGCCGCAGAGCGGGCAGCGCGGGTCGCGCGGGAAGTTCATGGTGCGAAAGCGGGCCGCGAGCGCGTCCCATAGCAGCAGGCGTCCGGCGAGGCTTTCGCCGATGCCGAGGATTTCCTTCAGCACTTCGGTGGCCTGGAGCGTGCCGGCGACGCCGGTGACGGCACCGAGCACGCCGGCCTCGGCGCAGCTTGGGATCAGGCCGTCGGGTGGCCGGGTCGGGTAGAGGCAGCGATAGCAGGGGCCTTCGGGGCGGAAGGTGGCGAGTTGTGCCTCGAAGCGCAGTACCGCGGCGGAGATCAGGGTCTTGCGCGCCAGGTGGCAGGCGTCGGCGAGCAGATAGCGGGCGGCGAAATTGTCGGTGCCGTCGCAGACGATGTCGTGGGTGGAGATGAGCGGGAGGGCGTTGGCGGCGGTGAGACGCACCGGGTGGGTGTGAAGGGTGACGTGCGGATTGATGCGGTGGGCGGCGTGGGCGGCCGAGATGGTTTTGGCGGTGCCGAGGTCGGGGGTGCCGTGGGCGATCTGGCGTTGCAGGTTGGAGAGTGTGACGACGTCGGGGTCGACGATGCCGATGGTGCCGATGCCGGCGGCGGCGAGATAGAGCAGCGCGGGTGAGCCCAGCCCGCCGGCGCCGACGATCAGCACACGCGCGTCGCGTAGCCGCGCCTGCCCGGCGCCGCCCACTTCATCGAGCAGGATATGCCGCGCATAGCGCTGTATTTCCGGTTCCGAAAAATCCAGGTCCAAGATGAGCCCAAAAAGCGGCGGGGTCCGGGGGGAAGCCTGCCCCCCGGCGGGGGTCTGGGGGCAGCGCCCCCGGCAGACTATAACCCTCCAATGATCGAACCCGAAGACAAAGCCCTGGTCCTATTTTCCGGCGGCCAGGATTCCACAACGTGCCTCGCGTGGGCGCTGGCGCGCTTCGCGCACGTGGAGACCGTGGGGTTTTTCTATGGCCAGCGCCATGCGGTCGAGATGGATTGCCGGTTGCGGATACGCGACGCGCTGGAGCCGTTGCATGACACGCTTGGTGCAGATCATGTGATTGATATTGCGGGTGGTTTGGCTGCGCTGGGGGCAACCGCGATGACCTCGGACGCGCCGATCGAAATCGGCGCCGGGGGCTTGCCCACGACGTTCGTGCCGGGGCGGAATTTGCTGTTCCTGACCTATGCGGCGGCGCTGGCATGGCGGCGCGGCGTGCGGCGCATTGTCGGCGGCATGTGCGAGACGGATTTTTCCGGCTACCCGGATTGCCGGGACGACACGGTGAAGGCGATGCAACTGGCGTTGAATTTGGGCATGGACCGGCGGTTCGTGCTGGAAACGCCGCTCATGTGGCTGGACAAGGCGGCGACATGGGCGCTGGCCGATGAATTGGGCGTGCTGGGCTTGGTGATCGAGGAGAGTCACACCTGTTATCGCGGGGTGCGGGACGTGCGGCATGCGTGGGGCCGCGGGTGCGGGGAATGTCCGGCGTGCCGGTTGCGGGCGGATGGGTTTGCCAGATGGCGGGCGCAGGAAGGGCGCGCGGCGTGACCGATCCGGTTGCGTTGGCACGGGCGCTGATTGCGTGCGCGTCGGTGACGCCGGCGGATGCGGGCGCGCAGGACGTGCTGCACGCGGCGTTGGCGCCGTTGGGGTTCAGCATCGAAAAATTGCGCTTCGGCGAGACCGAGAATTTGTTTGCCCGCATTGGGACCGGCGCGCCGCATTTTTGTTTCGCAGGGCATACGGATGTGGTGCCCCCGGGGGACGGGTGGCGGCATGGGCCGTATGAAGCGATGCTGGATGACGGCGTGCTGTATGGGCGCGGGGCGTGCGACATGAAGGGCGCGATTGCGGCCTTCGTCGCCGCTTCTGCTGCGGTGCTGGCGGACGGGATGCCGCGCGGGTCGATCAGCCTGTTGATCACCGGCGACGAGGAGGGGCCGGCGACCGACGGCACCGTGCGCGTGCTGGAATGGATGGAAGCGCACGGCCATGTGCCGGACATGTGCCTGGTGGGGGAGCCGACTAACCCGGCTGCCATCGGCGAAATGATCAAGGTAGGGCGGCGCGGCAGTCTGAGCGCACGCGTGACCGTGCATGGCGTGCAGGGCCATGCCGCCTATCCGCAGCGCGCGGATAATCCGGTGCATCGGTTGGTGGCGGCGCTGGCGGAATTGACCGCGGCGCCGCTGGATCAAGGCAGTGGCGCGTTCGAGCCGTCGGGATTGCAGGTGACGTCGATCGACGTGGGCAACAAGGCCAGCAACGTCATTCCGGCAGCGGCGTCCGCGGCGCTGAATATTCGTTTCAATGACCTGCATTCGGGTGCGGCGCTGGAGCGGCTGTTGCACGCGGTGTTCGCGCGCCATGCGGATCGTTTTGAGTTGGTTGTGACAGTTGGTGGCGAGCCGTTTCTGACGCAGCCGGGGCCGTTTACCGACATTCTGGCGCGGGCGGTGGAGGCGGTGACCGGCATGGTGCCGCGGCTGGATACTGGGGGCGGGACGTCCGACGCGCGGTTCATTGCGCGCTATTGTCCGGTGGCGGAATTCGGGCTGGTGGGCGCCAGCATGCACAAGGCGGACGAGTGCGTGCCCGTTGCGGATTTGCGGTTGTTGACCGCGGTATATGAACATGTGTTGCGCGCGGTGATGGCGTGAAGCGGCCGTCCGGCGACGCAACACGCCGGTCCGGGCTGGGGCTGCTGCTGATTGCGGTGGGGCAGCGTCGCGGGTTCGCGTATTTCGGCAAGACCACGGACGCGTATCTGGCGAGCCTGGCGCCGTTGGTGGCGCTGGTGCTGGTCAAGATTGGGTTGATGGTGGTTCAGGGAGAGGTGCGGGCTGGGGCCACGCTAGGATTGCTGTTGATATGCAACTTGCTCGCGCCGGCGGTGATCTCCGATGCATTATGCGGTCGCTGGGGATGTCGGGATCGCTGGCCGCACTATGCGAATATCCTGAATTGGGCCCAGTTTCTATATCTGATTGTGGCACCGCTTTTGCTGCCGCTCGGCGCCGCGGGTGCCGGATTGCTGGGGATATATGCGCTATGGATGCAATGGTTCGTCGCCCGCAATGCGCTCGGCCTTTCCCGCGCGCGCGCGGCATGGCTGCTCGGCGCGATCCTGTTGAACGGCAATCTGCTGATTACAATTCTTGCGGTGTTCGGCAGCGGCACGTTGGAATCGCTCGTAGGTGTGAAATAGAACGTAATAGCAGAAGGCTTGGCTTCTTTTCAGAAAAGAAGAGTCTTCTTTGTTGAAAGAAAGAACCGAAACAGTTTTGCGCCTGGCTGCGGCAGCAGCGTGACCTGCGGGCGGGTTTCTCGTCGCGGGGCGATATTTGGTGCGGCTGCTGCCGTGGTGGGCGGCGGGTGGATCGATGCGCTGGCGCAGCGTGTGCGCGGGGGCCTGCTGCGCAGTTACGAGCAGCTTGGCGATACGGCGTTCGATCGGGCGCATGGCAATTGCGCCTATCTCTACGACAATGCCGTGGCGGGGCTGGCGCTATTGGCGGCCGGGCGCGTGGCGCAGGCGCGCGTGCTGGGTGATGCGCTGATCGCCGCGCAGGCGCGCGACCGGGCCTGGCACGATGGGCGCTGGCGCAATGCCTATGCGGCCGGGGGCGCCGCACCCGGCGGTGCGTATCCGTTGGCCGGGTGGTGGGACGCGGCGGCAGGGCGTTGGGTGGAGGACGCGTATCAGGTTGGTACGTCGACCGGGGTTGTCGCGTGGGCGATGATGTTTTTGTTGCAATTGGCGCAGGCGACCGGCGATGCGCGGTATCGCGCGGCGGCGGCGCGCGGTGGCGACTGGGTCGCGGCGAACGTGCGCGCGGCGCGCGGCTACGCCGGCGGGTTTCTGGGTTGGGAGACCGCGCCGGCGCGGCTCGCCTGGGTCAGCACGGAGCATAATCTCGATCTGGCCGTTGCGTTTACGATGCTGGGGCGCGCGCCGGAAGCGGCGCATGCGCGCGCGTTCGTGCATTCCATGTGGGATGCGCGGGAGGGGCGGTTTCTGGTGGGGCTGACGCCGGACGGGACGGATAATCGCGATGCGGCGGTGGATGCGAATATCTGGCCGCTGCTGGCGCCGGGCGCGCCGGCGGCCTGGGCGCCGGCGTTGGCGTGGGTGGTGCGCCATTTGGGCTTACCGGCCAGCGACCCGCTCGGCGTGGATTTCAACGACGACCGGGACGGGATCTGGCTGGAGGGCACGGCCTACGTTGCGCTGCTGGCGCGGTGTGTGGGGCAGGCGGCGCTGGGGGCGCGGATGATGGGCACGTTACGGGCGCAGACCGCGCCGGGGGGCCTGGTGTGGGCGAGCAGCGTGCCGCGCCTGACCACCGGGTTTTCGACCGGGCTGACCAATGAAGCCGATTTTTTCTATTATCGGCGGCCGCATATCGGCGCGACCGCATGGGCGGTGCTGGCAGACCGTGGTGCAAATCCCTTCGCCATCAGGTCATAAAGGCGCAGGCGCAACAGATGTTTGCTTCTTTTTTCAAGCCAGACGATCTGCCTTCCTGTTTGTTTGTTGACCCGTGCTGCGTGCGCGATGTGTCCGCGGCGGCCGCATCGCGCGCATCGGGAGCGCGCGCGGCACGCGGTGCGTGTCATGCGCCGCGGCGCACATGCGGACCGTACAGTAAGTGCCCGAAGAGTTAATGAGGCTAACTTTTTCTCACGAAAAGTTGATGGGCCATGTGTTGGGCGCGTGGCCTGGTGGCGTAGCGTGCATTGGTCGATTGGGGATAGCGACATTTTATGTCCGCCACGCCCGCCCTTGCCGTAACATCATGGCGCATTCGGACGACGCTGCGGTTACATCACAACAACGTGTGCCATCAGGGCGCTTGTGCGCCGCAGCATAGCAGGCTTGCAGGCCGGCCATGACGCGACAACTCGTTGCGTGAACGGTTGTTCAATCACTGGTCTGACCGCTTCGCCCGGCGTTGACAAGAAACCGACCGCCATGGAGCGTAATGTGATCACAAACCGAAATTGAGGATGTCGATGCGAACGAGTTCTAACGCTGCCCGGTTGGCGGCGCTTTGCGTATGCGCTGTGTCCGCGACCGTATCGAACGCCGTGGCCGTGCCACGTCTGGTCACGCAGCGCATCGACGACACACAGACCGTGCGGCTGCCCGGCAATACGCGGCCGGAAGCAATTTTGCGCAATGATCGTGGCCGCGTCGATGACGGCATGAGGCTGGAGCATATGCAGCTTCTGCTGAAGCGCCCGGCGGAGACGCAGGCGGCCCTCGTCCGTCTGATCGATGCATTGCAGGATCGTTCATCCCCCGATTATCATCACTGGCTGACGGCGGCACAGTTCGGTGAGCGCTTCGGGCCGGCGGCCGACGATGTGCGCGCGGTGACGGATTGGCTGACATCGCATGGGTTCAGCGTCAGCGGCGTGCAGACGAGCGGTATGCTGATCGATTTTTCCGGGACTGCCGGCGCTATTCGCACCGCGTTCCACACGGAAATTCATCACCTGGTAGTCAAGGGCGTGGCGCACATCGCCAATATGAGCGACCCGAAGATCCCGGCGGCGCTGGCGGACCTGGTGCAGGGCGTGGTGTCGCTGCATGATTTCCGGCCGCATACCAACTTCAAGCCGCGGCCGGCTTATACCTATAGCAGCGGCGGCTCGACCTACCAGGCGGTGGTGCCGGCCGATCTGGCAACAATCTATAACCTCAATCCGCTGTTCAGCGCCGGCATTTCCGGCAAGGGACAGACGATTGTGGTGATCGAAGACACCAACGTTTATAGCACGACCGACTGGAGCACGTTCCGGTCGACGTTCGGATTGTCGAGCTACACGTCGGGGTCGTTTACGCAGGTGCACCCGACCGGCAGCAGCAGCTGTTCCAACCCCGGCACGGTTTCCGGCGCGGAGAGCGAGGCGGAGCTGGATGCGGAATGGGCCAGTGCGGCGGCGCCAAGTGCGGCGATCGAGCTGGCGTCCTGCGCCGACAGCAGCACCACGTTCGGTGGCCTGATTGCATTGCAGAATTTGCTGAACGGGTCGAGCCCGCCGGCGATCGTCAGCATCAGCTACGGCGAGTGCGAGGCGGAGAATGGCGCCACCGCGAACGCCGCCTATAACACCACCTATGAGCAGGCGGTGACGCTCGGCACGTCGGTGTTCGTGTCCGCCGGTGACGAGGGCGCGGCTAGCTGCGATGCCAACGAAACAAAATCGACACATGGTATCGGCGTCAGCGGCTTCGCCTCCACGCCGTACAATGTGGCCGTGGGCGGCACCGATTTCGGCGACAGCTACGAGGGCACGAACAGCACCTATTGGAGCAGCACGAATTCATCGACCTATGGTTCGGCGCTATCCTATATTCCGGAAATTCCCTGGAACGATTCCTGCGCGAGCCAACTGCTTGCAACCGCGTCGGGGTATAGCACCACCTACGGGTCGAGCGGGTTCTGCAACAGCTCGACCGGCGAGGCGGATTACCTGACGACCGCAAGCGGCAGCGGTGGGCCGAGCGGCTGTGCAACCGGTTCGCCCTCCAAGTCCGGCGTGGTCGGCGGCACCTGCAAGGGCTATGCGAAGCCGTCCTGGCAATCGTTGGTCGGCAATCCAGCCGACAAGGTGCGCGATATTCCGGACGTGTCGCTGTTCGCGGCGAACGGGGTTTGGGGGCATTATTACGTGTTCTGCGACTCAGACACGCGTGACGGCGGCGCAAAATGCACCGGCGCACCGAGCGGCTGGTCGGGCGCCGGCGGCACGTCCTTCGCGTCGCCGATCCTGGCCGCGATCCAGGCGCTGGTGAACGAGAAGCAGGGCGCCAAGCAGGGCAATCCGAACCCGACCTATTACAAGCTGGCGGCGACCGAATATGGGTCGAGCGGCAGCAGCTCGTGCAATTCCAGCAACGGCAACCAGGTCGGCAGCAGCTGCATTTTCTATGACACCACGCTGGGCGACATGGACGTGAACTGCACCGGATCGAATAATTGCTACCTGCCGAGCGGCAAGAATGGCGTGCTCTCGACCAGCGACAGCAGCTATTTGAAGGCGTACGGGACCGGCACCGGGTGGGATTTCGCCACCGGCATCGGGTCGGTCAATGCGGCCAATTTGGTGAATAATTGGTAGTGCCATCGGGTTTGAGCGGTGCGGATGGGGTGGGCTGCAAAGCAGCCCACCCTACGCTTTGCCTCCGGCGGGAAACCCGAATTACCCTAAGTCAAGGCGTCGCCGGAGCGCTGCATCTTGAGCCAAAATCGCATGACAGCCGCCGTAAAGGCGGTGCTTGATGTTAGACTGGGCGCCGTGGGCGCACCGCTCCCGTCATCGCCGGGCGTCGTGATCTACAAGGTCATGGACAAGACATTTGCCATCCTGGAGAACCGGGCCATTGCGGCCGTCATTTTGAAATGCGATCCTGGTCTGGCGGAAATCCTGCGCACGCAATATTCCGGTATCGGCCATCGCGGTCACCTGGATCGGCGCCACTGGATTTGTGTGAGACTTGATGCGGATGTGCCGGCGGACGAGGTCGAACGCCTGGTGGCGCATTCCTATGAGCTGGTGCGCGCTAAGTTGACCCGAAAACAGAAGGCAGAGCTCGAAGCGCTTTCGTCCTGAACTTTCTCGCGCGCCCGGTGACGCTGCGGTCGTTGGCCGGTTTGGCGCGGGGCGTATGCCTGGCCGGGACTGGATGATCACAACCGTTGGCTCGCTGCGCGGTTGCAACATGCGTTGTTGCGCTGAAGCCCACTCTACGGCGGGTGATTCTCACATCGAGAATTTTTCACCGAGGTAAACGCGCCGCACATCGGCGTGCGCGACGACTTCGCGGGGGGCGCCTTCCATCAGCACGTGGCCGTCGTGCATGATATAGGCGCGGTCGATGATCTCCAGCGTTTCGCGGACGTTATGGTCGGTGATCAGCACGCCGAGGCCGCGGTTTTTCAAATGGCCGACCATGTCGCGGATTTCGCCGACGGCGATGGGATCGATGCCGGCCAGCGGTTCGTCGAGCAGGATGTAGCTGGGGCGGGTGGCGAGCGCGCGGGCGATTTCGACGCGGCGGCGTTCGCCGCCGGAGAGTGCCAGCGCGGGCGTGCGGCGCAGATGGCCGATGCCGAATTCGGCGAGCAGCGCGTCGCAGGCGACGTCGCGGGCGTCGGGGTCGGTTTCGACGACTTCGAGTGCTGCCTTGATGTTCTGCTCGACATTGAGGCCGCGAAAGACCGAGGCTTCCTGCGGCAGGTAGCCGATGCCCATGCGGGCGCGGCGATACATCGGCAGCAGCGTGATGTCGGTGCCGTCGAGCGTGATGTTGCCGGTGTCGGGGCGGACGAGGCCGACGATCATGTAGAACGTTGTCGTTTTGCCGGCGCCGTTGGGGCCGAGTAGGCCGACCGCCTCGCCGCGCCGGACCTGGATCGAAACGTTACGCACAACCGGGCGTTTCTTGTAGGTCTTGCCGACCGCTTTGGCGATCAGGCCACCGCTGCCTTCGAGCACGCGCAATTTATCGCGCGGGGTCTGATCGGTCATTGGGTGGCGTCCTTCGTGGTTGGCGCGGCTGGCCTGGTGGCTTGCGGCGTGCCGGGCTTGGCGTCAGGTGCCGCGGCTTTGGCCTGCGGTTCGTTCGGCACGACCAGGCCATGGACGCGCGCGCCCGGCGTTTCGGTCATGGTGGCGACGCCGGTTTTCATGTTCACGATGGCGGCAGAGCCGTTCAACTGGTTCTCGCCGCGGGTGACGTGAACATGGCCGACGACGCGGGCGAGACCCGTGTCCGGCACATAGACACCACGGTCGCCGGTAACGATTTCGGTCGCGGTACGGACTTCGACATGGCCGAATGCCTCGACGCGCTGGATCTTGCCGGAGGATTCCAGCGGGTCTTGCCCGGCTTTGGGCGGGGGCGCCGGTTTGGCGGCGGGCGGCTGGCCTGGCTTAGCCGGCGCGCTGTTGTCCACGGTGTAGGCGACCAGCGTGTCGGCCTTGATGCGGCGGCCGTCATTGCTGGTGGCGGTGGCGTCGCCGCGGCCGACCGCCATATGTTTCTGGGACCAGTATTCCATACTGTCGCGGGCGGTGAGCAGGTCCTGCGCAGTGGTCAATTTCAACGCTTTGCCGGTCAGGACCAGCACGGCCTGGTCGATGTCGTAGACGGCGTGGTCGCCCCATGCCTGGTCGGTCTGGGTGAAGATGTGGACGTTGTTCTCGGCGTTCAGGCGATAGATCTCGTTGTTGCCGGTATCGTCCGGGGCGCCGGTGCCGGTGGGCGGCGGCGTCACCGGCTTGGGCGGCGGCGGGGCGGTGCTGCCGGCCGGGCCGCTGCCCTTTTTTCGATAGTGGGCGATGAGTTGGTCGGCGGTGACCGTGACGTCGCCGCGCACGGCGCGCGCGTCATCGTGCGCGGTCACCGTCTGATCGCCCTGATTCCAGTCGATCCCCCCCGCCGCGGTCACCGTCACCGGCCCGCCATGCGAAAGATCAAGCGCCTGTCCGAACGCCGGCAGCGGAAAGCCGATACAGCCCAAGAGCAAAAGTTTTTTGGTTCTTTTTTTCAAAAAAGAACTACTTTCTTCACGTCAGTGCGCCGCATTCATCACCAATTTCGCCGGCCCATGAAATTGCACGAGCCCCCCCTTATCGAGCAGCGTAAAGCCTTCGGCATCCAGGGTGCCGAAGGGGCCTTCGGCGTGGGTGTAGTCGCTGCTGGTGACGGCGCCGTGCTTCATGTCCACGGTGGCGGTGTTGGAGGTCAGGGTCGTGCCGTCCTGGCGGTAGAGCACCACGTCGCGGGTGAGGTCGAGCTGGTCGGCCTTCTGCACATAGGCGCCGCGTTTGGATTGGACCTGCAGCCAGGTGCCGTTGTGCAGTGTGAGGTCGCCGCGCGGGTTGACCAGGTCGTAGCGTGACTCGCCGACTTTCTCGGCGGTGTCGGCGCTGACCATGTAAGGCTGGTTCTGGCTGTCATAGCCGCGATAGCGCGGCTGCTTCATCACGCCGCCGACCGATATGGCGGCCAGGTTGTGGAAGGCGTTACGGCCACGTTCGATGGTGCGGCTGATTTCCGGCCAAAGGGCGACGGAACTCAGCAGCACGAGGGCGGCTACGGGCAGCATGAATTTGGCGGCGCGGACGGTGCGGCGGCGACGCACCATCGCATCCGACGCGCGGCTATAGGCGCTTCCCCCGGGAAGCTGCACCGACAGCGTCGGCTTGTCCGGGAAATCCAGCATCAGGCGACGCCCGCGCGCAGCAGGTCGTGCACATGCAGCAGGCCGACCGGGCGGCGTGCGGCATCGAGCACGAAGACGGCGGTGATCGGGCGCGGCCGGTCGTTCATGACGCGGAGCGCCTCGGCGGCGAGCATGTCCGGACCGATGGTGAGCGGGTGCGCGTTCATGATGTCGGCAACGGCGCGGGTCAGCAGATCGGGGCCCATGGCGCGGCGCAGGTCGCCGTCGGTGACCATGCCGGCGAGCGTACCGTCCGGTGCGACGGCGCCGAGGCAGCCGAAGCCCTTGCCGGTCATCAGCAGCAGGGCGGCCTGCATGCGGTCGGTGGGGGCGGCGAGCGGTAGCGCCTCGCCGCTGTGCATCAGGTCGCGCACGCGCTTCAGCCGCGCGCCGAGGCGGCCGCCGGGATGGTAGAGCTGAAAGTCGGCGGGGGAGAAACCGCGGCGGCTGAGCAGGGCCACGGCCAGCGCGTCGCCGAGCGCGAGTTGCATGGTGGTGCTGGTGGTCGGCGCCAGGCCCATCGGGCAGGCTTCCGGCGCTGGCGGCAGCAGCAGCACGATGTCGGCCGCCTGCGCCAGCGTGCTCTCGGCGCGGGCGGTGATGGCGAGCAGCGGAATGCCGTGGCGGGTGGCGTGGGCGATCAGGTCGGCGAGTTCGGCGGTCTCGCCCGAGTTCGACAGCGCCAGCACCGCGTCGCCGGGCAGGATCATGCCGAGATCGCCGTGGCTCGCTTCGGCCGGGTGCACGAACAAGGCGGGCGTGCCGGTGGACGCGAAGGTGGCTGCGATCTTGCGGCCGATATGGCCGGACTTGCCCATGCCGGTGACGACGATGCGGCCGTGCGCGCCCGCCAGCGCCGTGACTGCGCGCGCGAAATCGCCATCGAGCGCGCCGGCGAGCATGGCCAGGCCAGCGCGCTCAGCGTCCAGCACGGCGCGGCCTACGGCCAGGTCGTCGGGTAGATTGGGTGGATCTTGGGCCGGAGGCGCGGACAAAGCTGCCTGACCGGACGCGGGATGGATATCCAGCTTGGTCAATTCCTGTAACGCGTTGCTCTGTATGAGATGGGCGGCACGTGCCGGTCAATCAAACCAGTGTGTTGGAGTGTTGCAGGGCGCAGGGGTCAGGTATCAGTCGTCAGTTGTCGGACAAGCGCATCGGCGCCGCGGCGGACTGCACGTCCCCCGACCAGCCGCCGCCGAGCACCTTGTAGGTGGTGACGAGGTTGGTCAGTTGTGATTCGCGCAGCGTGACGAGGTCTTGCTGGGCGGCGTAGAGCGAGCGCTGGGAGTCCAGCGTGGCCAGATAATTGTCGACGCCGGCGCGGAAGCGCAGCAGGGCCAGATTATAGGCGTCGGCGTCGGCGTCCACCAGTTGCTGCTGCGCGCGGAGCTGGTCGAGATAGGTGCCGCGCGCGGCGAGCACGTCGGCGACTTCGCGGAACGCGGTCTGCACGGTCTTTTCATAATTGGCGACCTGCAGGTTCTTCTGCACTTTCGCGAGATCGAGGTTGGCCTGGTTCTGGCCCCAGGTGAAGATCGGGATGTTGAGCTGCGGCGAGAACGTCCAGCTGGTGGCGCCGGCGGTGAACAAATGGCTGAGCTTGTTGCTCGCGACGCCGTCCTGCGCCGTGAGCGTGATGCTCGGGAAGAACGCGGCGCGCGCGGCGCCGACGTTCGCGTTTGCGGCGCGCAGATCATATTCGGCCGCGACCACGTCCGGGCGGCGCGTCAGCAGGTCGGACGGCAGGCCGGGGGGCAGGTCGGCGAGGATGGTTTGGTCGTCGAGCTTGCGGCCGGGGGGCAGGTCGGCCGGCATCGGTTGCCCGAGCAGCAGCACCAGCGCGTTCTGGTCCTGCGCGACCTGGCGGCTGTATTGCGCGAGGTTGGCGCGGGCGGTGTCGACCGAGGTTTCGGCCTGGCGCAGCGTGAGACGCGTGGTGGTGCCGCGGTCCAGCTCCTTGGCGGTGAGGTTGTAGGAATCCTGCTGGCTTTGCAGCGTGCGCGCGGTGAGGTCGCGCAATTCCTGGTCCGCCAGCAGCGTGAGGTAGGCACTGGCGACCTGAGCGATCAGGCTGATCTGCGTGCTGCGGGCGGTGGCGCCGTAGCCGAGATATTGCTCGAATTTCTGCGCCGTCAGGTTGCGCACCTGGCCGAACAGGTCGAGCTCGTAGGACGAGAAGCCGACGCCGGCGGTATAATAGCGATAGGTGCCGCCGCTGCTCGGCGTCGCCTGCAGACTGCTTGAACTGGTGGCGGCGAGCGTGCCACTGGTGCCGGAACTGCTCGTGCTCGTGGGTATCGTCGTGCTGTTCGGCAATCCCTCGAACGTGCCGGTGCCGGACAGGTTGATTTGTGGAAACAGGTCGGCGCGCTCGGAGCGATATTGCGCCTGGGCCGCCATGACGTTCAGCGTGGCGGTGCGCAGGTCGCGGTTGTTGCGCAACGCGATGTCGATCAGCGCGCGCAGACGCGGGTCGGTGTAGACGTCCTGCCAGGCCGTTTGCGGCGCGGGCCGCAGCTGCGCCGGCTTCGTATCGCCACCGGCATGATATGCGGGGCCGTCGGGGTAGGTGGGGGCTACCGCGAGCGCGGGGCGGTGGTAGTCGGGGGCCAGGCTGCAGCCGGACAAAAGAAGAAAAGGAAGGAAGGAATTCTTTTTTGAAAAAAAGAAGCAAAAAACTTTTGCCCTTCGCGGCAATGCGCGTGTTCCCAATGCAGACATCTGGTTTGAAGCAACGGGTAAAAGTTTTTTGGTTCTTTTTTTCAAAAAAGAACATGCTTTATTCTTCATTCTTTATTCCCCCACCGCCGGATGGGCGCCGGCTGGCACCTTCGCGTGCCGCGCCGGCCGGCGTTCGACCGCGCTCATCACCACCACGAAAAACAGCGGCACGAAAAAGATCGCGAGCACCGTGGCCGATAGCATGCCGCCGACCACGCCGGTGCCGATCGCGTTCTGGCCGCCGGAGCCGGCGCCGCTGGCCAGCGCCAGCGGCAGCACGCCGACTGTGAACGCGAGCGATGTCATCAGGATCGGACGTAGCCGCTGCTTGGCGGCTTCGAGCGCCGCGGCAGTGAGGCTCTTGCCCGCCTCGTGCCCGGCTTTGGCGAATTCAACGATCAGGATGGCGTTTTTCGACGCGAGGCCGACCGTGGTCAGCAATCCGACCTGGAAATACACGTCGTTGTCCAGGCCGCGCAGCATCGTGGCCAGAACGGCACCGATGACGCCGAGCGGCACCACCATCAGCACCGCGGCAGGAATCGCCCAGCTCTCGTAGAGTGCCGCCAGACACAGGAAGACGATCAGCAACGAAATGCCGTACAGGAAATACGCGCCGCTGCCGGCCTTGCGTTCTTCGTAGGAAAGGCCGGTCCAGTCATAGCCGATGCCGGGGGGCAGCCGGGCGGCAAGCTGTTGCATAGCGGTAATGGCGTCGCCGGTGCTCAGGCCTGGCGCCGGCGTGCCGAGCAGTTCGATAGACGGGGTGCCGTTGTAACGTTCCAACTGCGGCGAACCCGTGCCCCAGCTGCCGGTTGCGAACGCGGTGAACGGCACCATCGTGCCGCCCGAGTTTCTCACATACCAGTTGCCGAGATCGTCCGGCAGCATGCGGCTGTCTTCGTTGCCCTGAATATAGACGCGCTTGATGCGGCCGCGGTCGAGGAACTGGTTGACGTAGGACGAGCCCCAGGCGGCCGACAGCGTGGTATTGATATCGGCGATGGACAGACCGAGGGCGCTTGCCTTTTCGCGATCGATTGCGATGTGATATTGCGGTTCGTCGTCCGAGCCGTTCGGCCGCACGCCGGCCAGGCGCGGGTCGCCCATCGCCATGCCCAGCAACTGATTACGTGCTGCCATCATTTTGGCATGGCCGACGCCGGCTTCATCGAGCAATTCGAAATCGAAACCGGTCGCGTTGCCGAGCTCGAGCACCGCGGGCGGCGCGAACGCCACCACCATGGCGTCCTTGATGCCGGCGAAATGTCCCATGGCCCGCTTGGCCACCGCCTGGACGCGATTGGCCGCACCCGGCCGGTCGCCCCACGGCTTGAGCGTAATGAAGGCAATGCCGGAATTCTGGCCACGGCCGCCGAAGCTGAAGCCGTTGACCGCGAATACATGCTGCACCGCCGGATCGGTGTGCAGATATTTGGCGACGTCATCCAGCACGGCTTGCGTGCGAATGCTGGTCGCACCCGGCGGGGCGGTGACCTGCACGAACATGACGCCCTGATCCTCGTCCGGCAGAAATCCGCTGGGGATGCGCAGGAAGAGGACGACCATCAGCACGACCACGACGAGGAAGGCGAGCATGGCGGCGACCGGGCGCTTGACCATGCCGAGCACGCCACGCCGGTATTTCATGCTGGCGCGGTCGTAATTGCGGTTAAACCAGCCGAAGAAACCGCGCCGCGGTGCCTGATCCCTCTTTGGCGCCTTCAGCAATGTCGCACACAAAGCCGGGGTGAAGATCAGTGCCACCGCGACTGACAGGATCATGGCCGAAACGATGGTGATAGAGAATTGGCGGTAGATGACGCCGGTGGAGCCGCCGAAGAACGCCATGGGCAGAAAAACCGTGGTCAGCACCAGCGCGATGCCGATCAATGCGCTGCTGATTTGCGTCATCGAGCGGCGTGCCGCGTCGGGCGGGCTGAGCCCCTCCTGCTCCATCACGCGCTCGACATTCTCGACCACGACGATCGCATCATCGACCAGCAGCCCGATGGCGAGCACCATGCCGAACATCGTCAGGCTGTTGATGGAATAGCCGATCACCGACAGCACCGCGCAGGTGCCGAGCAGCACGACCGGCACGGCGAGCGTCGGGATCAAGGTCGCGCGGAAATTCTGCAGGAACAGGAACATGATGATGAAGACAAGGATGATCGCGATGAACAGCGTCTCGACCACGTCATGGATCGACAATCGGACAAAGGGCGTGGTGTCGTAGGGGTAGACCACGTCCACGCCGGGCGGAAAATTGGCTTTCAGGTGATCTATTTCGGCGTGCACAGCAGTAACGGTATTCAGCGCGTTGGCGCCGCTCGCGAGTTTCACCGCGAGACCGGCGGCCGGGTTACCGTCAAATTGCGCTGATAAGTTGAAGTTTTCGCCGGTCAATTCCATGCGGGCGACATCGCGCAGCCGCACCTGGGCGCCGCTGGATTGCACGCGCAGCAGGATATTGCCAAATTCCTCAGGCGTTTCCAGGTAGGATGGGCCGATGATAGTGGCATCCAGCTCCTGTCCTGGGCGGGCCGGCAAACCGCCAAGTTCGCCGGAGGAAATCTGCACATTCTGCGCCGTGATGGCGGTTGCAACGTCGCCCGGCGTCAAGGCGAAATTATTGAGTTTCGCCGGATCGAGCCAGATACGCATGCCGTATTGCGCACCGAACAACTGGATATCGCCGACGCCCGGCGTGCGGCTGATCGGATCCTGGACCGACGACGCGATCAGGTCGCCCAGATCGGCGCTGCTCATTTTGCCGTCACGCGAGACCAGGCCCAGCACCAGCAGGAAGTTTTTGGTCGCCTTGGCCACCGTGATGCCCTGCTCCTGCACCACCTGCGGCAACAAAGGCGTCGCCAGCTGCAACTTGTTCTGCACCTGGACCTGCGCAATGTCCGGATCAGTGCCCTGGTTGAAGCTGAGCGTGATGGTGGCGCTGCCGTCCTTGTCGCTGTCGGACGTGAAATAGAGCAGGTGATCGAGGCCACTGAGCTGCTGTTCGATCACCTGGACGACGGTGCTTTGCACGGTCGCGGCCGACGCACCCGGATATTGCGCGGTAATGGAAATGGCCGGCGGCGCGATGGCCGGATATTGTGCCACTGGCAGCGAATAGATCGAAATGCATCCCGCCAGCATCACGACGATGGCAAGCACCCAGGCAAAGATCGGCCGGGAAATGAAAAAGGCTGACATCAGACGATCCTTGCGGTGCGGCCACGAAACCAAGAGAGCAAAATTTTATGTTTCTTTTGTTCAAAAAGAGAGCTTTTACACCCTATCCCGGCGAATCCGTGTTCACGTTCGCGGCCTTGGTCGTGCTGATTTCGGAGGGCCTGACCTGTGTGCCTGGCCGCGCTTTCTGCGTGCCCTCAACGATCACCCGGTCGCCGGCGGAGACGCCGGCGGTGACCAGCCATTTGTCGCCGATGGCGCGCTCGGTGGTGATGGAACGGACCATGGCCTTATCGCCGGGGCCGACGACCAGCACGGTCGCATCGCCGCGTGGGTTGTGCGAGACCGCCTGTTGCGGCACCAGAATGCCGTTCGGCACGATGCCTTCCTCGATACGCTGCTGCACGAACAGGCCCGGCAGCAGGATGCTTTGCGGATTGGGGAAGATGGCGCGCAGCGTCACCGACCCGGTGGTCTGGTCGACCGTCACTTCGGAGAATTGCAGCTTGCCGGGCGTAGGATATTCGGTGCCGTCGGGCAGGATCACATGCACCGCAGCACTGTCCTGATCGGGCACGGTGATGTTGCCGGTGGTGCGGTCGTGCCGGAGTTGCAGCAGCGTCGTGCTGGGCTGGGTGACGTCGACATAGATCGGGTCGAGCTGCGTGACGGTGACCAGTGCCGAGGTCTGGCCCTGGGTGAGCAATGCGCCTTCGGTGAAGTTCGAGCGGCTGGTGTGGCCGGTGATCGGCGCGGTGACGCGGGTGTAGGCGAGATTGATTTCGGCGGTGCGCACCCCGGCGATGCCGGAGGCGACGTCGGCCTCGGCCTCGCCGGCGGCCGATACCGCATTGTCGAGGTCCTGCTGGCTGACGGCCTGCGCCGCGGCCAGCGGCCGGTAGCGTTTGACGGTCAGATTGTCGGACGTCAGTTCGGCGCGGGCATGCGCCAGGGTGGCGCGGGCGCTGGCCAGGCTCGCCTCATACGGCGCGGGGTCGATCTGATACAGCACCTGGCCGCTATGGACGAGGGCCCCCTCCTCGAACAGGCGGCGGATCAGCAGGCCGCCGACCTGTGGGCGGACGTCGGACGTGCGGTAGGCGGTAACGCGGCCGGGCAATTCCGTCGTGAGCGTCACCGGCTGCGTGTGCAGCGTGACGACGCCGACGGCGGGCGGACCGGACGGCATGCCGGGTGGGCCACCCTGCGCGCCACCGGCCTTGCCCGGTGGATCCTGCTTGCAGGAGGCCAGCGCCAGGACACATGCGGTGGCCACCATGGCGCCGGAGCCAGCGCGTTTTCCGGGGTGGTGAGGCGGCATGACTGGGTCCTTCAGGACGGAGAGCGGACGGCGCGCAATCGGCATCGACCGGAAACTGCGTAGTTTCCGGCGCCGGAAACTTTGGGGTTTCCAAATCGCTTTTCAAGGGGTAGCAGTGCATCTACCTATGGAGGCGACGGCATGGACCCGTCATTGGCATTTGCGGCCGGGACGGATTCTGGGCGGGCGGGCGCCGGCCGCAAGCGGGTGGCAACGGATGCTGACCGGCGGCGGCAGGCGATGGACGCCGCGGAAGCCATGTTCTTTGCGAATGGCTATCATCGTACAACGATGGCGACGATCGCCCGTTCCGCCTCCATGTCGAAGAAGACGATTTATCAGGTATTCGGCTCGAAAGAGGACCTGATGGACGCGGTGCTGACGCGGCGGCTGGCGATGCTGACCCGGCCGCTGGATGCGGCGGATGACGACCGGCCGCCTGAGCAAGTGCTGACAGCATTGTTGCTGCAATTGACGCGCTTCGTGCTGGCGCCGGATGAAATCGCCTTCGTTCGCTTGCTGATCGCCGATGCGACACCGGGCGATGAACTGGCGCATTTGCTGAACCGCAAGCACTTCCTGATTGGCCGCACCACACTGGCGCAATGGCTGGCGCGACAGGCGGAGCTTGGCATGCTGTGCGGCGAAGCGCCGGAGGCGGCGGCCGAGATGCTGGTGGGCATGGTGCTGGGTGATTTGCATACGCGGTTGCTGCTGCGGCTGGCGAGCCCGCCGAGCGACGCGGTAATCGAGCAGCGGGTGGCGCGGGCGGTTTCGGTGTTTTTGGGGGCCTGCAGGAAGTAAGAAGGTCTTCTTTTTTGAAAAAAAGAAGCAAAAAACTTCTGCTACTTGGCTTACATGGTCTGATTCGAAATGGGCCGCGTGTGCCAAGTAGCAGAAGTTTTTTGGTTCCTTTTTTCAAAAAAGAACTGCTTTCTTCTTGAGGAGGAACAATTGCGCGAAGAGCCGTTTACCGTTGCACAAGACGGCGCAGTTGCGCATGTGCGGTTCTGCAGGCCGCAGGCGGCGAACTCGATGACTCCGGCGTTTTGGGCGGAGTTTCCGCGTGCGGTGCAGGCGCTGGACGCAGGCGGCACGGTGCGCGCGCTGGTGATCAGCGGCGAGGGGCGGCATTTTTGTTCGGGCATGGATATATCCGCGTTCCAGACCGAGGCGCTGCGGCCGGATTCCGGGCCGGCGGCGCGGGAAGCGTTCGTGCATGCCGTGCGCGGCTTGCAGGATGCGCTGTCCAGCCTGAGCCGCGCGCGCTTTCCGGTGATTGCGGCTATTCAGGGCGCGTGCATCGGCGGCGGCCTGGATCTGGTGTCCGCCTGCGATCTGCGGTTCGTGGCCGAGGACGCGTATTTCCGCATCGAGGAAATCAATATCGGCATGATGGCCGATGTCGGCAGCCTGCAGCGGCTGCCTTATCTGCTGCCGGATGCGGTGCTACGGCAGATGGCGTTTTGCGGCCTGACGCTGCGGGCGGCACAGGCGGCGTCGCTCGGGTTCGTAAATGGGGTGTCGGCTGACCCGGTCGCCGCGGCGCTGGAGGCGGCGGGGGAGATTGCGGCGCGCGCGCCGCTCGCGGTGACCGCATCGAAGCGCGCGATCGATTACGCGCGCGAGCACACGGTGGCCGAGGGCCTGGAACATGTGGCGCTGTTGCAGTCCGCGATGTGGAGCACGCCGGATGTGCTGGGCGCGATCGCGGCGCGGGCCGCGAAGCGGGCGGGGGAGTTCGTGCCGTTGGCGGCGTTGGGATGAGAAAGAAAGGCCCTCTTTTTTGAAAAAAAGAAGCAAAAAGACTTTTACACGTTGGTTTGCAGGGCCCACCCCGATTTTGGCCACGTACGCCAATAGGCAAAAGTTTTTTGGTTCTTTTTTTCAAAAAAGAACATTCTTTCTTAAGCCTCGGCCAACGTCTCCCGACTGGCGCGGACTTTGACAACGCGGCGGCCGTCCATTTCGAGCACCTCGAAGAGCCAGCCGCCGAAGACCATGCGGTCGCCGGCGCGGGGGACGCGGCGGAGCAGGGCGAGCAACAGGCCGGCCAGCGTGTGGTAGGAGCCCTCCGCCGGGAGGTCGGGCAGTTTGAGGCGCAGCTTGAGCTCGTCGACCGGCGTCATGCCATCCATGACCAGGGCCGCGCCGTGCGGCAGCGCGGCTTCGGCGGGGAGCGCGTAGCCGGGTTCGGCGACGTCGCCGACGATCGCCTGCAACACGTCCGCCGCGGTGACGACGCCCTCGAAGCTGCCATATTCGTCCATCACCAGGGCCATGCCGAGCGGGTCGGCTTTCAGGCGCTCCAGCGCATCGAGCGCGGTCACGGTGTCCGGGACGACGATCGGCTGGCGCAGCGAGGCGGCGACGGATAAATCCTTGCCGTCGAGGATGCGGTCGAGCAGGTCCTTCGCCTGGACGACGCCGACCACGTTGTCGATGCTGCCGTCGCAGACAACGAAGCGGCTGTGCGGGGCGGCCTTCAAGGCGCGCACGATGTCGCGGCGGGGATCGGTCCGGTCGATCCAGGCGAGCTCGGTGCGGGGGGTCATGATGGCGCGCACCGGCTTGTCGGCCAGGCGGAGCAGGCGCTCGATCATGTCGCGCTCCTCGGACTCCAGCACGCCGGCCTGGGTGCCTTCGGCGAGCAGCGCTTTCAGCTCCTCCTCGGTGACGGTCTGGCGGATATGGGCGGATTGGCCGAGCAGCGTGAGCACGAGGTCGGACGAGCGGCCAAGCAGCCAGACGACGGGGCCGGTCAGCCGCGCGAGGACGGCGATCGGCCGCGCGATGCGGGTGGCAAGCAATTCGGGGCGGCGCAGCGCCAACTGCTTGGGCACCAGCTCGCCGAGCACCAGCGTGAAAAACGTGATGAAAATCACCACCAGCGTCAGCGACACGCCGCCCGCCGCGGCGCCGATATAGGGCAGGCGCGCGACCAGCGGCCTGATGTCCTCGGCGAGCTGGGCGCCACCGAAGGTGCCGGTGAGGATACTCACCAAGGTCACGCCGACCTGGACCGTCGGCAGGAAACGCTGCGGGTCTTCGGCCAGCGCGTGGGCGGCGCGCGCGCCAGCGACGCCTTTGGCCTCCAGCACCGCCAGCCGCGCGCGGCGTGCGGAGACCAGCGCGAGCTCGCTCATGGCGAACACGCCGTTCAGCAGGATGAGCAGGAATATAATAGCGAGCTGGAGGGCGGTGGTCATGTTTCAGTTGTCAGGGGGAGCGTGGGGAAAGGCAAAGGAAGGTCTTCTTTTTTGAAAAAAAGAAGCAAAAAACTTTTGCTCGTGCGTCGGGCGGACGCTTCTGGCGGGCCAGTTTGGTGCAACAGCGCAGGCGCGAAAGTTTTTTGGTTCTTTTTTCAAAAAAGAACTGCTGCCCTTTTTCACGTGCCCAGATTTCGCCACATTCAGGCCCAGCGGACGCCGCAGTGCGGCGATTAATCCCATGATGCACCGGCAGTCACGCCGGTGCCGCAGGGATCGGGTCCATGACCACATACCAAGACGCCGCTGCCAGCATCCGCCAGACCACGCAGCGGCGCCACCGTCTGCTCCATCCGGCGACGCTCGTGGCGCTGGGCGTGTCGGCCAGCGTGACGCTGGGCTCATGGGCCGCGTTCAACCAGCCGCAGGCGGCGCCCGACTTCGACGGCCGTATCGCCGGCCTCGGTTTCTCGCCCTTTCACCGCGGCGAAACGCCGGAGCGCGCCCAGTATCCCTCGGCCGCCGAGATCAACCAGGACCTTGCCCAGGCCGCCCGGCTGACCGACCGGATCCGCGTTTACACGGTCGAAGGCCCGATGGCGCAAATCCCGGCGCTGGCGGCCCCCTATCACCTGAAAGTCACGCTCGGCGCGTGGCTGACCGGCAAGCAAGCTGACGACGAAGCGCAAATCCAGCGCCTGATCGCCACCACGGACGCCAATGCGGACGTGGATCATGTGCTGGTCGGCGACGAGACGGTGCTGCATGAGAGCCTCACCCCAGCCCAGGTCGTCGCCTACATCAACGAGGTCAAACAGGGCGCCCATGTTCCGGTTTCCACCGCCGAGCCATGGCATGTCTGGCTGGCGCATCCGGAACTTGCGGCTTCGGTGGACTATATCACGGTGCATTTGTTCCCGTACTGGGAAGGCGTGCCGGAAGCGGGCGGGCTGGAAGATGCGATGGCGAAATTCCGCCGCGTGCAGGACGCCTACCCGAACAAGCATGTCGTGATCGGCGAAATTGGCTGGCCGTCCAATGGCGTGCAGCGCGACGGCGCGGTTGCCAGCCGGGTCAACCAGGCCCGCTTCATGCGCAGCTTTTTCAACGTCGCCGCGGCCGAGCACCTCGACTATTTTGCCTTCGAGGCGTTCGACCAGCCGTGGAAAACCAGCGTTGAAGGCCGCGCTGCCGGCTATTGGGGCATGTTCGATCTGGATCGCCATGCGAAATGGGCGATGACCGGTGCAGTGATGGAGAACCCGCACTGGCTGCGCTGGGCGGCCGGCGCGGTGGCCGGCGCGGTGCTGCTCGCCGCACTTCTGTTGCGCCGTCGGCCGGATATTCGGGTGCCGGGCAAGCTGCTGGTGGCGGGGCTGATGCAGGGGTTCTGCAGCGTGTTCGCGCTGGTGCTGATGGCCATGGCCGGGAAATATCTGTCGCCGTTCGCGGCGATGGTGTGGGGCATGCTGGCCGCGGGCCAGGCGCTGCTGCTGTTCCTGCTGATGGCGGACAGTTTTGAGCTGGCCGAGACGATCTTCGGCGTCGAGAAGCGGCGGCATCCGCTGATCGTGCCGGCCTCCGCGGGCACCAAGCTGGCGAAGGTCAGCGTGCATTTGCCGATCTGCAACGAGCCGCCGCACATGGTGAAGCTGACGCTCGATGCGCTGGCGCGGCTGGATTATGCCGATTTCGAAGTGCTGGTGGTGGACAACAACACGTCCGATCCGGCGCTGTGGGAGCCGGTGGCCGAGCATTGCGCGCGGCTGGGGCCGAAATTCCGCTTCTTCCATCTGGGCAAGTGGCCTGGGTTCAAGGCCGGTGCGCTGAATTTCGCGCTGCGCGAGACCGCGCCGGACGCCGAGATCATTGCGACGATCGACAGCGACTACGTGGTCGCGCCGGACTGGCTGCGCTGCATGGTGCCGCAGTTCGACAACCCGCGCGTCGGCATTGTGCAGAGCCCGCAGGATTATCGCGACAATGACGGCAGCTTCTTCAAGCGGCTGATGTTCTGGGAATATGCCGGGTTCTTCCAGCTCGGCATGGTGACGCGCAACGAGCGCAACGCGATCATTCAGCACGGCACGATGAGCCTGATCCGGCGCAGTGCGCTGGAGCAGAGTGGCGATTGGGCCGAGTGGACGATTACCGAGGATGCGGAGCTGGGCCTGCGGCTGTTCCGCGCCGGGTGGGAGGCGGTCTATTCGCCGCGCAGTTTTGGTCGCGGCGTGATGCCGGACGATTTCGGCGCGTTCCGCAAGCAGCGTTTCCGCTGGGCCTATGGCGCCATGCAGATCCTGCGCGGGCATGCGGGCGCGGTGTTCAATCCGTTCAACCGCGAGCTGACGCTGGGGCAGCGCTGGCACTTCATCACCGGCTGGATGCCGTGGATCGGCGATGCGCTCGGCCTCGCGTTCCTGGTGCTGGGGCTGGTGTGGAGCGTGGGGCTGATTGTGGCGCCGATGCGCTACGAATTTCCGATCGTGCTGTTCATGCTGCCGTCGATCGGGCTGTTCCTGTTCAAGATTGCACAGATTTTCGCGCTCTATGGCGCGAAGGTGAAGTGCGGGTTCAAGGACCGTGTAGGGGCTGCGGTGGCGGGCCTGGCGCTGAGCCATACGATCGGCAAAGCGGTATGGAAGGGTCTGTTCATCCGCAGCGCGCCGTTCCTGGTGACGCCGAAAATGGAGGGTGCGCCGGCGCTGGTGCAGGGGCTGGTGATGGCACGTGAGGAACTGGCGCTGCTGGTGCTGACCTGGGCGGCGATGATCGGGGTGGGTGTTGCGCATCAGATGGCGACGATCGAGGCGCGGTTGTGGTGCGCTGTGCTGTTCACCCAGTCGCTGCCGTATCTGGCGGCGGTGACGGTGGCGGTGGTGGCGGCGTTCCCGGCGCGGGTGCGGCAGACGCGGGCGGTGACGGCAGATGCGGGGGCATTTTTGGCGGCGGGGGATTAATGCAGGCGCGTGCGCGTAGCGTTACCGATCACGGTGGTTGATGGGTAACGCGACGCTCACCCATCCTGCAAAATGCCACTTTTTCGAAGGTGCAGCGTTCAGCCTCCGCCATCATCGCCAAGGAGCGCCTCATGACGGAAAGCCGACTCCCGCCACTCGCGATCATTCTCGGCGTGCTGGGCCTGCTGCCGTTTTTCGCCACCGGCCTGCTTTCGGTTGGCACCGATTCCTTGGCGCAGCATCTCGGCGCGCTGCCACTCATCGGCTACGGCGCGGTGATTCTGGCGTTCCTGGGCGGTGTCCATTGGGGTTTCGTCATAGAGGGCGACAAGGAACCGCAGGAGCGGCGGCGCTTGTTGCTCGGCGTTGTGCCGTCACTGGTCGGCTGGGCGGCGCTGCTGCTGGGCATGCTGTCTTATACCGATCTCGGTCTGCTGCTGTTGGCGGCCGGCTTTATCGGCACCGTTGTGGTCGAGACGCGGGCGAGCCGCGTGGATCTGGTGCCGCGTGCTTATCTGGTCGTGCGCTGGGGTCTGACGACCGTGGTGGTGCTGCTGCTCGTGACGGTTTTGTTTATTCGGCTGATTGGCGGCCATCTCGCATTCTAAAAAATATCTTTATTTTGGGACAAATTTGTGAGAAGTGAGCCGCATTCCAGCGGAGCAGCTTCACTATGACGGACGCCGTGATTATCCCGTTTCCTCAGCGCGGTCCCGCAGCAGCCGGTCCGGACGCCCAGTCCGACAGGTTGCACACGGCGCTACAGTCCTTGCAGGCGGCGTTGGACGAACAGCGGCGGGCGCTGAGCGAGTGGCGGTTTGCGATGGCGGAATTGGGCATCGGGGTTGCAGGTTTGGGGCACTCCATGGCTGGGTATCAGCATGCGCTGGGCGGGATTGATAACAAATTAAGCGGCCTCCGGCATGAAGCATGCAAATTGGAAGCTTGGGCTGATGGCGCGCTGGCTCCTGACGCCGGCGCCGCCGACGCGTAGGCCTGTCGGCGGGACTGGCTTTTCAGGCGAACATCGCATCGATAGCGTCCTGCGTCTGGTCGGCGCCATTTGATTGCACGGTGGGCGCTTGCGGTTGAAACACCGGCGGCGCCTCGCCGGGCGAGGCCAGCATGCCGGTCAGGGTGGATTCCACGTGCTTGAGATGCTCGATCGCGCGGCGCACGCGTTGGCCCGTCAGGTCCTGGAATGCGCAGGCTTCGAAGATGGCGTCGATCCGGCCATTGATCGCTGAACTGGCGTCGCCATCCGGAAGCGATGTGCGGACGCAGTCGCTGATCGCCTCGGCTGCCTCCATGATCTGATTGGCGGCCGCTTCCGTGGTTTGCACGACGGTCTCCAACTCCATGCCGCTGTTGCGTGTGGCGCCGCTGGGCGCGGCCAGCATGCGCGCGACCTGGTCGTGCAACCGGACCAACTGGCCGGACAGATTATCCTCCGAATAGCTGAGCAATTGCGTGGCGCCGTGCACCTCGACGCTCAACTCGCTGATCCGCCGGTCGATGAAACAGCGCAGGTCGGCAAAGAACGGCGCAAGCTCCGCACGGATAGCGTCGCGGAGCTGGGGACCGGCGTCTGGAGCAAGGTGTGGCATGGGCACCAGCTTACGATGGGAAAGTTGGACAGAAGCTAACGCGGGGCGCCCCTAGCCCACTTCGTCCGCCGGCTTTAGAGAATGCCCCCCAACCCACGCCGCCGGAGAGCCTCATGGCCAGCTACCAGTACGTCTATGTCATGAAGGACGTGACCAAGGCCTTTCCCGGCGGCCGCGAGGTGTTCAAAGGCATAACGCTCAGCTTCCTGCCGGGCGTGAAGATCGGCGTGCTCGGCGTCAATGGCGCCGGCAAGTCGACGCTGCTGAAAATCATGGCCGGCATCGAGACCGAGTTCGGTGGCGAGGCGTGGGCCGCCGACGGCGTGCGCGTCGGCTACCTCGCACAGGAGCCGCAACTCGATCCCACCAAGACGGTCGCGGAAAATGTCGCCGAGGCGTTCGGGCCGCTGCAGGCGGCACTCACACGGTTCAACGCGATCTCCGAGGCATTCGCCGAACCGATGGATGACGCGCAGATGGACGCGCTGCTCGCCGAGCAAGCGTCGTTGCAGGAGAAGATCGACGCCGAGGACGGCTGGGACCTCGACCGGCGGATCGAAATCGCGCTCGACGCACTGCGCTGCCCGCCGCCGGACGCCGATGTGACGAAATTGTCCGGCGGCGAGAAACGGCGCGTGGCGCTGTGCCGGCTGCTGCTGGAAAAACCCGATCTGCTGCTGCTGGACGAGCCGACGAACCATCTGGATGCCGAATCGGTCGCGTGGCTGGAAAAGACGCTGCGCGATTTCACCGGCACCGTGATGATCATCACGCATGACCGTTACTTTCTCGACAACGTCACCAACTGGATCCTGGAAATCGAGCGCGGGCGCGGCTACCCGTTCGAAGGCAATTATTCGTCCTGGCTGGCGCAGAAACGCAAACGCCTGCAACAGGAGGAAAAAGAGGAAAGCGCGCGCCAGCGGGCACTGGCCGCGGAAGCGGAATGGATCGGCTCCAGCGCGCGCGCGCGCCAGACCAAAAGCCGCGCGCGCATCCAGAAATACGAGGAAATGCTGGCGAAAAGCCAGGAACAGGTCGCCGGTGTCGCGGAAATCGTCATCCCGCCCGGACCGCGGCTCGGCGGCACCGTGATCGACGCGGAACAGGTGCGCAAGGCCTACGGCAACCGGCTGCTGATCGACGATCTCGACTTCAAACTGCCGCCCGGCGGCATCGTCGGCGTGATCGGACCTAACGGCGCCGGCAAGACCACGCTGTTCCGCATGATCACCGGCGGCGAACACCCCGATAGCGGCACCCTGAAAGTCGGTGAAACCGTTAAACTCGGCTATGTCGACCAAAGCCGCGATAGCCTCGATGCGTCAAAAACGGTGTGGGAGGAAATCTCCGGCGGCACCGACGTGATCTATCTCGGCAAACGCGCGGTGCCGAGCCGCGCTTACGTCGGTGCGTTCAACTTCAAAGGCAGCGACCAGCAGAAACGCGTCGGCATCCTCTCCGGCGGCGAACGCAACCGCGTGCATCTCGCCAAAATGCTGAAAAGCGAAAGCAACGTCATTCTGCTCGACGAGCCCACCAACGACCTCGATATCGATACCCTGCGCGCGCTCGAAGAGGCGCTCGCCGAATTCGCCGGCTGCGCCGTCATCATCAGCCACGACCGCTGGTTCCTCGATCGCCTCGCAACCCACATCCTCGCCTTCGAAGGCGATAGCCACGTCGAATGGTTCGAAGGCAACTTCCAAGCCTACGAAGAAGACAAACGCCGCCGCCTCGGCGCCGACGCCACCGAACCGCACCGGATCAAGTATCGGCCTTTGGCGCGGTGATGGTTGGCGGGTTTGCGTTTGACCGGTCGAAGAAGGCGGGGGGCGTCGTGCGAAGCACGCATTCGCGTGACGCCCCCTCGACCCAAGTCGTGCGCAGCACGCATTCGCGTGACGGGGCCTGAGGCCCCA
>Ga0116228_10000189_pt1 | contig 43074 bp, 40 predicted proteins | sample S1TSphfallax_2_FD_89694 | JGI IMG/M metagenome (GOLD analysis project Ga0116228, IMG submission 89694) | Host-associated microbial communities from peat moss isolated from Minnesota, USA - S1T2_Fc - Sphagnum fallax MG | ecosystem: Host-associated > Plants > Peat moss > Unclassified | place...
CGTGGAAGTGCTCATGCACGAACTCGGTCACGCCTTCCAGATGTATCGCAGCCGCGCGCTGCCTTCGGTGGACTATCTCGTGCCCACGATGGAAACGGCCGAAGTGCACGCGATGAGCCTGGAATTTCTCGCGTGGCCGCTGATGGATCGCTTCTTCGGCGATGAGGCCGATGCGTATCGCGAGCAGCATCTGGCCTCGCGACTCGTATTTTTGCCCTACGGCGTGGCGGTCGACCATTTTCAGCACCTCGTCTACGAGCGGCCCGAGGCGACGCCCGCCGAACGTCACGCGATGTGGAAGTCGGTCGAACGGCGTTACCTTCCGTGGCGTTCCTACGGCGATCTCAAACGCCCGGGCGACGGAGCGTTTTGGCAGGGTCAACCGCACATCTACCGTTCGCCGTTCTACTACATCGACTACACGCTCGCGCTGTGTTGCGCGATGCAGGTGTGGGTACAGGCCGGTGACGATCCCACCGGCACGTTCGAGCGCTACGCGACGCTGTGCGCACGCGGCGGCGAAGCGCCGTTCCGCACGCTCGTCACCGATGCGGGCATCGTCGAGCCGTTCGATCCCGCCGCGCTCCCCGCGATCGTCGCCAAAGCCCGCGCGGCGCTCGCGCTCTAAATACGCGCGCGTCCTCGCACCGGCTCAGTCGTCGAGGAGGCTTGCGTAGTAGCGCCAGCGCGCGGCGAAACCGAACGCGTCGGCGGCTTGCGCGGCGAGATCGTCGTCGCTCATGCCGCGCGGCGTGCCGATCATCGATGCCCACCAGGTCAGCTTCGCTTGATGCTCGAGCCAGATGCACGAGATCACGACTTCTTCGACGCTGGTGCCGGCGATCGCGATGCCGTGATTGCGCAGGTGCACGATCGGCCCCGCGCCGAGCACCTTCGCGAGATCGGCGCCCTGCTCGGTCGTCGTCACCTTGCGCGCGGAGTGATAGATCGGGATCGGCCCGTGCGCGAGCACTTGCGCCATCACGCCCTGCATCGGCAGAATCGGCCGTTCGAGATCGCCGAAAACGGTCGCGAGCGGCTGGTGCGTGTGCACGACGGCGGTGACGTCGGGACGCGCCTTGTAGATCTCCGTGTGCAGCTTCGTCTCGTCGGGCACGCGATAGCGGCCCGCGACGTGCGTCGCTTCGAGATCGACCATCGAGACGTCGTCGGGCGTCATGTGCAATTGGTTCCCCTGCTCGGCGCCGCGCGCGCGAATGAGCACCCGATCGCTGCCCGGCACGCGTGCGCTCACGTGTCCGAGATAATCGACCAATTCGAGTTTTGCAAGAATACGGCAGCCGAGCGCAATCGTCTCGCGCAATCCGCGCACGTCGGGTGCATCGTAGTCAACGTCCATCGCAGCAGTGATTGCCCGGCGCGAAGCGTAAAATCCCCGTCCATGGCGCTTTCCGTCACGTTGATCGCATCGGCCCTCACCGAGCCCATCGTGACGGGCGCCGTGTCCGATCCGGCGCTCGACCTCGATCTCTCCACCGCGTCGGTCGACGAGAACAGCCGCGCGATGATCGCCGGCCGCTTCGACATCGCCGAGATGTCGATGGCGACGTACGTGCAAGCGAAATCGCACGGCGCGGCGCTGGTCGCGCTGCCCGTGTTCATGGGCCGGCGCTTCCTTCAACCGTGCGTCGCGTTCGCGACGTCCTCGCATATCGAGTCGCCGCTCGATCTGCGCGGCAAACGCGTCGCGCTGCCGCAGTTCTGGATGACCTCGAGCATGTGGCATCGCGGCTTGCTGGTGCACGAATACGGCATCCCCGCGAACGAGATCGAGTGGGTCACGACGCAACCCGAACGGCTCGACGTCGGCTTTTCGCCCGGCGTCAGCGTGACGAAGGTCGACGATCGTCCGCTGCCCTCGCTCGTGCACGACGGTTCGGTCGATGCGATCTTCTCGCCGCGGCCGCCGCCGCGCGACGGATCGCTCGCGTTTCTCTTCGACGATCCGGCGGCGACCGCGCTCGAATATCGCAACCGCACCGGCATCTACCCGCTGCTGCACACGATCGTGGTTCGCGAAGCGATCGTGCGCGAGCAGCCCGGCATCGCCGAGGCGCTCTACGCGCTGTTCGTTCGCTCGCGCGATCACGCGTTCGCGCATCCCGGCGCAACCGACATCGAGTCGCCGATCGCCGATCTCGACATCGCGCAGGCGCGTGCGCTGCTCGGCGATCCCTATCCGTACGGTCGCGACGCCAACGCCGATGCGATCCGCGCGTTCCTCGCCTATGCGGCCGAACAGGCGTTGACGCCGGCACCGCTCCCGTTCGAGGACGCGTTCCTCGCGCTCGACTAGCGCATCCCCTGGGTGTTGCGCCGGGACGCCGGGATGTGGTACCGTCGGCGCATGTCTGTCGATCGCGGCACGATGACCATTACCATGACGACCATTCCCCTCGGCGAGGGTGAGTGTCGATCGGTGCTGGCCTAGAACGCGACGCCAACCACCCTGAGATACGACCCTCGCCGATCCGGCGGGGGTCGTTTTATTTATGCACTCGCATCCGGAGGACTCATGAACGCCCTACGCTCCGCCCCGCACCCGGCCGAACGAAAACCGGAGCCGGCCCTCGGTATCGGCCTGCTCGGTTGCGGCGTCGTCGGCTCCTCCGTCGCGCGGCGTCTGCTGGCCACGCGGCCGGAATTGCTGCGCGGCATCGCGGTGCGCGATCCGCACAAGGCGCGCGGCGTGGAGTGGACGCAGTGGAGCGTCGATCCGTTTGCCGTGGTGGACGATCCGTCGGTCGGCATCGTGGTGGAATGCATCGGCGGCGTGCGACTGGCACGCGAGCTGGTGTTGCGGGCGATCGCGCACGGCAAGGACGTGGTCACCGCCAACAAAGAGCTCATCGCGATCGACGGTCCGTGGCTGGCCGCGTTCGCGGCGCGCACCGGCGCGACGCTGCACTACGAAGCGGCGGTCGGCGGCGCGATCCCGATCCTGCGCGCGCTCGAGACGTCGTTGATCGACGAGACGGTCGGCGAGATCGGCGGCATCGTCAACGGCACGACCAACTTCGTGCTCTCGCAGATGGAAGCGGGCGCGGACTACGCGAGCGCGCTCGCCGAAGCGCAGCGGCGCGGCTTCGCCGAAGCCGATCCGCGCAACGACGTGGAAGGCCACGACGCCGCGCACAAGCTCACCATCCTCGCCTCGCTCGCCTTTCGTCGCCCGGTCGCGCTCGAAGCGGTGCGCCGGCGCGGGATCACGGGCATCACGCCGGACGACGTTGCGCTCGCGCGCGAGCGGAACTGGCGGCTGAAGCTCGTCGCGATGGCGCGCCGGAGCGCCGGCGGCATCGAAGCCGGCGTCACGCCGATGTTCGTCGCGCGCGAACATCCCTTCGCGCGTCCGAGCGGTGCGGAGAACGTCGTCCGTCTCACCGGCACCGGCTGCGGACCGCTCGAATTCTTCGGCCTCGGTGCGGGCGGCGATGCGTCGGCGTCGAGCGTGGTCGGCGACGTCGTGGCCGCCGTCGACGCGCGGGCGCACGGCAGCTTTCTGCGCCGTCGCACGATGGGCGATCCGGTGGCGGTGGCGCCGCTACGGCTCCCGGTCGTGGTGCGTCGCGCCGACGGCGTCACGTGTACGGAGCCGCTGGAGCTCGATGCCATCGCCGCGCTCGCCGCGCGCGACGACGTTCGCGCCGCGATTCCGCTGCTGGCTTAGAGCGAGCGTCCGCTGTTGGTGGCGGTGCTCGTCGTCGTGGTGGCGGTCGCGCCGCCCGCCGCCGGAGGGCGCTGGTCGTGGGCTTGGCTGCCCTCGACCATGGTGGCGAGCGTCGCGAGACGTTCGATGATCTCGGCTTCCGCCTCGTCGCGCGGCGGCATCGCCGGTAAGCCGCGATCCTCGCGCAACGCGGCGCGGTGCTGGCCGTAGAGTTCCTCGGCCTTTTCTTGATTGCGCCAGCACACTTTGAAGTGATCGGCGACGCGGAAGGCGGTGCCGTTGTCGTTGCGCTTGAGTTTCGCGGCGACGGTGTTGGCGATCGCGTAGACGTCGAAGACGGAATTGCGCAGCGGATCGAGTCGCGGATCGTAACTGAGCAGATACTCTTTTTTGTCGAGGGTGCGCAGCTGGAAGTACGAGAGCTCTCCGAAACGCGCGACCTTCGCGATGATCGCGCACATCAGCGGCAACGTGGCGTAGGCGAGCCGGTGTTCGGAGATCGCGCGATCGCGCTGCTCTTCGCTCGTGACCTCGCCGCGTTCGAGGCGCTTCGCGTAATCCGCGCGCTCTTTCTTGATGCGTTCGACGCGCTTGAAGAGTCCGGCGATCTCGGGGCGCGAGTGGAACTCGGCCATGCCGGCGGGCGTTTCCATCGCCTTCTTGATCGATTCTTCTTTCAGCACGATCGCGCGATTCATCTGGCCGTCGAGCTGGCCGAGTTGCTCCTCGCGCTTGCGCATGCCCGTGCGCAATTCTTCGAGTGCTTCGGTGGCGATGCTGGCCGCGCGATACAGCCGTCCGGCCCGGCCGAAGGAGAAGACGTTCTCCCAGAAGCCGGGCGGCTTGATGCCGCGCTTGTCGACGTGGTGGGGAAAGGAGTTCGCGTACTGGCGCGTCGTGTGCATCGCGCTCGCGCGGCGCTCTTCTTCGAACAGGCGCGACGCCTTGATCTCGCGCACGAGCTGCTCGCGCTTCGCCTTGAACGACGCTTCGATGGCGGTTTCGGCGCTGGAGATCGCTTGCCGGATGTGGCGCTTGAGCGCGTCATCGTAGGCCGTGACTTCGCGCTCGTCCTTGTCGAAATCGGGGATCTCGTATTGATGCGGAAGCAGGATGCTCGCGCGCGGGTCACGCTCCTCCGCGATCTCCGGGTCGTCGATGCCCGCGAGCGGTTCGCCGAGTCCTGATCCGTCGAGCAGCGATTCGCCGAGATCGGCCGCGAGCGCATCGCCGAAGACGTCCGCCTCTTGAAGCGGAACAATGGATAACTCGGCCTCGTCGGCGTCGTCGCCGAAGCTCTCAAAGAGACGGGACAATGCCGCTACCGAAACGCCTCGGCGAGGCCGTTCGAGCAGCCTACGGAGATTCCCACGGCGTACATATCGTTCCGTAAGACGAGAGTCCGCGCCTCTCCTCGTTCGTTGCGCCGACGGAGCGCCGACGGAGTAGACAACGTACCGTTACGCGAATAGCGATATTCCAACATGCAAGCCGTTCGCGTCATCGTCTTGGCGCTCGTGTTGGTCGTCGCCGCCGCCGCATCATGGTGGTTCTTCGGACAGCGGTCGGAGCAGCCGGCGACCGTCGCCGTCTACTACACGAAGCTCGACGGAACGACGGTCGTGCCGTGGCGGGTCAGCCTCGGCCCCGCCCGCGACCCGCGGTCCGTCGCGTTCTACGCGGCGGTGCAAACCGTCGCCGGCCCGCCCGCCGGCGTCGAAGCCGTGCGCTTTCCCGCCGGGACGCGCGTGCTCTCGACCGACCTCGACGACGGCACCGCCGTGGTCGACCTCTCGAGCGCCGTCGGTGCCAAGGTCGAAGGCAGCTTCACCGAGTCGGCCGAGTTCAAGGCGCTGGTGTACACGTTGACCGCATTGCCCGGCATCAGTGCCGTGCGCGTGCACGTCGGCGGTGCGACGGTTGCGACGCTTCCCGGAGGTCATCTCGAACTTGACGAACCGCTTTCGCGTCAGAGTTTTTAGCGCGCTGTTGGCGCTCGCGGGCGTCGCCGCGACCGTCGTTCCGGTCCGCGCTCAGGATGGCGACCCGTCGTTCTGGTTCGCCGGCACGCGGCTGATCTTCGCGCACGCGGTGCCCTACGACGGTGACGTCGCGGTCTCGGTGCAGGATCCGGGCTTGCAGCGTTTGCTCGCACGACTCGGCGCGACGCTCTCGTTCGCACCGGAAGAACGGTATATCGTCATCACCGCGGCGGACCGCCGGACGATCGCATTTGCGCTCGGATCCACGCAGTACACGGCGGGCGGCGTCACCTCGCACGCGGCGTTCGCGCCGTATCTCGACGGCAATCAGGCGATTCTTCCGCTCTATGCGTTGGCGCACGCGCTCTACGTCGAGCCCGTCCCCGGGTCCGGCGAAATGATCCTCCAGCCGCAGATCGGCGCGCTCGACGTCCGCTCCGACGCGAGGCGCACGGTGTTCGTGATCCGCGGCGCGACGCAGCTCGCGTACATCAAACGTATCGACACGCCCGAACACGTCGAGCTCGCCTTCAGCGGCGTAGCCTCGACGCTGACCGGCGTGCGTCGCGTCGGCGATGCGACGGTCGACGTGGAGAGCGGCGGTACCGCGAAGAACCCCTCGACCGTCATCACGTTCGACGCGCCGCGCGGCGCGCACCACGACTTCACGATTCCGGCATCGCCCTTCGAAGTGTCGGTGGTGTTCACCGGGATCGGCACCGCCGACGTTGCGACGGCGCCCGCGAGCTCCGCGCCGCCGCCCGCACCGGCAGCCGCCGCGCAGGCACCCGCGACGATGCCGCCCGGCGTCGCACCGCCGCCGCCGCTGCTGGGCGGAACGTCACCCTCCGATGCGTCGGCCGCTGCCTCGTCGTCCGCCGCGCCGATGCCGGCCGATGCGAGCGTTGCTCCCGCGGCCCCGGCGATCGTCACCGGCGTCGCCTTCGCGCCCGATGGCGGCGGGCTCGACGTTCGCGTGACGGTGAGCGGCAGCGCGAATTACGACTGGCACCGTCTCGCCGACCTGCGCTGGTACGTCGACATCCAGAACGCGACCCTGACCGATGCCGGGCGCGACGACCATCCCGATCTGCCCGCGGTCGAGAGCGTCCGGGTCCGGCAGATCGCCTCGCCGGCCGGTGGACCGGTCGTGCGCATCGCGCTGACGATGCGCGGTGAAAAACGCATCGACGTGATCCCGGCGGCCGACGGTTTCACGATCGAGGCGACCGACGTCGACGACGTCGCCGCCGTGCGAACCGGCGCCGGCCGCATCGGATCGGCGGCCGTCGATCCCGCGAGCATCGCGATCGCGCCGGTTCCGACCGCGACCCCCGCTGCGGGTGCGCTCGCGGCGCCGCCGGGCTGGAAGTTCGCGCCGCCGGTCAGCGGCTCGCACATCATCGTGCTCGATCCGGGTCACGGCGGCGACGATGTCGGCACCGCGCACAACGGCCTGGTCGAGAAGTACGTCACGATCGACATCGCGCGCCGGCTGCGGACGCTGCTGGTCGCGCAAGGCTGGACGGTGCTGATGACGCGCGATAGCGACATCGATCCGCACAACCCGGCGATCATCGCCCAATTCGAGGCCGACGGCAAACCGAACCCGAGCGATCGCGCATACCTGCAGACGCGCTGCGACGTCGCCAACAACGTCAACGCGCGGCTGTTCATCAGCATCCACGTGAACTATTCCGATAGCCCCGCGGTGAACGGCACGACGTTCTACTGGTACAAGCCGCAGGACCGATTGCTCGCCACGACGCTCGAACACGCGGTGATCCCGGTGACCGGCACGAACGACATGGGCCCCGTGCACGAAAACCTCTACGTCACCCGCCATACGACGATGCCCGCCGTGCTCGTCGAGACGGCGTTCATCTCGAACCCGCACGACGCGGCGCTCTTGCATACTCCGGCGTTTCTGCAGAACATGGCGATCGGCATCGCCGCCGGCGTGAAGGCGTACGCCGGCGCGCCGCCGCTGCAAGCCTCGCAGGCCGCTCAGTGATCGGCGTCTACGACTCGGGGCTCGGCGGCCTCACCGTGCTCGCCGCGCTGCGCGCCGCCGGCATCACCGACGACGCTATCTACTTCGCCGATCAAGCGCACGTTCCGTACGGCGATAAGTCCGACGCCGAACTGCACGGCCTCCTCGCGGCGAACCTGACCTGGCTGCGTGATTACGGCGCGGACGCCGTGGTGATGGGCTGCAATACGTCGTGCGCCGTCGCGTCGCGCGCGGGCTGGCCCGACGTGCGGTTTCCGCTCGGCATCGCCGACCTGATCGCCAACGGCGCGCAGGCGTTGCGCGAGACCTCGTACCGGCGCATCGCCGTGATCGCGACCGTCGCCACGGTGCGCAGCGGCGCGTACGGTAACGCGATCCGCGCCGTGGCGCCGCAGCTCGAGGTGATCGAAGTCGCCGCGCCGGAACTCGTCCCGCTCGTGGAAGCGGGTGCGAGCGAGAGCGCTGCCGCGCGCGACGCCGTCGCGTCGATCGCCGCGTCGCTACCGGCCGGCGTCGATGCGATCGTCTACGGCTGCACGCACTACCCGCTGCTCGACGCGCACTTCGCCCGCGCGCTGCCGCGCGCCGCCCGCATCGATCCCGCGGTGCAACAGGCGCGCGCGGTCGCGCGGCTTCCGCTCGCGCGCGGCAACGGCCGCACGACCTACGTCACGAACGGCGACGTCGCCGCGTTCGAAGCCAACGTGCGCCGCTGGACGGGCGACGCCGAGGGTCGCGTCACCGCGCCGATCGGCGCGCGCTAGCATCCCTAGACGACGTGGAAGAGCCGGAAGACGACCAGCGTCGAGATCGACGCGAGTCCGACGCCGGCGATCACCTGCAGCACCGTGTGCGCGCGTAAGTAGACGCGCGCCCAGCAGACGATCGGGATCAGGACGAGGAACGGCACCGGCCGCGTACCGTCGATGACGCAGAGCGCGAGCAGCGGCGCGGTGATGCCGAGCGCGTGGGTCGAGATCTTCCAATAGCGCGTGATCCACTGCACGACGAGCGAGGAGACGGCGTAGCCCGCCATCGAGGCGGTGATGATCGCGGGTGCGCCGATCAGCCACAGATCGATCGTGCCGAGCCCGAAGAAGATCACGAAGACGACGAAGACGCGCTCGCGTTCCGCCCGGATCGACATGTCGAGGTCGGAGATCCGTCCGGTGGCGTAGAGCCAGAAGACGTAGATCATCGGCCCGATCGAGGTGAAGAAGGCGCTGTTGAACAGCAGCACCCAGAAGTCGGCCGTGGTCCGCGAGCGTACCGCCGCGAGGATCACGAAGAGGGCGAGCGAGGTGACGAACGGGTTGCAGACCGTCGAGAAGATGCGCGCGAGATCGGTCCAGACCCGCTTGCGGTAGGGCAGGGGAACCGGCGTCGGGAGCCCGGCGGGAGCGTGCACGGGGGCGGCGTTCGGGGTGTCGAAGACCCGCCCATGCTGGAACGCCTCGGCGTGCCGGCCGATCTCAGTAAGCTGAGCCGCGCCGACATCGACCTCCTCGCCAAAGAAATCCGCGATACGCTCGTTCAGGTGTGCGCCATCAACGGCGGACACCTCGCGCCCAACCTGGGCGTCGTCGAGCTGACGCTCGCCCTCCACCGCGTCCTCGACATGAAGCGCGACAAGGTGGTCTGGGACGTCAGCCATCAGGTGTACGTGCACAAGCTGCTCACCGGGCGCGCCGACCGGATCGAGACGATCCGTCAAGCCGGCGGCCTCTCGGGCTTCTCGATGCGGACGGAATCGGAGTTCGACCCGTTTGGCGCCGGCCACGCGTCGACGTCGATCTCGGCGGCGCTCGGGATGGCCACGGCGCGCGATCTGCGCGGCACCAAGGAGACGGTCGTCGCGGTGATCGGCGACGGCGCGCTGACCGGCGGCCTCGCGTACGAGGCGATCAACAACGCCGGCTGCCTCAAGTCGAATTTCATCGTCGTGCTCAACGACAACGAGATGTCGATCGCGCCGAACGTCGGCTCGATCGCCTCGTATCTCTCGGTGCTGCGGACGAAACCGCTCGCGACGACCGCGCGCGAACTCACCAAGGACGTGCTCGAGCACGTGCCGTTCGGCAGCGCGGCGCGCAAGGCGCTCTCGGCCGCCGAAACCGGCGCGATGAAGTTCGTTTCGCCCGAGGGCAAGACGGCCGTCATCTTCGAGGAGATGGGCTTTCGCTACATCGGCCCGATCGACGGTCACGATTACGACGTGCTCTGCGACGTCATCTCGAACGCGCGCAAGATCCCGGGCCCCGTGCTGCTGCACGTGCGCACCAAGAAGGGCAAGGGCTTCGAGCCCGCCGAGACCGACGCGCGTACGTTCCACGGCGTCGGCCCCAACGTGTACTCGCCCGACGAGGGCAAGCTCGAGAAGAAGAGCGGCGCGCGCCCGACGTTCGCGCAGGCGTTCACCGATGCGTTGATCAGCGCGGCGGCGCGCGATCCGCGCGTCATCGGCATCACCGCCGCGATGCCCGACGGCACCGGTCTCGCAAAATTCGCCAAGGCGTACCCGGCGCGTTATTTCGACGTCGGCATCGCCGAGGCGCACGCGGTCTGCTTCGCGGCGGGCGCGGCGACGACGAACGTCCGGCCGGTTTGCGCGATCTACTCGACGTTCCTCCAGCGCGCGTACGATCAGATCGTCCACGACGTCGCGATCCAAGATCTGCCCGTCATCTTCGCGATCGACCGTGCCGGCTTCGTCGGCGACGACGGTCCGACGCACATGGGCCTGTACGATATCGCCTATCTGCGCACGCTGCCGAACATGACGATCATGTCGCCGCGCAACGAGGCCGAGGTCGCGCCGATGCTCGACCTCGCGCTCGCGCTCGAATCGCCGGTCGGCATCCGCTACGCGCGCGGCAACTCCAGCGGCACGTGGAACGATCTTCCGGTTGCGCCGATGGTCGTCGGCCGCGCCGAGGTGCTGCGCCGCGGCAAGGGCGTTGCGATCCTCGGCCTCGGCGTCACGGTCGACGCCGCGCTCGACGCCTACGAGCTGCTGCCCGACGACGAGAAGCCGACGGTGGTGAACATGCGCTTCGTCGCCCCGCTCGATGAGAATCTGCTCCTCGAGCTCGCCGAAACGCACTCACGCTTCATGACGTTGGAAGAGCATTCGCTCGCCGGCGGGTTCGGTTCGGCAGTCGTCGAGTTTCTCAACGATCGCGGTCTGCGGATCGGCGTCGAGCGCATCGGCGTGCCGAACGTGCTCGTCCACCACGCGAAGCCCGAGGCGCAGCGCGCGCAGTTCGGCCTCACGGGGGAGCACATCGCCAAGCGCGTCGTCGCGCTCCGGGACGTCGCCCTGCCCGAGGCGAAGACGCTCTAGCCGGTCTCCCCGGCGTACGTTCTCACTTTCAAGATTCCGAGGAGCCCCGACATCGTGTTGACCGCCATGCTCGCCGCCGTCACGCCGGCCGCCGCCGCGGCGCCGGCCGCGAAAGCGACCGCTGCGGCCGTGCAGCTGACCCCGCAGATGCTGCAGAACCTGAACCTGCACTATCAGGCGCAGACTCCGCTGCAGCAGCACGCGCCATGGCTGACGCACCTTCTGGCGGCGCTCTTCGTCATCGCGGCGGTTGCGCTGATCGGATTGCTGGCGATTCAGACGACCAAACAAGAGGGGCTCTCGGGCACGATCGGCGGTCGCGTCGACGCCAACTATCGTGGCCGATTGGGCTTCGAGGGGCAACTGGCCAAGGTCACGGGCGGCGTCGCCGTCGCGTTCGTCGTCATCGCAACGCTCGTCTCGCTCTCCGGAATCTAGCGCAGTCTACCGCTGATGGAGGCGCAGGCTGGTCCGGAGCCCCTTCTCAACGTCCGCGATCTCGCTACCACCTTCAAGACCGAAGACGGGTTGGTGCGCGCGGTCAACGGGTTGTCGTTCTCGGTCGAGGCCGGCACCACGCTCGGCATCGTCGGCGAGTCGGGATCGGGCAAGTCGGTCACGTCGCTCTCGATCATGCGGCTCATCCCGCAGCCGCCGGGAAAGATCGAGCGCGGCCAGGTGCTCTTACGCGGCGAAGATCTGCTGAAGAAGAGCGAAGCGGAGATGCGCAAGATCCGCGGCCGCGACATCGCGATGATCTTTCAGGATCCGATGACGTCGCTCAATCCGGTGCTGACGGTCGGCGAGCAGATCGCCGAGGCGACGCGCCTGCACCTCGGCTATTCGAAGAAAGATGCCTTCGACAAAGCGGTCGAGATGCTCAAGCTCGTGCGCATTCCGGCGCCCGAGAAACGCATCAAAGAGTACCCGCATCAGTTCTCCGGCGGTATGCGTCAACGCGTGATGATCGCGATGGCGCTCTCGTGCGATCCCGCCGTGCTGATCGCCGACGAGCCGACGACCGCGCTCGACGTGACGATCCAAGCCCAGATCATCGAGCTGATGAACGAGATGCAGCAGCGCCTGGGTTCGGCGATCGTGTTGATCACGCACGACCTCGGCGTGGTCGCCGAAACGTGCAAGAACGTGCTCGTGATGTACGGCGGCAACATGGTGGAGTACGGCTCGGCCGACGACATCTTCAATCGTCCCAAGATGCCCTACACGATGGGATTGCTCGAATCGCTGCCGCGCCTGGACTCGACCGGCGACCGCTTGATCCCGATCGACGGTCAGCCGCCGAACCTGTTGCGCATGCCGCCGGGCTGCGCGTTCGCGCCGCGCTGCCGCTACAAGATGCCGGTCTGCGACGAGCCCGTGCCGCTCTACGATTTCGGCGGCGGCCACGTTGCGCGCTGCGTGCTCTACGACGAGGCCTCGTCGGGCCAGCGCACGCTCGACGTCGAGAGCGCGCCGCGGACCACGCTGGAAGCGATCTCATGAACGGCGCAGCCTCGACCCTCGTCACCGTCCGCGGGCTCAAGAAGTACTTCCCGATCACCTCGGGGTTGCTGCAGCGTCATACCGGTGACGTGAAGGCGGTCGACGACATCGACTTCGACATCCGGCGCGGCGAGACGCTCGGGCTCGTCGGCGAATCGGGATCGGGGAAGACGACCGCCGGACGCGTGATCCTGCGGCTCGCCGATCCGACCGCGGGCACGATCAACTTCGACGGTCATGAGATCGCCACGCTCTCCCGCGCCGAGCTGCGTCCGCTCCGCAAAGAGATGCAGATCATCTTTCAGGATCCGTATGCGTCGCTCAACCCGCGCATGACGGTCGGCGACATCGTGCGCGAGCCGTTGACGATCCACCACCTCGCCGGCGGAAAAGAGGCCGACAAGCGCGTCCAGGAGTTGCTCGCGATGGTCGGGCTGCAGCCGTATCACGCCAATCGCTACCCGCACGAGTTCTCCGGCGGCCAGCGCCAACGCATCGGGATCGCGCGCGCGCTCGCCGTGAACCCGAAGTTCATCGTCGCCGACGAGCCGGTCTCGGCGCTCGACGTCTCGATCCAAGCGCAGGTGATCAACCTGCTCCAGGATCTGCAGAAGCAGCTCGATCTCACCTATCTGTTCATCGCCCACGACCTCTCGGTCGTGCGCCACATCTCGACCCGCGTCGCCGTGATGTACGTCGGCAAGATCATCGAGTTGGCCGATCGCGACCGGCTCTACGCGAACCCGCTGCACCCCTACACGCAGGCGCTGCTCTCGGCGATTCCGATCCCGGATCCGGCGATCGAGCGCCGCCGCAAGCGGATCATCCTCAGCGGTGACATCCCCTCCCCGGTCAATCCGCCGGCGGGTTGTCGTTTTCACACGCGCTGCCCGATCGCGTTCGAGCGCTGCCGGGTCGAAGTGCCGGCGTTCACGGAGTACGAGAGCGGCCACCGCACGGCGTGCCATTGGGTTGAAGAACACGGCGGCGTGGCGCCGGACCTCACCCGCGGCCCGGCGGTCATCGCCTAAAAAAAAGAGAGCGACGTCGTCGCTCTCGGGGTGATCGGGTTACTTCTTTTTCTTCTTTGCGGTCTTTTTCTTGGCCGTTTTCTTGGCGGTCTTCTTGACCGACTTCTTGGCGGTCTTTTTCTTGGCGGTCTTCTTCGCCGACTTCTTGGCGGTCTTTTTGGCCGTCTTCTTGGCGGTCTTTTTCTTGGCCGTCTTCTTGGCGGTCTTTTTCACGGCCGACTTCTTGGCGGTCTTTTTCTTGGCGGTCTTCTTGGCCGTTTTCTTGGCGGTCTTCTTTTTCGCGGTCTTCTTGGCGGTCTTTTTCACAGCCGTTTTCTTCTTGGCCGTTTTCTTCCGACGCGTCTTTTTGGCCGGAGCGGGCGAGTCCGTCGCGACGCTGCCGATCACGGGATCAGTTTCGCTCATTCAACCTCCACGTCCGATGGGACGTTTGTTGTTGTTCGGGTTGCATCGCAAAAATGCGACACGTTTAGTCGCATCCTACAAGGAATTGAGAATTAATGCAACTCGGTTGGGCGATTGCGGGTTGAAGCGGTCCCGAAAATCGCGTCTCACGTCCACCTTGACGGACGGGTTTATACTGAAGGCGTTTACCTCTCGAGGATCACCGTGGCCAAACCGCTCATCATCGTCGAATCACCGACGAAAGCCAAAACCATCAAGAAGTTCTTGCCGGCGCGATTCGTCGTCAAGGCGTCGGTGGGGCATGTCCGCGACTTGCCCAAGTCGACGCTGGGCGTCGATGTCGACCATGATTTCGCTCCCCGCTACCTGACGATTAAGGGGAAGGGCGACATCATCAAGGAGCTCAAGGCGGCGGCGAAATCGGCGAGTGAGGTCTATCTCGCGACCGACCCTGATCGCGAAGGCGAAGCGATCGCATGGCATCTGGCCGAGATTCTCAAGCTCGAAAACCCCAAGCGGATCGAGCTTCATGAGATCACGAAGGATGCGGCGTTGGCCGCGATCGCCGATCCGCATTCGATCGACATGCCGCGCGTCAACGCGCAGCAGGCGCGGCGCATCCTCGACCGGCTCGTCGGCTACAAGATCTCGCCGCTCCTGTGGGCCAAGGTGCGCGGCGGCCTCTCCGCCGGCCGCGTGCAATCGGTCGCGGTGCGGCTGATCGTCGACCGCGAGCGCGAGATCCTCGCCTTCATCCCGCGCGAGTATTGGTCGATCACCGCCCGCCTCTCGAAAGCCGAAGCGGTCGCGAACGGCGTGGCGCCGATCATCTTTCCGGCGGAACTGTATCAGATCGACGGTTCGAAGGCCGAGGTCACCAACGCGCAGACCGCGACCGAGGTGGTCGAGGCCGTCCGCGACGCGCAGTGGCGCGTCTCAACGGTCAAAGAACGCGAGACGCGGCGCAACGCGGCGGCGCCGTTCACCACCTCGACGATTCAACAGGAAGCGTCGCGGAAGCTGAAGTTCCGCGTCCGCAAGACGATGCAACTGGCCCAGGCGTTGTACGAAGGCGTCGACCTCGGCGCCGAGGGCACGCAAGGTCTCATCACCTATATGCGCACCGACTCGACGCGCATCAGCGACTCGGCGCGCGAGGCGGCGCGCGAGTTCATCCAGAGTTCGTACGGCAACGAGTTCGTCGGCGCGCAGAAGCAGTTCAAGATCCGCGAGGGCGCGCAGGACGCGCACGAAGCGATCCGCCCGACCTCGGTGTTCCGCACGCCGGATTCGCTGGCGGGCGTGCTCAAGCGCGACGAGCTGCGGCTCTACCGCTTGATCTGGGAGCGCTTCGTCGCCTCGCAGATGGCCCCGGCCGTCTTCGACCAGACCACGATCGACATGGTCGTTGGACGGTACACGTTCCGTTCGACCGGCAGCGTGCTGAAGTTCGCCGGCTTCCTGCGCGTGTACGAAGAGGGGCGCGACGATGCCGGCGCAGCGGACGAACTCACCGGTGATGCCAAGAAGCCGCTGCTGCCGAAGGTCGCCGTCGACGAACGGCTCGATCTGCGCGCGCTCGAACCGAAGCAGCACTTCACCGAACCGCCGCCGCGCTTCACCGAAGCCTCGCTGGTGCGCGCGCTCGAGGAGAACGGCATCGGCCGCCCCTCGACCTACAGCTCGATCGTCGAGACGATCCAGGCGCGCGGCTACGTCGAACAGGTCGATCGCCGCTTCCACCCGACCGATATCGGCATGTCGGTGAACGACCTGCTCGCCGAACACTTCACCGACGTCGTCGATCCGAAGTTCACCGCGTTGATGGAAGGCGAACTCGACGGCGTGGCCGATCGCGGCGACGACTGGGTCGCCGTGTTGCGCACGTTCTACGACAAGTTCAGCCTCGAGCTCGCGGCCGCCGAAGAAAAGCTGCCGAAGTTCGAGCAGCGCGACGAGCCGACCGACGAGATCTGCCCCAACTGCTCGAAACCGATGGTGATCAAGACGGGCCGGTTCGGACGGTTCATCTCGTGCTCGGGCTATCCCGAGTGCAAGACGACGAAGCCGATCCTCAAAGACTCGGGCGCCATCTGCCCCAAGGACGGCGGCATGATCGCCGAGCGCAAGTCGCGCAAGGGCCGCACGTTCTTCGGCTGCGCGAACTATCCGAAGTGCGACTTCGTCTCGTGGGACCGCGTCGTCCCCGATCCGTGCCCCGTCTGCGGCGACTACGTCGTCGCCAAGACGAAGCGCGGCGGCGCCGTAAGCTTCGAGTGCCACGCCGACAAGACGCACGACACCAGCACGATGGGCGGCGCCGCGGCAAACGTCGAAGAAGAGGAGCTTGAGCCCGTCTAACCGCGCCCCATCGAACATCGGACGTCAACGCGCCGCCCGTGTCATCCCGAGCGAAGCGCCGAAGGCGCGCAGTCGAGGGACAGCGACCGGCATGCCGCATTCGCGGAGGGCGAGCGTCTCGCGGTCCCTCGACTGCGGTTCGCTGCGCAAACCTCCGCTCGGGATGACAATGGGGAGAACGAAGGGCAATGTCTGAGCAGCCCGTTACCGTCATCGGTGGCGGCCTTGCGGGGTGCGAGGCCGCGTGGCAGCTTGCGCGGCGCGGCGTGCTCGTGCGGCTCTACGAGCAGCGCCCCCATGCCAGCGGCCCGGCGCATCACACCGCGATGCTGGCCGAACTCGTGTGTTCCAACTCGCTGCGCGGTGCGGCGGTGGAGAACGCCGTCGGTCTGCTCAAGGAAGAACTCGCGCGGCTCGATTCGCTGATCGTCACGTCGGCGCGCGCGACGGCGGTGCCGGCCGGTGGCGCGCTGGCCGTCGACCGCGAGCGCTTCGGCGCGCTGGTCGAATCGCGACTCGCCGCGCTGCCGAACGTCGACATCGTGCGCGCGGGGATCGATGCGATCCCGACGGACGGGATCGTCATCGTCGCCTGCGGCCCGCTGCCTTCGCCCGCGCTGGCGGCGCAGATCGATGCGATCGTCGGCAACGAGCGGCTGCACTACTACGACGCGGCCGCGCCGATCGTGGCGACCGAGTCGATCGACATGACGCAGTGCTACTACAAGTCGCGCTACGACAAGGGCGACGGCGAGGACTACCTCAACCTGCCGCTCGATCGTGAGCAGTATCTCCAGTTCGTCGACGACCTGCGCACGCTGCCGCGTCACGATCCCAAAGGCTTCGAGCTCGACGCCGCCACCGGCAAGATCCCGTACTTCGAAGGCTGTCTGCCGATCGAAGAGATGGCGCTGCGCGGTGAGGACGCGCTGCGCTTCGGCCCGCTCAAGCCGGTCGGCTTGCGCGATCCGCGCACGGGCAAAGCGCCGTACGCGGTCGTGCAGCTGCGCAACGAAGACGCCGACGGCAAGTCGATGAACCTCGTCGGCTTCCAGACGCGGCTGACGTGGCCCGCGCAAAGAGAAGCCTTCGGCAAACTGCCCGGTCTTGCGAACGCCGAGTGGCTGCGTTTGGGCGTGATGCACCGCAACACGTTCATCGATTCGCCGCGCATGCTCGATGCGTCGCTGCAACTGCGCACGCGGCCGGGGCTCTACTTCGCGGGCCAGATCACCGGTGCGGAAGGCTACGTGGAAGCGGCCGCGTGCGGCATGATCGCCGGCATCGCCGCCGCCGCCGCGACGCACGGCGAAGAAGCGGTGCCCGTCCCGACCGACACCGCGCTCGGCGCGGTCGTCGCGCATCTGCAGAACACCGCCTCACCCGACTTCCAGCCGGCCAACGTGACCTGGACCTGGTTCACGCCGCTGTCCGGCAAACCGATTCGCGACAAACGCGAACGTCGTGCCGCGCTCGCCGCGCGTGCGCTCGAGCGCATCGACGCGTATGCGGCGTCCGTCGCGCCGCGGGTGCTCATCGCGCCGTGAGCGCGGCGGCTGGTGCGAGCGCGTGGGTGCGCTGGTGCGTCGTGCTGGTCGCGGTCGTCGGCATCGTCCTCGATGCGGCCGGCGCGATCGGTGCGCTCGAAGAGCCTGCCTTCGGATTCAATACCACGGCCGTCGGCATCGCGGCACTCTCGCGTGGCGAGTTCGTGCAACTGACGGAGCTCGTCCCGGGCGGTCCGATGGACGAGGCCGGGTTGCGTGTCGGCGACCGCGTGCGGGTCGTGCGCGGCGATCTCGGAGAGCTTACCGGGGCGTCTGAGAACGCGACGGCTCCCGTGCACTTTGCGCGCGCGGACGGTCGCGTCGTTGCGGTCCGGCGCGCCCGCCTGCACGAGTATCCGTCGGCGATCGCCTTAGCATTGATCGGCATTGGCCTCGCCGCGCTCGCGATCGTGCTCGCGTTGCGTGGCTGGCATGGAGCCCAAGCCCGTTGGCTCGCGATCGGCATGGCGTGGGAAGCCTACGCGTGGATTCCCACGGTCGATCCGAGCGCTCCGATCACGGTGCTACAAAACTACGGAGCCATTCCGATCATGGGCGTCGGTACGTGGGCGCTCGTCGCGTTCGCGACCGGGTGGCTCGCGACGCCGGCGGCGCTTGCACGGGTGCTCCGATGGGCTGCAGCAGGGTTCGCCATCGTCTTTACGGGTGCGACCATCGCGGCGAATGCACTCGGAGCGATCGCCGGCGGCGGCGTCGGCAACGTGGGGCTCGCAGCGTGGTCGATGTGTGCGGCGCTCATCGTCGCCGGACTGATCACGAGCGTCTGGCATGCGCGCGGCATCGAACGCCGCCGCATCGGCTGGATCTGCGTCACGACCGCGGTGGCCTTCGCGCCGTGGATCGCCTTCGTCCTGATGGAGGCCCTCGGGCGGATCGTTGCGAGCGATGTGCCGCTCTGGGTCGTCGTGCCGACGGCCGTGTTCCCGATCGGCTACGGTTATTCGATCCTGCGGCGCGACATCGTCGACGTCGGGTTCGCGCTCAATCGTGCGGCCGTCTTCGCGGCGACGACCGCGTTGCTGGTCGGGTCGTTCGGGGCGTTGCAGTGGGCGGCGGATCAGCTGCTCGTGCAGATCGTCGGACGTCACGATTTCCTCGTGCAGATGACGATCGCCGTCATCGTGCTCTACGTCGTGCGCGCGTTGCGCGCGCAAACGGACGCCTTCGTGACGCGCGTGTTCTTCGCATCGCGCGAGCGCCGGATCGCGGCGATCCGCACGCTCGCGGCTGAGGTCGATGCCGTGTCGACAGCGGAGGCGATCGCACCGTTCGTCGTCGATCAGTTGCGCGCCGTGGCGGGGATCGCCACCGCGGTCTACGTCGAAGACGATGAGGGCTTCGCGCGCGTCGCCGGAGCGATCGGCTCGGAGCGTTCGGCCCACGACGCGCCGACCGTCGTCGCGCTGCGCGCGTCGCTCGCGCCGGTGCGCATCGACGCGGGAAACGACCTTGGTGGAGCGATGATTTTTCCGCTCGCCGTGCGTGGCCGTCTGCGCGGCGGGCTCGCGTGCGCCTATCCGGCCGGTGACGACGACTTCGCGCCCGATGAGGCGGCGGCGCTCGCGGCACTCGCGTCGCGCATCGCCATCGCACGCGACGATCTCATGGCGCAGTCGCTCCACACCCAGACCACACGACTGACGGCCGAACGCGACGCGTTGACCGAACGCCTCGTCGCGTTGGAGCGCGAGAACGCCTTGTTGACGCGGCTCGCCGGTCGCTCGTGAGCGTTGTGCTGCGCTGGGTCGTCGGCATCCTGATCCTCGGCGGTATCGCATCAGCCGGCCTCGCCCTCAGCGGAACCTCGGCGATGGAGACGACCGGCTTGTCGTTCGTTCCCGATCGTCCGACGGCGGTGCGCTTCGAGCGCATCGGCTCCGTGACGCCGGCGGCGTCCGCCGCCGGACTGCATGTTGGGGATTCGGTGCGATTCGCGACGCCGGCCGACGAGGCCGCATTCTACACACGCGTCCGCGGAACGATCGTTCGCTTCGCGCGCCGCGATGGATCGATCGTCGCGCGGCCACTTGCCCCACAACCGCTCACGCCGCCGGACCTCGTCTTCCTCATCGGCTCGTTGCTGACCGAAATGCTCGCGTTCGCGCTGGTGGTTCGTGCGTGGCACGATGCACGCGGCCGCGAGCTCGCGATCGGGTTCGCGTTTTGGGCCTACGTGACGGCCCAGTTCAATATCGGCCCGCCATGGCTGTCGATCGTCGAGCCGATCAGCTACGTGCTCGCCGGCGTCAGCCTGCCCGCGCTGACGTGGTTGACCACCGAATGGGCGGCGACGCCGCGGGTTGCGGCGCGCGTGCTCCGTTCGCTCGCGGCGATCATGGGCATCGCCTACGTTGCCGGCGCCCTTTCGCCGTACGCGCCGCACCTCATGGCCGCAAGTGCGGTCGTGCTCATCCTCATGTTCGTCGTGATGCTCGCGGGCATTGCGGTGACGCTGCCGCGAAGCCGGGGAACGGAGCGGCGCCGGCTGGCCTGGATCGCCATGACGCTGTTCGTCTCGCTCGCGCCCGTCACGGCGTACACCATCGCGTCGTCGTTCGTGCCGCTCGGCGTGCCGCTGATCGCGATCGCCTGGACGACGCTGGTCGCGCCGTTCGGCATCGCGTACTCGACGCTGCGGCACCGCGTCGTCGACGTGGGCTTCGCGCTGAACCGCGCGGCCGTGTTCGCGGTGACGACCGGCTTACTCGTCGGACTCTTCGGTGCGCTGCAGTGGGGTGCGGATCAGCTGCTGGTTCGCGCAACCGGATCGCAAAATTTCGCCGTGCAGATGGCGATCGCCGTCGTCGTCCTCTACGCGGTGCGGCTGTTACGCACGCAGACCGATCGGCTCGTCACGCGGCTCTTCTTTGCCGGCCGTCTGCGCCGGATCGACGCAATCCGCAGCATCACGCGCGACGTCGACGCGGTGCAGCAACCAGCGGCCATCGCCGCCTTCGTCGTCGAAGCATTACGCGATCGCGCGCGAATCGAGGCCGCGCTGTTCTTCGCGGGTGCCGACGGATTCGTGCGCGGCGCCGGCACGCTCGGAGCGGAACGCGTCGCGAACGACGCGTCGATCGTCGTGACGCTTCGCGCGACGCTGGCGCCGGCGCGCATCACTCCGGCGGGCGAACTCGGCGGATCGATGGTGTTCCCGCTCGCGGTGCGTGGGCAACTGCGTGGCGGCCTCGTCTGTGCGCGACCCGACGGCGACGACGAGTATGCGCCGGACGAAGCCGAGGCGCTGGCGCGTCTCGCAATCGCAACGGCGATCGCGCGTGACGATCTGATCGCCGAGGCGCTCCGCAGCCGCGTCGCGGAGCTCGAACACGAGAACCGGTTGCTTTCCCGGCTCGCCGGCCTCGAGTCGCCGGCTGCTGCAACCTCGCCGTTCGCGGTGGAGTAGATGGACCGATGAGGATTCGTTCGACGACGATCGTGGCGGTGCTGCGCGATGGCAAGATCGCGATGGCGGGCGACGGTCAGGTGACCCTGGACAAGACCGTGATGAAGCACAGCGCACGCAAGGTGCGACGCATCGCCGGCGGTGCGGTGATCGCCGGCTTCGCCGGGAGCGCGGCCGACGGCATCACGCTGCTCGAGAAATTCGAGGGCAAACTCAATGCGTCGGGCAGCAACTTGATGCGTGCCGCGGTCGACCTCGCCAAAGATTGGCGCCAGGACCGCGCGCTGCGGCGTCTGGAGGCGTTGCTGCTGGTCGGCAACACCGAGCACTTGCTCGTGCTCAGCGGCACCGGCGACGTGATCGAACCCGACGAGGGCATCGCCGCGATCGGCAGCGGCGGACCGTACGCGCAGGCCGCGGCAACCGCGCTCTTGCACCACTCGAACCTGGATGCCGAAGCGATCGCGCGCGAGTCGCTGAAGATCGCCGCCGGTATCTGCATCTACACCAACACCGACATCACGGTCGAGGTCGCATGACCATGCTCACCAACACCAGCATCGACGAGCTGACGCCGCGTCAGATCGTCGCGGAGCTCGACAAATATATCGTCGGCCAGCACAAGGCCAAGCGTGCGGTCGCGATCGCGTTGCGTAATCGCTACCGGCGCGAGAAGCTGCCGGCGGAAATGCAGCGCGACATCATTCCGAAGAACATCCTGATGATCGGGCCGACCGGCGTCGGCAAGACGGAGATCGCGCGCCGCTTGGCGTCGCTCGCCGGCGCGCCGTTCGTGAAGGTCGAGGCGACGAAGTACACCGAGGTCGGGTACGTCGGGCGCGACGTCGAGTCGATGGTGCGCGATCTCGCCGAAGCGTCGATCCGCATGGTGCGCGACGAGCGTCGCGGCGACGTGCGCGAGGCGGCCGATCACGGCGCGGTCGAGCGGATCATCGACGTGCTCCATCCCGAGACGACGCCGCCGCAAACGCAAGCCAACAACCCGTTCGCCGCAACGCTCGGCTCGATCTTCGGCAACTCGTTCGGCAATCAGAACGCGCAGCAAGCACCGAACCCGGCGCCGACGGTGCAGCAAGCGCCGCCGCACGAATCGCAGCGCATCCGCGACGAAGCGCGGGCCGACATCGAGCGCGGGTTCTACGACGTGCGGCTGATCGAGATCGAGGTCGAAGAGGCCGCGCAATTGCCGATCGGCATCATGGGCGGCGGGGGCGACCCCTCGGGCATGCAAGGCGGCGGCGACATGAGCGAGATGCTCGCCGGACTGATGCCGAAGAAGAAGGCCAAGAAACGCGTGACCGTCGCCGACGCGCGACGCATCTTCGCCGGCGAAGAAGAAGCCAAGCTGATCGACATGGACGCGGTCAAGCGCGAAGCGCTGCGGCGCGCCGGCGAGCGCGGGATCATCTTCATCGATGAGATCGACAAGATCGCCACGCGCGAAGGCCGCGGCGTCGACGTTTCACGCGAGGGCGTACAGCGCGACATCCTCCCGATCGTCGAGGGCAGCACGGTCAACACGAAGTACGGCGCGCTCGCGACCGACCACGTGCTCTTCATCGCGGCCGGCGCATTCCACATGAGCAAGCCCTCCGACCTGATCCCCGAACTCCAGGGCCGCTTCCCGATCCGGGTTGAGTTGGACAGCTTGACGGCCGCCGACTTCGAGACGATCTTGACGCAGCCCAAGAACGCGCTGCTCACGCAGTATACCGCCCTCTTGGCCGCCGACGGCGTGGCGCTCGACATCCGTCCGGACGCGATCGCCGCCATCGCTCGCATCGCGACCGAGGTCAACGAGCGGGACGAAAACATCGGCGCGCGTCGTCTACATACGGTGTTGGAGCGGTTGTTCGAGGAGATTGGATATGCCGCACCGGAGACGGCACCAGCGGTGACGATCGACGCCCCCTACGTCGTTGAGCGTCTAGGGGAGATCGCCGCCAACGCCGACCTCTCCAATTTCATCCTATAACTCGGAGGCATCATCAATGTCAGACTGTATCAAGCGCGGCGAAGTGATCTCGCTCCTTGCGGGCCTTCCCCTCGCCGTGGCCGCCACGACGGCAATCGCTTCGGCGGCCGACGATTCGGCCGGGACCAAAGCCCAGTTCAAGTATCAGCTCAAGCCCGGTCCCGCTGGTCAGGAATGCGCAAAGTGCGCGCTCTTCAAGGCGCCGAATGCCTGCTCCGTCGTCAAGGGCAAGATCAGCCCGAACGGCTACTGCATCGCGTTCGCACCGAAGGCCAAGTAGTCCGAATCCGTTTGATCCCGCACACGCCGGTCGCGTTCGCCGCGGCCGGCGTTGGCATTTCATCCGCCGTTCTCATCGGTTCGCCGTTGACAGCAAGCAGACGCGCATGGTAGAACCGTTCGAGATGCTTCGTTACGTCTATGGCTACTTCGGCTTTTTTAGCTGGTCGCAATCGCGCCGGCGCGAAGTGCCTTTGCCGTAACGTCGATCCGGAAACAACGGACGACCGACAGCAAGAGCCTCTCGCCGGCGCGAGAGGCTCTTCTCTTTTTTCGCTCTCGTATTGGAGACCGTGATGACCACCGCCGCAACCGATCCGCGCACCGCCGACGCCCCGCACCTGACGCTCACCGCCGCATTCGAGGGAATCGAGGGCGCGTATTCCCAGGTCGCGCTCGACGGCTACGGCGTGCGCCGCGGCGTCACGTTCGCTCCGCTCGGTTGCGCGTCGTTCCGCGCCGTCGCGCACGCGGTGCTCGGCGGCCGCGCCGACGTCGGCCTCTTGCCGATCGACAACGCGATCGCCGGCACGATCCGTGAGGGCTACGACGTGCTCGCCGAGTACGAGCTCGATCCGCTGGCCGAAGTGGTGCTGCGCCTCGAGCACCGCCTCGTCGGACTGCCCGGTGCGACGGTCGAGGGCGTGCGCGAGATCGCCTCGCACCCGATCGTGCTGGCCGAGTGCGGCCGCTTCCTCGCGACGCTGCCCGATGCGAAGCGCGTCCCGGTCGCCGATTCGGCGATCGCCGCGCGCGACGTCGCCGCGTCCAAGGATCCCGCGCACGCCGCGATCTGCTCGCACGAAGCGGCGGAACGCTACGGGCTCGTCGAATTGGCCGGTTCGATCGCCGATCACCCCGACAACACCACGCGCTTCTTGCTCTTCCGCGCGCCGGCCGCGCAAGGCGTCGCGCGCGAGTTCGAACCCGCGGCCGCGATGACCGATCGCAAGACCTCGCTCGTGTTCGCGGTCGCGAACAAGCCGGGCGCCCTCGCGCGCTCGCTCGACGTGTTCGGAAAGAACGGGCTCAACGTCTCGAAGCTCGACTCGAAGTCGCGCCTGGGCACCAAGGACTTCGCCTTCTACGCCGACGTCGACGGCGACGTGCGCGACGAGGCGTTCGCACACGCGCTGCGCGACCTGCGCGAGGAGACCTCGACGCTGCACGTGATCGGGTCCTACGATGCCGATCAGGCGCCGCCGCGCGTCCGTCGCGCGATCGACGTCGTCGTCGACAACACGCCGGCCGTCGTGCCCTCGATCAGCAAGCAGAAGCAGAACTTTCCCAAGGTCACGCGCGAGCCGGGTCAACCGCGCTCGAAGGTGCGCGTCGGGAACCTCGTGATCGGCGACGGGAAATTCGTGATCGCGGCCGGACCGTGCAGCGTCGAGTCGCGCGAACAGGTGCTCGCGGTCGCGCGTGAGATCGCCGATCACGGCGCCACGCTGATGCGCGGCGGCGCGTTCAAGCCGCGCACCTCGCCGTACGCGTTCCAGGGCATGGGCTGGGAAGGCCTCGCGCTCTTGGCCGAAGCCGGCCGCGAGACGGGCCTGCCGATCGTGAGCGAGGTGATGAGCATCGATCAGGTCGAGCGCATGGAGCAGTCGGTCGACATGTTCCAGATCGGCGCGCGCAACATGCAGAACTTCGACCTGCTCAAAGCGGTCGGCAAGACGCAGAAGCCGGTGCTGCTCAAGCGCGGCATGTCGGCGAGCCTCGACGAGTTGCTCAGCGCCGCGGAGTACATCCTCGCCGAGGGCAATCCCGACGTGATCCTCTGCGAGCGTGGCATCCGGACGTTCGAGACCGCGACGCGCAACACGCTCGACCTCTCGGCCGTGCCGGTGCTGCGCGAGCGCACGCACCTGCCGATCATGGTCGATCCCTCGCACGGCGTCGGCGTGCGCCGTTGGATCCGGCCGCTGTGCCGCGCGGCCAAGGCCGTCGGTGCCGACGGCATTCTGATCGAAGTGCATCCGAATCCGGCCGTCGCGAAGAGCGACGCGGACCAGGCGCTGACGTTCGCCGATTACGAGCAGATCGTCGCCGACCTGGCCGCGATTCCGCTGGTGGTGGATGGCGAGTAGAACCGTCGAGCCGGCGAGCCGGCTGGCCGGCGAAGCGCCGCGCGTTCCGGGCGACAAGTCGATCTCCCATCGCGCGGTGATCTTCGCCGCGCTCGGCGAGGGCGTCTCGCACATCACCAACGTCGCGCCGGGCGCCGACGTCGCGTCGTCGATGGCGTGCGTCGCGGGGCTCGGTGCCGAGGTCGTGCGCCGCAACGGCGACGTGACGATTCGCGGCGGCGCGTGGCGCACGCCGGCCGACGTGCTCGATTGCGGCAACTCCGGCACGACGATGCGCTTGCTGATGGGCGCCATCGCCGGCCGCGAAGTCGACGCGACGCTCGACGGCGACGATTCGCTGCGCCGCCGGCCGATGCGCCGCGTCGCCGATCCGCTGGCCGAACTCGGCGCGGCGATCGAGACCAACGCCGGCAACGCACCGGTGCACGTGCTCGGCGGACGCACGTTGCGCGGCAGCGCGATCCACCTGCGCATCGCGAGCGCCCAGATCGCGAGCTCGCTCACGCTCGCCGCGACCGGCGCGCACGGCCGCACGACGATCGCCGGCAGCGGCAACGCGCGCGATCATACGGTGAAGATGCTCCCGGTCTTCGGCGTCGACGTGCGCCGTGAAGGCGACCTGATCCTCATCGACGGGCCGCAGCCGTTTCGCGCGGCCGACTTCCACGTCCCCGGCGATCCGTCGGCGGCGGCGTTTTGGCTCGCCGCGGCGGCGATCGTTCCGGGCAGTCACGTCGTCGTGCGCGACGTCAACCTCAATCCGACGCGGCTCGGCTTCGTCGCCGCACTCGAGCGCATGGGCGCCGACGTGACCGTCGTCGTCGAGCGCGAGCAGCCCGAACCGATGGGGCGCATCGAACTACGTCAGCGTGCATTGCGCGGCATCGCGATCGAGGCGCCCGACGTGCCGCCGATCGTCGACGAACTGCCGCTGCTCGGCGTCGTCGCCGCGTATGCGGAGGGCACGACGAGCGTTCGCGGCGCGGCCGAACTGCGCGTGAAGGAGAGCGACCGGATCGCCGTGCTCGCCGCCGGCCTCACGGCGCTCGGCGTCGAGGTCGCCACCGTCGAGGACGGGTTCGACGTGCGCGGCGGTGCGACGCTGCGCGGTGCGCGCGTCGACAGCCACGACGATCACCGGCTCGCGATGGCGTTCGCCGTCGCGGCGCTCGGCGCGCGCGATGCGGTGACGATCGAGAACGCGCAGTGCGTCGCGATCTCGCACCCGTCGTTCTTCGACGACCTCGCGGAGCTGTGCCGCGCATGACGGCCACCGCACCCGCACGCGCTGCGGCCAAACGGTTCGCCGTCGTCGGACACCCGATCGCCCACTCGCGTTCGCCCGAGATCTTCGCCGCGCTCTCGGCGGCGAGCGGCATCCCGCTCGTGTATGAGCGCCTCGAACTCGGCGCGAACGAATTCGGTTCGGCCTTCGCGCACGCGCGCGCCTCGTACGACGGCTGGAACGTCACGGCGCCGCACAAGGCGCGCGCCATCGCCGCGGCCGACGACGTGTCGGCCGACGCGGGCGTGGTCGGTGCCGCCAACGTGATCCGTTTCCACCACGGTCGCGCGCACGCGGCGAATACCGATGTCGGCGGCGTGACGGCGCTGCTCGCGCGCGCCGGCGCGACGGTGCCGGGCGCGCGGGTGACGATCCTCGGTGCGGGCGGTGCCGCGCGAGCCGCGGTGCTCGCGCTCGCGCACGGCGGCGCGGCATCGATCACGATCGCGAACCGCACGCCGCAGCACGCGCACCTGCTGATCGACGATCTGCGGCATGCCGTGGGGCACACGGTGCTGCGCGCCGGCGACGCCCATGCGCATGTCCACGGCCACGGTCACGGGCACGCCCACGATGTCGCGTCGATCGTGATCAACGCGACGAGCGACGGCGGGGCAGTGGCCGGCGCGGTCCAGGCGTGCGCGCCCGACGGCTGGTGCATCGACTTGCAGTACAAACCGACGGAGACGCCGTTCGTTCGCGCGGCGCGCGCCGCGGGCCGGCGCGCGATGAACGGCACGCCCATGCTGGTCGCTCAGGCGATCGCGACATTTCGCATCTGGTTCGGCAACGTGCACTTCGACGATGCGGTCGAAGCGCACCTGACCGAACTCGTGGAGGCACCATGAAACGTTCGGTGGTAGCGCGCAATTCGATTGACGAGGCGAAGCCGTGAGCAGGTTACGCTATCTGACCGCGGGTGAGTCGCATGGTCCGGCGTTGACCGGGATCATCGAGGGCATGCCGGCGGGGTTGGCGCTCACGCTCGAGCACATCCACGCCGACTCACTGCGGCGCAAGATGGGCTACGGTCGCGGCAACCGCATGAAGATCGAGACCGACGAGGTGAAGATCCTCGCCGGCGTGCGGCGCGGTGAGACGATCGGCAGCCCCATCGCGCTCTTCATCGAGAACCGCGATCACCAGAAGTGGCTCGACATCATGGCGATCGAACCGCGTGAGGGCGAAGCGGCGCGGGCCGTGCACATCCCGCGGCCGGGCCACACCGATCTCGTCGGCGGCATCAAGTACGATCGCGACGATATGCGCGACATCCTCGAGCGGGCGAGCGCGCGCGAGACCGCGATGCGCGTCGCGCTCGGTGCGATCGCGCGCCGGCTGCTCGATGCGATCGGCGTGACGATCGCGAGCCGCGTCGTGCGGATCGGCGAGGTGATCGACGAGACGCCGCTCGATGCCGACATCGCGAGCCTCAACGCGCGCGTCGACGCATCGCCCGTGCGCGTGCTCGACCCGCACGCGGGGGAACGCATCATCGCGCAGATCGACGCCGCGCGCGAAGCGGGCGACACGCTCGGCGGCATCTTCGAGGTCGTCGCGGCGGGCATGCCGATCGGCGTCGGCTCGCACGCCCAGTGGGACCGGCGCATCGACGGCCGCATCGGCGAAGCGTTCCTCGCGCTCAACGCGATCAAGGGCGTCGAACTCGGTCTCGGTTTCCGCGGCGCGGCGCTGCCGGGTTCGGCCGTGCACGATGCGTATTTTCCCGGCACGCACGGCGCGCGCACGAACTACGGCTCGAATCGCGCCGGCGGCGTCGAGGGTGGGATCAGCACGGGGCAGCCGGTCGTCGTGCGCGCCGCGATGAAGCCGATCGCGACGCTGATGAAGCCGTTGCCCTCGATCGATCTGCGCACCGGCGAGGCGACCAACGCGTACATCGAGCGCAGTGACGTCTGCGCGGTGCCGGCGGCGGCGGTGATCGGCGAATCGTTGCTCGCCCTGGTGCTCGCCGACGCGGTGCTCGAGACGTACCCGGCCGACACGATCGAGGCGTTGCGCGAGAACGTCGACCGCTCGCGGGAACGCGCGCGTGCGCACTGAGCACATCGTGCTCTGCGGCACCGCGGGCACGGGCAAGTCGACCGTCGGCGCGCTGGTCGCGAAGGCGCTCGGCCGTCCCTTCATCGACGTCGATCGCGAAGTCGAGATGGACGCGAAGACCACGATCGCCGAACTGTTCGCGCGCGACGGCGAACCGGCGTTTCGCGCACGCGAGCGCGCGGCGGTCGTGCGTGCGCTCGATCGCGACGACGCGTGCGTGATCGCGCTCGGCGGCGGCGCGCTCGAAAACGACGACACGTTCGCCGATGCCCGCCAGCATACGCTCGTGTGGCTCTCCGCTCCGGTTGCGGCGCTCGCCGCACGGATCGGGAACGGTTCATCGCGACCGTTGCTCACGGGCGATCCGCTCGCGCGGTTGCGCGAGCTCGCGAACCGGCGCGAAGCGCGCTACCGGGCGGCGCACGTGACGATCAACGCGACCCCCGCGCCGCGCATCGTGGCGGCCGCCGTGGTCGCCGAACTGGAACGGCGCGCCGGACCCGTGGAGCAACGCGCGTGATCGCCGGTTCGCCCGTTGCGCGCGTGCGCGTCGATCTGGGTGACGCGCGATCCTACGACGTCGTCATCGGCGGTGACGTCGTCGCCGCCGTACGCGATCTCCCCGCATGCGCGGTCGCGGTGCTCTACGATCGCGCGGTCGAACCGCTCGCGATGCGCACGATCGCGGCGCTCGGCGAGCGGGTCGTCGCCGTCCGCGCCGTCGACGGCGGTGAGGACATCAAGACGCTCGCGAGCGCCGCGGCGCTCTACGATTGGCTCGCGGCCGCGCACCTCGATCGCGACGCGCTGCTCGTCGCGGTCGGCGGCGGCACCGTGACCGACCTCGGCGGCTACGTCGCGGCGACGTTCCTGCGCGGCATCGCGTGGTGCGCCGTGCCGACGACGCTGCTCGCCGCGGTCGACGCATCGGTCGGCGGCAAGACGGGCGTGAACATCGCGGCGGGCAAGAACCTCGTCGGCGCCTTCCATCATCCGTCGCTCGTCGCGATCGATCCGGGCGCGTTCGCCACGCTCGATCCGCGCGATCTCGCGGCCGGCCTCGGCGAAGCGCTCAAGACGGCGCTGGTCGCCGACCCCGCGCTCTTCGGCTATCTCGAGCGCGAGTTGCCGCGCGCGCTCGCGGCCGATCCCGACGTGCTCGCGACGGTCGTCGCGCACTGCGTCGTTGCCAAGGCGCGCATCGTCGCCGGCGACGAGCGGGAACGTGACGACACGGGTGGACGCGCGGTGCTGAACTTCGGGCACACCTTCGGTCACGCGCTCGAGAAGACGTGCGGCTATGGTACGCTGCGCCACGGCGAGGCCGTGACGCTCGGCATGCGCGCGGCGATCGCGCTCTCACGCGAGCGCGGGCTCGATGCGGCGACGGCCGATCGCATCGATCGCCTCGTGCGTGCGATCCCGACGCCGCACGTGGCGCCGGCGCCCGACGACGTGATCGCCGCGACCGCATCGGACAAGAAGCGCAAGGCCGGGCGCGTGCGCTTCATCGTGATCCGCGACGTCGCCGCGCCGGCGATCGTCGACGACGTCGACGAACGCTCGTTGCGCGCCGCCCTCGCCACGATCGCGTGAGGATCCTCGTCGTCCACGGTCCGAACCTCAACTTGCTCGGCGAACGCGAGCCCGCGGTGTACGGCACGCTGACGCTCGCGCAACTCGACGCGTACATCGCCGCGCACGCGCGAACGCGCGGCGTCGCGGTGCGCTTCTATCAATCCAATCATGAAGGCCGTTTGCTCGACCGGCTGCAGGCCGCGCGACGCTGGGCCGATGGCGTCGTGATCAATCCCGGCGCGTACGGCCACACGTCGTACGCGTTGCGCGATTGCATCGCCGGCATCCGCGTGCCGACGGTTGAAGTGCACCTCAGCGACGTCGAGCAGCGCGAAGCGTTTCGCCGCGTCTCGACGATCGCCGACGTGTGCATCGCGAAGATCGGCGGGCGCGGCAAAGATTCCTACACCGACGCGATCGATCTGTTGATCGAACGCGCCGGTGCGGCTGCAGCGCCGGCGGGTTAGAGCGCCTTCATCCCAGCAGGCCGACTTCGGCTTGCAGCTGGTTGAGGATCACCGAGGTCGCCGCGGCGACTTGGTTCTGGATGTCGGTTTCGGAGACGCCGTTCGGCAGCGTCGCCACCGACGAGCTCGAGAGCGAGGCGTTGAGGGTCGACGTGGAATCGCCACCGCTGGAACGGCGTCCCGAAACCTGCGTCCGAGCGGTCTGCTCGTCGTGTTGGAGGAGGGTCTGCTGCGCCGGCGTCAGCAGGTTCGTAATCTGCGCGAGCGCTTCGGATTGCGTGATCGTTCCGGCTTGCGCTTCTTGCAGCACCTGGTCGATCTGCGATTGCTGCGTCGTCGTCAGCGTGAGGTCGTCGAGCGGGTCGTCGGTCGAACTCGGATTGGGCGGCGTCTGCGTCGACGACGTGGCGGACGACGTCGACGATGTCGACGACGAGGTGCCGGTCGCGGCGGAGTTCTGCGATTGGAACTGGGAGATGTCGTTCTGCAGCGTGGTCTGTTGCGCGGGCGTCAGCACCGCGTTGATCTGCTGCTGGATCTGCGTCTGCGAGAGCCCTTGGGTCTTCGCTTGTTGGAAGATGGCGCGGATCTGCGTGCGCTGTTGTTCGGTGAGATCGAGATTGGCAAAGGGCCGGAGACTCGACGTCGTCGTGTTTGCGATCGTGGTCGCAAAAAGCGATGAGGACGCCACGCTCGAGATGAAACTCATCGGTCGTTCCTCGGAGGCAAGTGTGCAAACGGCGACTGCGTGACGCGGTCGCTGCCGTTGATGTCGCATGGAACGCTTGACCGCACCTGAGAACCCGGACAGCAAAGTCTGAGATGGGGCTGGGTGCGATTCCGGGGCGCGTCCAAGCGAAGCGTGCGACGATCGCACCGTGCCGGAACGACGCGCGCCGCGAATCGCCGTCATCGACGACGACCCGGAAGTCCGACTGTTTCTCAGCGCTGGTCTCGCCAGCGCCGGTTTCGAGGTGGTGGTCGCGAACGACGGCGCCGACGGCGTCGCGCTCGTGCGTTCGTCCGCGCCCGATGCGATCGTGCTCGACGTCGTGATGCCGCAGGTCGACGGACACGAGGCCATCGAGCGCATCCGGCGCTTCTCGCACGTGCCGATCGTGCTGCTGAGCGTGCGCGGCGACGTTCGCGATCGCGTGGCCGGCCTCGAGGCCGGCGCCGACGACTACCTGACGAAGCCGGTGGCGCTCGCCGAACTCGTCGCGCGGCTGAAGAGCGCGCTGCGGCGGCCGCAGCTCGACCGGGCCGACGTGATCCGGTACGGTGATCTCGAGCTCGACATCGCGCAGCGGGCGGCGCGCCGCGGCAACCGGCGCATCCCGCTCTCGACGCGCGAGTACACGCTGCTGATCACCCTGCTCCGCCGTCCCAAGCGCGTCTTCTCCAAGGAAGAGCTGCTCGAGCTCGTCTGGGGTGGCGGCCGCGAGGTCACCCCGAACACGGTGGAAACGTATATCTCCTACCTGCGGGCCAAGCTCGACCACCCGCCCTCGCGCCGCCTCATCCAAACCGTCCGCGGGGTCGGTTACCGGCTCTCCCCGGAGGACTGAATCCGCGCCGGGCGCGGGATGCGTTATACTGAACGCAATGGCCTACGTGCGCGAGATCATCACCGACGGGCACCCGACGCTGCGCAAGGTCGCAAAGCGGGTCGACCCGGTGGAGATTCCCGATCCGATGTTCCAGCAGCTCATCGACGACATGTTCGTGACGATGTACGCGGCGCCGGGCATCGGTTTGGCGGCGCCGCAGGTGAACGTCGGCAAGCGGCTCTTCACCGTCGATCTGCAGGACGACAACGACGAGCACGGACCGCTGGTCGTGATCAACCCGAAGTTCTCGGAGACCGAGGGCGAGATCGAGGCGACCGAAGGGTGCCTCTCCGTGCCCGGCATGGTCGGGGAGATCACGCGCTTCGAAAAGCTGGTCTGCACCGGCCTCGACCGCTCGGGGAAGAAGATCGAGTTGCACGCCGAGGGCTGGTTCGCGCGCTGCCTCCAGCACGAGATGGATCACCTCGACGGCATCCTCTACATCGACAAGGCAAAGAACGTGCGCCCAGCGGTGACCGACGAGGAACGGGCGGAAGCCGAAGCGGCGCTGACCCGCTGAACGCGTTCTTCTTCGGGACCAGCGCGTTCGCGGTCCCGATCCTCACCTCGCTCGCCGCCCGCGCCGGCGTCACGGTCGTCACCCAGCCCGATCGTCCGGCCGGACGCGGGCACAAGCTCGCACCGACGCCGGTGAAGTCGGCCGCGCTCGCGCTCGGCTTGCCGGTGCTCACGCCGACGGCGTTGCGCGCGTTCGCCGAGGACGTGCGCGCCGCGGCGCCGGATCGCTGCGTCGTCGCGTCGTACGGACGCATCGTTCCGCAAGCGCTGCTCGACGCGGCGCCGCTATGGCTCAACGTGCACCCCTCGTTGCTGCCGCTCTATCGTGGCGCGACGCCGATCCAGTCGGCGATTCGCGACGGCTGCACGTCGACGGCCGTGTCGATCATCGCGATGGACGCCGGCATGGACACGGGCGATCTGCTCGCGCAGACGCCGCCGCTCGCGATCGCGCCCGGCGAGACCTACGGCGAACTGCACGACCGGCTCGCGCTGGTCGGCGCGACGCTGCTGGGCGAGGTGCTCGACGCCGACGCGCGCGGCGAACTCGCGCGCGTGCCGCAATTCGAACGGGCGCGCGATTACGGCCTGGACGGCGAGGCGATCGCGCGCACCGTCACGCGCCCGTGGGCGAAGGCCGACACCGTGTTGCCGCTCGATGCGAGCGCGCGCGAACTCGTCGACCGGATTCGCGCGCTCGCGCCGAAGCCGGGCGCGCGGCTGCCGGCGCTCGCCGCGCGCGACGGCGCCGTGCCGTTCCCGCCGCTCACCATCCTGCGCGCGCACGCGGTCGCGTCGCTTCCCGACGGCGTGCGCGCCGAGAACGGTTCGGTCGTCATGGTGCGAGGCTTCGTGTACGTGCGCGCGAGTGACGGCTGGGTGGCGGTCGACGAACTCGTGCCCGCCGGCAAGAACGCGATGACGATGGAAGCCTTCGCGAACGGTTCGCGCGCCGACGCGGCGTACGCGGTGGCGTCCTGATGGCGACGAGCGTCGATGCGCGGCCCGCGCCGAGCGCGCGCAACGTCGCGTTCGCGGTGGTGAAGGACGTGTTCGGTCCCGACAAGCGCGGTGCGGCCGAATCGCTCGACCGTCACCTGCGCCGCTCGAATCTCGAAGCGCGCGATCGCGGCTTCGTCACGGAGCTCGCGTACGGCACGATCGAGCGCCGCCGTTGGCTCGACTTCCAGCTCGCGCCGTATCTGGGCGCACGCGCCGCGAAGCTGCCGCTGATGATCGCCGAGATCTTGCGCATGGGCACGTATCAGCTGCGCGCCATGCGCGTGCACGACTACGCCGCCGTCTCCGAGAGCGTGCAACTCGCGCGGCGCTACGGTCATCCGGGCACCGCGGGCCTGGTGAATGCCGTCCTACGCCGCGTCTCCGAAGACCCCGAGCGGCTCGTCGACGCCGAGACATTTCCCGATCCCGACGACCGCCTCGGTACGCACGCGTCGCTGCCGACCTGGATCGTGCGCGCGTGGCGCGAGCGGTTCGGCGCGGAGCGGCTCGAGGAGATCGTGGCCGGCGTCAACGCGCCCGCGGCCACCGGCCTTTCGATCGACCGCCGCAAAGCGACCCGCGACGAGGTCCTCGCGCGTTTGGCCGAGCACGGCATCCCCGCGCACGCCTCGTCCTTCGCCGCCGATGCCGTGGTGATCGACGGCACCGTTCCGACGCCGGCGCTGCACGAGGCGCTCGGCGATCGCGCCGACGTGCACGCCGAGGCCGCGTGCTTTCCGGTCGATCTGCTCGATCCGCAGCCGGGCGAACGGATCCTCGATGCGTGCAGCGGCCGCGGGAACAAGACGCTGCAGATCGCGAGCGCAACGCGCGACGGCGCGAGCATCGTCGCGATCGACGACGACGAACGGCGCTGCGAAGCGGCGCGGATGCGCTTGGCGGCGGCGGGCGTCACCTCGGTCGAGGTGCGCACCGGCGATGCGGGCGCGCTCGATCTGGCCGAAACCTACGACGCGATCGTGGTCGACGCGCCGTGCTCGGGTCTGGGCGTGCTCGGCCGTCATCCCGAGGCGCGCTGGCGCAAGGCGCCGGACGACGGCGAACGGCTGGCGTCCGCGCAGCGCACGCTCCTCGATGCGGCCGCTGCGGTGCTCCGGCCCGGCGGCCGGCTCGTCTACGCGGTCTGTTCGACCGATCCGCGCGAGGCCGAAGGCATCGTCGACCCGTTTCTCGCCGCATCGCCGGCGTTCGCGCGCGCATCGCTTCCGGAACGCTATGCGCCGTTCGCCACCGCGGCCGGCGACGTGCTCGTGCCGCCCGGCATCGACGGGCGCGACGGGTTCTACATCGCGGTGCTGCACCGGGCGTGAACCCGATCGCGCGGTTCGAATCGCTCTGCGCGCAGGTCGTCGAGGGAACGTTCGCGCGCATCTTTCCGAGCGCGCTCGAGCCGGTGCACGTCGGCCGCAAGCTGATCGCCGCCCAGGCGGCGATGCCGACCGACACCTATCTCGTGCGCGTCCACCCGGTCGACCACGCGCGCTTCGCCGCCGACCGGAGCTTTCTCGAAGCGCGCTGGAGTGCGATGTTGCGGGAAAACGCGCCGGGTGAGACGCCGCGCGCGATCCTGCACGAAGACCCGGCCGTGATCGCCGGCTCCGTGACGATCGAGGCGTTGGTCGACGACCGGCCGGCGGGCCTCGCCATCGTGCGGCCGGACGGCTCGCGCGAGACGCTGCGCGACGGTCTGACGATCGGCCGCAGCGACGACAACGACGTCGTCGTCCGCGACGGGCGCGTGTCGCGCCGGCACGCGCGGATCGTCGCGGAGGGCAGCGGCTTCGCGATCGAGGATCGCGGCTCGTCCAACGGCACGTTCGTGAACGGCACGCGCGTGAAGCGCGGCCGGCTCGCGGCCGGCGCGTCGGTCGTCGTCGGCGAGACGGTGCTCGAGATCCGTGGCTGACCCGCGGTACGCCACCCTCGCCGTCACGGCCGGGCTCGCATTCTTCGTGCTGGTCGTGCGCGACCGCCGCGGCACGCCGCCGCCGCCGGCCCTCGACGCGACGATCGCCGGGAGCATCGAGCTGGTCGTGGACGACGGCACCTCGATCGCCACCCGCCGCTTCGGCCGGCGCATCCTGGCCGGCCGGGCGCCGACGGCCGACCTGCGGATCGACGATCCGCGGGTAAGTCGCTTGCACGCGCGGATCGAAATGCGGGATGATGGTGTCTACGTCGAGGACTTGGGCAGCCGGAACGGCACCACGGTCAATGGGGAGCCCACGGAGGGTCAACGCCTGACCGCCGGGGACGAAATCCGCATCGGGACGGCATCGATCATCTTCCGAGGGGTCGGGACATGGAAATAGCGGTCGGATCGAAACCCGGGGCAGCCGCGCGCGGGCTGGCCGACGCCCACGTCGCTGAGATGATCGGGCCGGGCGTCGTGTTGCTCGCCGTCGCCGAGGGCTTCGGCAACGTGCGCGGTCAGGGCGCTCCGCTGGCGGCCGTCACCGCGGTGCGCGATGCGCTGCGCCGGCGCGTGCGGCCCGACGGACGCGATGCGCGCGCGGCCCTGATCGGCGCGCTCTCCGCCGCCAACGCGCGCGTGTTCGCGCACTCCGGCAGCAACGACGACTACGTCGGCTCGGGCACCTCGCTCTCGGTCGCGTTGATCGTCGGCGACCGCGCCCACATCGCGCACGTCGGCCGGACGCGCGCCTACCTCTGCCGGGACGATGCGCTCGTCGCCCTCACGACCAACGACGAACTCGCCGGCGACGGCTGGTCGGCGCCGTGGGCCACCGTGCCGACCGGTGCGCTGACCGGCCACATCCTCACCCGTACGCTCGGCGCGCAGCCCTCGCTCGACGCGAGCATCAGCAACGTGCGCCTCGTGCGCGGCGATGCGCTCGTGCTCGCCACGGGTGCCTTCCACAGTACGATCACCGAAGACGAGATCGCGTCGACGCTGCGCGCCACCGACTCCTCCGAATCGGTCACGCAGCGCTTGCTCGAAGTCGGTCGCATGCGTGGCGGCCACTTCGCGGGGACGGTGATCGTCGGCCGCGCGCTGACCGACGCCCTGCTGCCCGAATCCGGCGGACGCACCTTCAACGTGCAGAACGCTGCGCTGGCGCTGACCATCCTCGTGATCTTCTCATTGATCGCCGCGTCGATCTTTCACGCCGTCCTTGGTCCGTAAGCTCCACGAGGTCGCGCCGATGGCGATCGCGGTCGCGTTTGCGGCGGCGGTGCTTTCGCTTGCCGCGCCGCATGCCGGTCCGCCGTGGTTGCTCGGAGCGCTCGGCGTGATGGCGCTGGCCTGGGTGCTGCTGCAGCCCGCGGGCACCGAACGCGACGACACGCTGCCGGCGTTGGCGGTCGCGCTCGCCGCGATCGGTCTCTTGATCGTCGCGCGACTCTCGCCGGAACTCGCCGCGCGACAAGTCTGGCTGCTCGCGTTCTCGCTCGCGCTCGCGCTCGCGGCCGGACCCGCGCTCACGCGCTTTCGCGTGCTCGCCGCGTACACGTACATCTGGATCGTGATCGTCGCGTTGCTGTTCGTCGCGCTCGCGCTCTTCGGCGATCAGGTCAACGGCGCGCGGTTGTGGATCCGCATCGCCGGCCTCACCTTCGAGCCGGTCGAAGTGATCAAGCTGCTGATCGTGCTCTTCATGGCGTCGTACCTGGCCGGCACCGCCGACGTGATCGCGCGGACGAAACCGTGGTCGCTGCGCGCCAATGCGAAGTATCTCGGACCGCTCTTCATCGGCTGGGGCGTGTCGATGGCGATCCTCGTCTTCGAGCGCGACCTCGGCATGGCGACGCTGCTGTTCGCGACGTTCGCGGCGATGCTCTACGTCGCCACGCGGCGCGTCGACTTGATCGCGGGCTGCACCGCGATCTTCGTCGGCGCGGCATATTGGGCTGCGACGCACTACACCTACGTGCACGCGCGCATCGCCGTGTGGCGCGATCCGTTCACCGATCCCTACGGCGCGGGCTATCAGACGGTGCAGTCGCTCTACGCGCTCGCGGCGGGCGGCATCTTCGGCGCGGGCTACCACGCGGGTCATCCCGAGTACATCCCCGACGTCGCGACCGACTACGTCTACGCGGCGTATACCGAGGAGTGGGGCGCGCTCGGCGCGATCGTGCTGTGCGGGGCGTTCCTCGCCTTGATCCTGCGGACGCTGACCGTGGCGTCGCGCCAGCCGGATCTCTATGCCAAGTTGCTCGCGACCGGTCTCGCCGTGACGCTCGGCTTTCAGGTGGTGATCATCGTCGGCGGCGTCTTGCGTCTCTTTCCGCTCACCGGGATCACGCTGCCGTTCATTTCGTACGGCGGCAGTTCACTCGTCACGAATTTTCTCTTGGTCGCGCTCGTATGGGCGATCTCGGGCGAACGGCGAAGAGAAGCGGCGTGAACGGCGTACGGAGCGTCTCGACCGCGTTCTGGTCCATCGTCTTGCTCGGCTCGACGCTCTCGATCGCGGCCGGTTTCGCCGGTGGCCGTTCGATCGGGCTCGCCGGGGCGTTGCCGCCGGCGCAATCGCTCGACGAGAACGCGCTGCCGGCCCCGGTTCGCCAGCGGATCTTCACGCGCCAACTCGTCGGCGAACACTCGCTCGATGCGGCCGGTCCGACCGATCCGTACGGCGATCCCTCGCTCGCCGTCACGTCGTACACGCGGCCGCAGACGGACTTCGACCCGCGTCGCGATCGTGCGCGCATCGCCGTGATCGTGATCGATGCGGGCCGGGCGGGTGCCGCGCTCTCGCCGTTCGTGTCGTCGGCGCTACCGATGAGCTTCGTGGTGGCGCCGGGCGACGACGGCGCGCGCGCGACCTGCGCCGCGGTCCGCAACGCCGGAAAAGCGGTCGTGATCGACGCCTCCGCCGCGCGCCCCGAGCAGGTCGCCCACTTCGTTCGCGAGGGCGCGACGGCCGTGATCGGTTCGCTCGATGAAGACCGGGCGCGCGCGCTCATGCACGCGGTCGGCCGCCGCACGCTGGTGATCGACGCGGCTCTCGGTGAAGACGACGATTTGGCCGAGATCGCGCGAGCGACCGCCCACCCGACGCTCGAGCGCGACGTGATCGCCGACGCGCGCGACGACGCGCCGTACGTCGACTTCATGTTGCGCGATGCGCTGGCGCTGGCCGAGCACACGGGCTCGGTGATCGTGGCGATCCACGCCCGCACCGAGTCGTTCAACGCGCTCGTGCGCTTCGCCGATCGCGCCCGGCGCGACGGCGCCGACGTCGTCGCGCTCGCCGACGTCGAGCGCTGACGGGCGAGCCGCCGCCCGGCGGCGCGTCGCAGGCGATCGACGGGGGGTCCGTCGTATAGAGGCGAGGATGACCCCTGCGCGCGCGCTTCTCGGCCTCCTCCTTCTTCGCGATACGACGTCGTAGCCGCTTAGCGCCGCACGCTCTTCGAGCCCGCCGCGAAAGCGACGGGCTCTTGTGTTATCCGGGGGTTCCCCGGTCAAGAAAGGTCCGCGATGTCCTCGATGCCCTTCCACCGCTACCAGCCGATCCAGCCGGTCGACCTGCCCGATCGCACCTGGCCCGCGGCACGCATCACGCGTGCGCCGCAGTGGTGCAGCGTCGACCTTCGCGACGGGAACCAGGCGCTGATCGAGCCGATGGGCGCGCAGCGGAAGATGCGGATGTTCGATCTGCTCGTGAAGATGGGCTACAAGGAGATCGAGGTCGGGTTTCCGGCCGCGTCGCAGACCGACTTCGACTTCGTGCGCGATCTGATCGAGAACGACCGGATTCCGAACGACGTGACGATTCAAGTCCTCACGCAATCGCGCGACGAGCTGATCGAGCGGACCTTCGAATCGGTGCGCGGCGCGCGGCGCGCGATCGTGCACCTCTACAACTCGACATCGACGCTCCAGCGCCGCGTGGTCTTCGGGCTCGATGAAGACGGGATCGTGGCGATCGCCGAACGCGGCACGCGCACGGTGCGCGCGCTCGCCGACACGATGGGCGACACCGAGATCGTGATGGAGTACTCACCCGAGAGCTTCACCGGCACCGAGTTGCCGTTTGCCAAGCGCATCTGCGAAGCGGTGATGGCGATCTGGAAGCCGACGCCGCAGAACAAGATCATCCTGAATCTGCCGGCGACGGTCGAGATGACGACGCCCAACACGTACGCCGATCAGATCGAGTGGATCTCGCGCAACATCAAGGATCGCGACTGCGTGACGATCTCGCTGCACCCGCACAACGATCGCGGCACCGGCGTCGCGGCCGCCGAGCTCGGACTGATGGCCGGCGCCGACCGGGTCGAAGGCTGCCTCTTCGGCAACGGCGAGCGCACCGGCAACGTCTGCCTCGTCACGCTGGCGGGCAACTTGCTCACGCAAGGCATCGATCCCGAGATCGACATCTCCGACGTCCCGCAAATCGTGCGCACCGTCGAGTACTGCAATCAGATCGCCGTCCACCCGCGCCACCCCTACGGCGGCGACTTGGTGTTCACCGCCTTCTCGGGTTCGCATCAAGACGCGATCAAGAAGGGCTTCGACGCGCTCGCCGCATCGGGTCAGACGACGTGGGAAGTGCCGTATCTGCCCGTCGATCCGAAGGACCTCGGCCGCAGCTACGAAGCGATCATCCGCATCAACAGCCAGTCGGGCAAGGGCGGCATCGCGTACATCATGCGCACCGACTACGGCTTCGATCTGCCGCGCAACGTGCAGATCGAGTTCAGCAAGATCGTGCAAGCGCGCACCGACGAAACCGGCGCCGAGCTCACGTCGAGCGAGCTGTGGAGCGCGTTCGAACACGAGTACCTCGCGCCGGCCGGTCCGTTCGGGTTCATCGAAGCGCGGGCGACCGATTCGAACGAGGGGACGGCGATCGCCGCGCGCATCTTCGAAGGCGATGTCGTTCGCAGCCTCAGCGGCGCGGGCAACGGGCCGATCGACGCGTTCGTCGCGGGTCTGCGCGACGGGCTCGGCCTCGAAGTCAGCGTGCGCGACTACCACGAGCACGCGCGAACGACCGGCGCCAACGCGGCGGCCGTCGCCTACGTCGATCTCCAGGTCGGCGCGCACCACGTCTACGGCATCGCGAGCGACGCCAACATCGTGACCGCCTCGCTGCGCGCGATCGTCAATGGGCTCAACCGTGCCAGCCGCTCTCTCTCGTTCGACCGGGACGCCGTCGCGGTGTAGGAGAACCCTCGACCGATGCTGACCGCCGAAGAGAACGAGTTCCTCACGCGCATCGGTCCGGGCACGCCGGCGGGAGCGCTGATGCGCCGCTACTGGCATCCGATCGCCGCCGTCGACGATCTCGCGAACGCGTGGACCAAGCGCGTCCGGCTTCTCGGCGAAGATCTCGTGCTCTTCAAGACGCGCACCGGCGCGCTCGGCCTCGTCGAGGAGCAGTGCCCGCACCGGCGCGCCTCGCTCGCGTACGGCATCCCGACCGAGAACGGCATTCGTTGCCCCTATCACGGGTGGGAATTCGACGGCACGGGCGCGTGCCTGGATCAACCGAACGAACCCGCGGGCAGCTGTTTCAAAGACAAAGTGCGCACGCCGGGCTATCCGGTCGAAGCGCTCGGCGGTCTGATCTTCGCGTATCTCGGGCCCGCGCCGGCGCCGCTCTTGCCGCGCTACGACGGTCTCGTCGCCGAAGGCGCGATCCGCATGATCGGCCGCGCGGTCGTGCCGTGCAACTGGTTGCAGATCATGGAGAACTCGGTCGATCCGGTGCACACCGAATGGCTGCACGGCAAACTCTACGAGTCGCAGCACGAAGACGAGGGCGCGAAGGTCGCGATCTCGCGCCATCACGTGAAGATCGCCTTCGATGAATTCGATCGCGGCATCTACAAGCGGCGTCTGCTCGCGGGTCAGTCGGAAGATACCGACGACTGGAAGTCGGGTCATCCGATGGTGTTTCCGACGATGCTCGCCGTCGGGCAGCTCAGCGACGTTTGCCGCAATCACGCGTTCCAGATCCGCGTGCCGATCGACGACACGCACACGCTGCACTTCTGGTACAACGCGTACGTGCCGCTCGGCGGACAGCCGGTGCCGAAACGGCTGCTCGACGAGGTGCCCGTGTATGAGGTGCCGTTCATGGACGCGAACGGCGAGCATCTGCTCGATCACGTCGATGCGCAAGACATCATGGCATGGGTGACGCAAGGGCCGATCGCCGATCGCACGAGCGAATCGCTCGGCGCCTCCGATCGCGGCGTAACGTTGCTGCGCCGCATGCTCAAACGCGAGATCGCCAAGGTCGCGAACGGCGAGGATCCGATCGGCGTCGAGCGCGACCCCGCGCAGAACGTCGCGATCCAACTCCGCGTGGAAAAATCCAAGGCGCACTATGCCGACGGCTTCGAGAGCATGGCGCGCCGCACGCGCATCCGCTACAGTCCCGTCGTGGAAGAACTCATCGCGGTCTTTGCGCCGCCCGTTCCCGCGAGTCGCTGAGGCGAGGTCGGCGCTCCGCTCGTCGCCGCCGGCAGCGCGTTCGACGGTGTCGCCATGTTCGTCACGATCAGTCGTTGGCCGGCCTGGCCGCAGACCATCGAATCGGACCGTTGCATCACGGCCGCTCCTTTGGAGACCGTGGCGAACGCGAGACGCGATCAGGCGAGTTCGTTCGCGAAGAGCGATGCGACGATCGCGGCCATGCGCGGGTCGAGCGACCACAGGCGGGCGCGCGTTGCGCGCGGCCAGAGTGATGGGGTGTCGTTGGCGCCGACCCACGCGCGCCGCGCTTCGGCGATTATGTGGAATTAAACGGTACAGGGCGGCCGCCTCGCTTCGTCGGCTTTTATCTTCGTGAAGTATATGTTAGAATAATATGGTGAATAATAAGCGAGGCCGTGGTCGACCGCCGGTCGATCCGGGTGAACGGCGGAAATCAA
>Ga0116228_10000190_pt1 | contig 42789 bp, 39 predicted proteins | sample S1TSphfallax_2_FD_89694 | JGI IMG/M metagenome (GOLD analysis project Ga0116228, IMG submission 89694) | Host-associated microbial communities from peat moss isolated from Minnesota, USA - S1T2_Fc - Sphagnum fallax MG | ecosystem: Host-associated > Plants > Peat moss > Unclassified | place...
GTCGCCGCAGTCGCCGCAGTCGCCGCAGTCGGCACGGTTGAACTCGAGGCTGTGCCCGCGCCGCCGGATGTTTGCCGGGCAGCCGGCGTTTTGCTGCCGGCGTTGCCGCCAGCACTGCCGCCGCCTTGGCCGAGCGCGCCGAACAGGCTGTGCAGGAAGGCATGCAAGTCCTGCGGCAGAGTCGCCGACGGCGTGGCGTTGGCGGTGGCGCCGGCATTGGTGTTCGCGGACGTCGGATCGCTCGCGACATACTGCTGCAGGGCGGAGAATAACGACGTATAGAGTTTGCCGACCGACGATGAGGATCCGGTGGTGGAATTGGACCCACCGCCGCTATCGGAATTGCTCTGACGGGACGGTCGCTTGGTCGAGACCGGCTGCGTCCCTTGAACCGGCGCCAATGAGATGACGATGCTCGAAGCACTGAGTGCGGCAATGTTGTTGGCGCTTGACATAATGAATTCTGCCTGGGATACGACTTGTGAGAGGAGTCGGCGGCGGAGGCGCAAACTTGAGCTCGCGGTGCGTCCGTGTCACCCATCGGGCAATACGGGTATCATCAGCAATATGTCATTTCATCGCGGCAGAGCCGCCTCCGTCGCAACGCTCAGCCTACTGTTTGTCCTGCCGCAGATCGCTTGGGCGGACGGCGCGGATTATGCGCTGCGCGTCGACCGGGTTTTGCGCACCACCCCGTTGATCGATGGGCACAACGATTTGCCCTGGGAGATCCGCGAACGATTCGGCGGCGATTTGACGAAGATCGACCTGTCCGCCGACACGTCCCGCCTGCCGTTTCCTGCGGATGGCGCGCCATTGATGACGGACATTCCCCGGCTTCGCGCGGGGCGGGTCGGCGGACAGTTCTGGTCGGTTTGGGTGCCGGTGACGGTCAAGGGCCCCGACGCGGTTCAGATGACGCTCGAACAAATCGATCTCGTCAAACGCATGTGCGCGCGCTACGACCGGGACTTCGCCATGGCTTACACGGCCGGCGATGTGCGCCGGATCCATGCGCAGCGGAAGATGGCCTGTCTCATCGGTATCGAAGGCGGTCATCAGATCAACGATTCGCTCGCCGTTCTGCGGCAGATGTACGCCGCCGGTGCGCGCTACATGACCTTGACCCACACCAGCAACACCGATTGGGCGGATGCCGCCACCGACGCGCCCGTGCATCATGGACTCACGCCTTTCGGTGTCGAGGTCGTGCATGAAATGAACCGCCTGGGAATGTTGGTGGACTTGAGCCATGTGTCGCCGGAGACCATGCGCGCCGCGCTGGCGGCGAGTGCCGCGCCGGTGATGTTTTCGCATTCGTCGGCGCGGGCCTTGGTGGATCATCCGCGCAATGTGCCGGATGACGTGCTCGAGTTGGTGGCGCGCAACGGCGGGGTGGTGATGGCCAACTTCGCGCCGGGTTATGTGTCGGACGAACGTCGCCGCTGGGATGCCGACGAAGCGGCGGAGAGGACGCGCGACAACAGCCCACCGTACGTGGGTTTGTACATCGGTCAGCCCGAGCGGGCGAAAGCGGCTTTGGCGGAGTGGCAGCGGCAGCATCCGCGACCGCCGGCGACATTGGCGCAGGTTGCCGATCACATCGAGCATTTGCGCGCCGTGGCGGGCATCGATCACGTCGGCATCGGCTCGGACTTCGATGGCATTGACGACACGCCGGTGGGCCTTGAGGGGGTGGATCGGTACCCTGCAGTGCTCGAGGAACTCATGCGCCGCGGTTGGAGCGATGGCGACATCGCGAAGCTGGCGGGCGGCAATGTGCTGCGAGTCCTGGCCGAGGTCGAACAGGCGGCCGCGCGCTTGCAAGATCGACCGCCGGCCGAGGCGGTATTTCATCCTGAACCCAAGAGCGCCGCTGTCAGCCATGAATTCCCGTAACCACCTCCTCTGGCTATGCCTGTTGTCGATGCTCTGCGCCGCCATGAGTGTGCCCGGCGCGCGCGCCGCGGTGCGCGACCCCGGGGAGCGACCCTTCGTGCTCCTGATCTCGATCGACGGGCTCAAGCCCGAGGCGATCCTGGATGCGTCGCGCCATGGCCTGCGCGTACCCAATCTGCGTGCCTTCCTGACGGATGGCATGTATTCCACCGGCGTGCACGGCGTGCTGCCGACCGTCACCTACCCGAGCCACATGACACTCATGACCGGCGTGTCGCCCGCGAAACATGGCATCTACACCAACACGACGTTCGATCCGTTGAATCGCAATGAGCGGGGTTGGTATTGGTATGCGGAGGATGGCAGGGTTCCCACATTATGGTCGGCGGCGGGCGCCGCCGGGCTGAAGACGGCCAACGTGTACTGGCCCACCAGTGTCGGCGCGCCGATAGTGTTCAATTTGCCGCAGATCTGGCGCACGGGCACGGCTGATGACCTCAAACTGCAACGCGCATTGAGCACCCCGGGTTTGGAACAGGAACTCTCCGCCACGCTCGGCCCCTATCCGGGTGGCGAGGATGAGACCGTGGCCGATGACGAACTGCGGGCCCGCTTCGCCATCAAGCTCATGGAACTCGAGCATCCGGATTTCATCACCGTGTATCTTACCGGTCTCGACACCGAACAACACAAGTCGGGACCTTTCAGTGCGCCGTCCAATGCCGTGCTGGAACGCCTGGACGCGGTGGTCGGTACCTTGCGTGCCGCGGCGTTGCGAGTCGCTCCAGGGCGCGCGACGGTGTGCGTGGTGTCGGATCATGGCTTTGCGCCGGTGGAACATGATGTCAATCTCTATGCGGCTTTCTTGGAGGCCGGACTGTTTCATCTCGATGGCTCACAGCATGTCGTCAGTTGGGAGGCGGAGCCTTGGTACGCCGGCGGCACGGCCGCGGTGATTCTTGCCCATCCCGACGATGTGGCACTGCAGGCGCGCGTCGCGGCCTTGTTGGACCGACTCGCGAGCGATCCGGCCAATGGCATCGACCGCATCGTCGGCCACGATGAATTGGTGCGAGGAGGCGGCTTTCCTGACGCGGCATTCCTGGTGGCGCTGAAGATCGGCTACGAAGTGGGACTCAACTTCGGAGGTCCGCTGGTGACGCCGCCGACCAGCCTCGGAATGCACGGCTATCTGCCCGATCGACCAGAAATGCGCTCGACCTTTCTCATGGTCGGACCGCAGATACCCCGGGCGAAGTCACTGGGTGAATTCGATATGCGGCGCATCGCGCCGACCCTTGCGGCGGTGCTGGGGATTGCGCTGCCGGACGCCGAACTTCCGCCGTTGCCGCTGAATTGAGTCGCATGGTCAAATGCGCTGTCTCCTCGACACGACACAGCGGCGGTGGGCATGGGTGCGCGTCTGACATTGGCTTTCACTTGCCTGCTCTATGGCGCGGCACCACTGCGCGCGGCGGAGTTCTTCTACCTCGATCACGATGAATTCACGCACGAGTACGCGGGGCCGGTGGGTCCGTTCGTCGTGTCGGGCGAGATCTCGGCGGGAGACACACAACGCGTGTTGGCGAAAATCCTGGAAGATCCCGAGCGCTTTCTGGCGCGTGATGCGGTCGTGCTCGCCTCCCGCAGCGGGGATGTCGCCGAAGCCATCAAGCTCGCCCTTTTGCTGCAGGGCTTGCACTCGACCGTGCGCGTCAATCCACTCACCGGCGATTGCGTGGGTGTTTGCCTTCTCATCTTTGCGGCGGCGGATGAGCGGGCGACGGATGGCGACCATCTGCTCGGCGTCATGCCTCTCGAGGCTTCGCCGACGGTGCGCGGCGCGGCGCGCCAACTCCTTGCGGACGCCGGTGTCGCTGACGCATTCCAGGAGCAACTGTTGCGCCGCTCAGCGGATTCCATCGACTGGTTATCGGTTGACGAGGAGGCGGCGCTGGGCAGCCGCTCCGCCTCGTTCACGCGCTACCTCGCCGAGCGTTGCGGCTGGGATCAGGCGTTGGAACGCGCCGTGATGACGGGGCAGCGGCCGCTGTCCGATCTCAAGCCCATGCTGGACTGTCGTCGTCGGGTCGTGCTGTCCGATGCGCGCCGAGTGCTCGCCGGCGCCCGCAAACACTAGATGCGCCCATGGGATGCACCTTACTCCGGGCGGCAGGCGTCGGGTGATTACGGTATCGTGGCAGCATCATGAGGACTTCAAAAACACATCGGGTTCTCGTCATCGACATCGGTGGCAGTCATGTAAAGATGCGGATGTCGAACCACCCTGACATGCTGCAATTTGTGTCCGGGCCCGACCTTACGCCCGCCGCCATGGTCAAGGGCGTCCGCGACTTGACCGCCGAGTGGCGCTACACGGCGGTGTCCATCGGCTATCCGGGGATCGTCATTCACGGCAAGATCGTGACCGAACCACACAATCTGGGGTCAGGTTGGGTGGGCTTCGACTTCCGTTCGGCCTTCGGACGACCGACGCGCCTCATCAATGATGCGGCGATGCAGGCCGTCGGCAGCTATGAAGGCGGCCGGATGCTATTCCTCGGGCTGGGGACCGGTCTGGGGTCGGCGATGATCGTGGACGGTGTGGTCGAACCGATGGAACTGGCGCATATGGTCTACAAGAAGAGCAAGACCTTCGAGGACTATGTCGGTGACCGCGGCCGACGCCGGCGCGGTTACAAGAAGTGGGCACGGGATGTCCATGACATCGTCGATCGACTGCGCGCTGCTTTGCAGGCCGACTATGTGGTGCTCGGTGGCGGCAATGCGCGCAAGCTCAAGAAACTTCCCGACGGCGCACGCTTGGGTAACAACGACTTCGCCTTTCTCGGCGGCTTTCGCCTTTGGCGCAAGGCCCGGACCCGCAAACCTCTGATCCTTGCCTGAAGATCATCCGGGTGGTGGCACGGGGGTGGGCGGCGGCGCGGGGGACGGCGGCGGAATGGCTGAGGGCTGGGGTTCGCCGCCGGCCGACGGTATCGCGGTGCGAATGGGTGCGCTTGCCGTTTCGCGATGATAGGGCAACCACGCATAAATCTCCGGCGAGGTTTGTGGGTAGGCGAGGAAGCCTTCGCGCTCCTCCGTCGTGGCGTCGCGATGCCGCCGATACAGTCGCCACACGGTGAACAAGGTGAATGCCAGCGTGAGCGCGATGACGTAAATGAAAAACGCGCCCGGTCCGGTCATCTGGATGGCAACTGTACCGGTGGTGGGACCGATGGCTGCGCCCAGCGCCCAGACGAACAAGAGCGTCGAGGACAGCCCCACGTAGTCGGTGATGGCCGCCCGGTCGTTGGCATGGGCCACTCCGACCGCGTAGAGACTCTCGCCCAACCCGCCGAATATGGCGAACAAAATGGCGAGCAGTACGAACGGGGTGTGCCGGTCGACCAACACCAGTGCGGTGGCGACGCCCAAGATGCCGAGCCCCAGTCCAATGAGCGCTACACGCCGATCGATCTTGTCCGAAATGGAACCGATGGGCCATTGCAGGAACAGACCGCCCAGCGACACGCAGGCCATCAAGATGACGATTCGTGTTTGGTCAAAGCCGATCCGTTCGCCGAACAAGGGACCTACCGTCGTGAACGCGGTGAGGATCAAGCCGTTGAGCAAGCATGCCAGCACGCTCACCGGCGAGGTGCGCAGGGCTTTCAGGATCTCTAGTTTGACGCCGTGCGGCAGGATGGGCGCGCGCACATCGATGGCCACCATGGGCACCAGGGCCAAAATGGTCGCCATACCGGATAGGATCAATATCTCCGGTCCACGGACATTGAGGTTTTGCGCGAACAGTTGTCCGGCGCCAAAGAACAGACCGTATACCAGGACGTAGATGGTAAGCACCCGCCCGCGCTGCTCATTGGGCACCAGAGCGTTGAGCCAGCTCTCGACGATGATGGACAGACCCGCGGCATTCAGACCGACGACGAACCGCAGCAGCATGATGCCGGTGACATTATCGGCGAAATGCAACCCCAGAATGGCAACCGCCTTCATCCCGGCAAAGGTGGCATAGGCGCGTTCGAGCCCGACCGGTGCAATTATTTTGTAGGCATAGAGGCAGCCGACCAGAAAGCCCAGGGCTTCCGCCGTCGCAAACAGACCGATCACGCCGGGTGTGTAGCCCATGGCCGAGAAACGCAGCGGCAGCAAGGTGCCGAGAACACCGGCACCCACCATGATGAAGGCGGTGCTTACCAAGGGTGGCACCACGCGCCATGGGATCGAGGGCGCGCCGATGCGCGTCGCGGTGAGTTGCGGGGCGGCCATCATCGAAATTATAGGAGAATTCAGGCGAGCGAGGCGTGATCGTCCAGCCACTTCGTAATATTCGCGACCGTGTCGCCATAGAAGCGCCGTAAAGCGCGCATGACACGTAGCCGATGTGCGGAGTCGCAAGCAGTCGATCGATGCGCCGAAAAGGATGATCCGGTGGCAACGATCGCCGGAATCCCTCGCCCCAGCGTGGTAGATTAGCGGCCCTCGAAATACAAGGAATGACGATGACCAACATCCATTTGATCGGCGGTGAGAAGGGCGGGGTCGGAAAATCGCTGGTCGCGCGTCTACTCGCGCAATACATGATCGACAACAACATTCCCTTCATCGGCTTCGATTCGGATCGATCGCACGGCGCGTTGCTGCGGTTCTATTCGGGCTATGCGTCGCCGGTGCTGATCGACAGTTATCAAAGTCTCGATGCCATCGTCGAGGCGACCGCCGAGAATGCCGAACGCCGCGTTCTGGTCGATCTCGCCGCGCAAACTCAGGAGCGCTTGACGCAGTGGATGGACGATTCGCAACTGCTGGAAGTGGCGGCCGAGCTCAACCTGTATATCCGCTACTGGCATGTCTTGGATGCCGGCAAGGACTCGGTCGACCTGCTCAAGCGGCTGCTCGATCGGCATGGCAACAAGCTGCACTATGTGCTCGTGCTCAACGAAGTTCGCGGCGACGACTTTCGAATCCTCGATGCATCCGGCGAGAAGGAGCGCGCCCTCAGCATGGGTGCCGAGATCGTCCGCTTGAAGCGTCTGCATGAAGTGTCGATGATCAAGATCGACGCGAGCAGCTCGAGCTTCTGGGCCGTCGCCAACAAGGGCGAGGGCGATACCAGCGGGCTCGGAATGCTCGAACGTCAGCGCGTCAAGTTGTGGTTGAAAAGCGCGTTCGCCGAGATCGGAAAAATCGGCGTGTAGATTTCGTTTCTTGCCGAAGACGGCAATTTAAGTCGTTCCGGTTTCGTCCCGGGACTCCCAGACTGCATGGCACGCGAGCGATGAATTCCTCATCGCCGCGCACCATCATTCAAAGGAGTCATCATGAATAGTTTCACCGTAACGGCCGTCGGCAATCTCGCCAAAGATCCGGAACTGGCGGTAAAAGGCGATACCACCTATACCCGCTTCTGCCTGGTCGGCAACGACTATGCCGGCAAGGACGAGCAAGGCAACGTGCGCGAGGCCGTCACCAGCCTGTGGCTGGTCGCATTCGAAAGCCTGGGCGAGGCGATTGCCAAGAACGCGCGCAAGGGCGATCAGCTCATCCTGACGGCACAGGTCCGTTCCAACAACTGGACCGACCGCGAGGGCGAGAAACAGTACGACTACTCCTTCGTCGTCCAGACCTTTCGGTTCGGCGCACCAGGGAAGCTCAAGCGCGAACAGCTCGCCGCACGGCGGGATGAACATGAGCTGAACGCTCTGGAAGCGGAAGTTTGATGTCCCTCTGATCGACAGTTCAACGGAAAAGGAATTCCGCCATGCATCATCCCCGCGTACCGCAAGAGTCCTCATCACACCGGCCCGCGTGGCCGTTGCTCGTCGCCGTCATGCTGGTGCCGCAGATGGCACTCGCCCAAGCGTCGCCGTTCATGACGGGTGCCACCGCCTTGCAAACCAACATACTTGCTTGGCTTACACCCGTCGCCATCATTCTGGTCATGGTGTTGGGAGCCATGGCGATGGCAAACCGGCTCGCGTGGGGATGGTGCATTGGCGCAATTCTCGGAATAGCGATCAGCTTCGGCGCGCCCCAGATCGTCACCTGGGTCCGCGGCATGTTCGGAGTCTAACCAACCATGAGCGACCCCGCCATGACCCCGTCAGCCATAGGTCTCTGCGATGACCCGTTGTTCGTCGGCGCGACCCGCCCACCGATGCGCTGGGGGGTCACGTACTCAGCCCTGCTGTTCAACATGGTGTTCACGATGGAGGCCTTTCTGCTCACCAAGAACCTCCTCACGTTATCGCTCTGCGGACCCATTCACGGCGTGTGCATGTTGCTCTGCGCCCGGGATTCACGTTTTTTTGACCTCGTGCTGCTGTGGGCACGGACTCAGCTGCCGGCGTGGTTCGCCAATTACCGGCTCTGGAAGGCGAGCAGCTACTCGCCGCTGACGATTGATCTGCCCGACCCTCGGGGCCGTCGGCGCCGGGTGCCTGTCGTCGCGCTGCCCATTCCATCAGCGCGGAGCGGCGCATGGCAGCCATGAATCGGCAAGCAGCCGCCCGCCGCGATATCGTGGCCGCAGAGCGTGTGCCTTATGCCGCCCATGTCGCGCCGCACATCGTCCGGACGACTTTCGGCGACTACTTGCAAACGTTTCGTCTCGGCGGAGCGGCCTTCGAGACCAACGAAGATGATGAGCTCAACAACTGGCATGAGCGATTGAACGTGCTGTGGCGAAACGTCGCAAGTCCGTCGGTGTCGTTGTGGACCCACGTGATTCGGCGTCGTGTAACGCCGGCGTTCGCAGGCGCGTCGGTGCCGGGTCGGCGGGCCGGTTTCGCTGCACAATTGACGCAGGCCTACCGCGATCGGGTTTGCAGCGAAACATTACTGCAAAATGAGATCTACTTGAGCGCGCTGTACCGGCCGAGCGCGGGTGTTGCGACCGGTCTGGTTTCCCGGGTGCTGGCCAAGACGCAGCGCGGCGGATTGCGCTACGAACTCGTCGAAGCGCTGGATGCCTGCGACAAGCTGGCGGAGACGCTGAGCGCGTCCCTGTCGCGCTACGAACCGGAAATGCTGGGGTGTTACGAGCAAGAGGGGGTGTGGTGTTCGGCGCTGCTCGAACATTTAGGCTTGCTCATCAATGGCGAGTGGCAGCGCGTGCCCTTACGGAGGGCCCCGCTCGGCAACGTACTGGTGACCGGCCGATTGCTGTTTGGAACGGAAACCATCGAATATCGTGCGGCCTCGGGCACACGCGTCGGCGCGATGCTTGGCATCAAGGAGTATGCGACACCGACCACGGTGGGAATGTACAACCGACTGCTGCGGGCACCGTTCTGCTTCGTACTCACGCAATCCTTCACCTTTCTCACCAAAGCCACCGCCCAGGGATTGCTCCAGCGTCAGTTCAATCGGATGGCGAACGCCGGCGACTTCGCGGTCTCGCAGGCCGCCGAGCTCAACGATGCGCTCGACGCTTTGACCAGCAATGAATTCACGATGGGTGATCACCATATGACGTTGCAGGTGCTGGCCGAGTTGGCCGATACCGGATCGACAATCGGCGGGCGGTTGAAGCGGCTGAACGACGGGGTCGCTCTCGCTCGCAGTCTGCTCGCCGATACGGGGATGGTGGTGGCCCGCGAAGACCTCGCACTCGAGGCGGCCTTCTGGGCGCAGTTGCCCGGGAATTTGCCGCTGCGACCGCGCAAGGCGCCCATCACCTCGCGAAACTTCGCCGCGATGGCGCCCTTTCACAATTACCCCGCCGGGCGCGCCGTCGGAAATCACTGGGGTGACGCATTGACCATGCTCGTGACGAGCGCGCGCTCGCCCTATTATTTTTCCCTGCATGCCAGCGACCCCAGCGATCCGGATGGCGGCAGTCGCAAGGACACCGGCCACACGATGATTTGTGGCCCCACCGGCTCCGGAAAAACTGTATTCATTGGATTTCTGATCGCCATGCTCTCGGAGCAGGGTGTGACCCAGGTGATTGTGGACAAGGACCGGGGGCTGGAAATCCTGGTTCGCGCCTTGGGAGGCGAATATTTTCCCCTCAAAAATGGTGCACCGTCCGGTTTCAATCCGTTGCAGCTGGCGGCGACGCCGTCAAACATCGAATTCTTGAAGAGCTGGCTGAGAGAGCTGTGCACCCCCGGCGCATCCGCCACCGCCGCGGCGAACTCCGTCCGCGAACTCGCCGATCTTGACCAGGCTCTGCGCGGTACCCTGGCACTCGAACCATCCGCCCGTCGCCTCAGCCGCCTGATCGAATTTCTCGACCCCACGGATCCCGAAGGAATTCATGCGCGGCTGTCGCGTTGGTGCGCGGGCACCCGGGGAGAATATGCATGGGTATTCGACAATCCCGACGACAACCTCGCTGAACGGCTCTCCGGAAGTCCGGTCGTGGGCTTCGATGTCACCGAGTTCTTGGACAATCCCTCGATCCGCGCGCCCATCACGCTTTACTTGTTCCATCTGGTGCGACAGATGCTCGATGGGCGGCGCCTGGTTTGTTGGATGGATGAGTTCTGGCGGCTCTTGGCCGATCCCGCGTTCGAGAGTTTTGCCAAGGATGGGCCGAAGACTTGGCGGAAACTGAACGGTGTGATGTGCCTGGCCACCCAGAGTACGGGCGATGTGCTCGAGAGCCCGATCAGCCGCACGCTGATCGAACAGACACCCACCAAGGTGTTCTTCCCCAATCCGGATGCGGACTTAGAGGAGTACACCGTAGGCTTCGGGCTTACTCATCAGGAATTCAGGCTGCTCAAGGAGGAGCTCGAACCTGGCTCCCGCATGTTCCTGGTCAAGCAGTCACGCCACAGCGTCGTCTGCCAGCTCGACCTGAAGGGCTTCGATTCTTTCCTCAAGGTGATCTCGGGCCGCGCCGCTGAGATCGCGCGCGTGAACGACCTCGTTGCCGCTCGAGGTGCGGAGCCAGATGGCTGGTTGCCCTCATTCATGTTCTCAAACCCTGGATAGCAAGAAGGAGATTGCCATGTTCAAGACCACTGTTGGATGCCTTATGGCCGGAAGCCTCGGAGCGCTCGCCGCCCTGCCGGCGCAGGCACAGCTCGCGGTGATCGACGCCCCGGCGATCGTGCAGTTGGTTCAGGAGGTAGAGACCATGGAACAAGAGGTCGCGACCGCGGAGGGTCAGCTCGCCCAGGCGCGGCAAACGCTACTCACCATGACGGGTGGCCGCGGCATGGAGCTGTTGTTGAGCGACGTGCAACGTAATTACGTACCCACCACGTGGCCGCAATTGATGAGTATCGCCCAGGGCACCGGCGGCGGATTTCCCGGGCTTGCCGCGACCGTTCAAGGGGCCATGCAGAGCAACGCGGTCCTCACACCCGCCCAGCTTTCCGCCCTGTCGCCGGCCGGACAGGAGCAAGTCATCGCCGGACGGCGGGCGAGTGCTCTGCAGCAGGCACTCGTGCAGCAGACGCTCGCCAACGTGAGCGCGCGTTTCGCCTCGATTCAAAGTTTGATTGCGGCGATCGGCAGCGCCACGGATCAGAAGGGCATTCTCGATCTACAGGCGCGCATCAATGCGGAGATCGGCATGCTGCAGAACGAACAAAACAAGCTGCAGGTTCTACAGCAGGCGATGCGGACCCAAGATGCGGTGAACCAACAGCAGCAACGCGAACGGATAATCGCCAATCACGGCGCTTTTGCCGAACGCTTCCAACCAACGCCTGGCGGCACGATCAATCCGGCGCTGCAATAGTGGGCTTCTTCGCCACCTTTTGGGCATGGCTCAACGGCCAGCTCGCCACCTACATCGGTGACAACACTGCGCGGCTTGCGGCGGTGCTCGAACCGGCGGTGGTGACGCTGGCGACGGTCTATGTCATGGCGTGGGGATACCTGCACCTAATCGGTAAAATAGAGGAGCCGTTTGTGGCGGGACTGCGGCGTATCGCCACACTCGTCCTCATCTTTGGCTGCGGCTTGCGATTGTGGCTGTACAACACCCTCATCGTCGACACCTTTTACCGGGCGCCCGCCGAATTGGCGGCGGCGCTCATCGGTGGTCACGATCCGATCGGCACCATTGATCTCATCTGGGAGCGGGGCGGTGCGGTGGCGGACAATCTCTGGAACAAGGGCGCCTCATTCACCAGTGACATCGGCTTTTACATCGCCGGCATCATCGTCTGGTGTTTGGTCGGGCTGCTGTGCGTCTACGCCATGTTCCTGATCGCGCTGTCGAGCATCGCCCTCGCCATCCTGTTGGCCTTGGGTCCGCTCTTCATCGTCTCGCTGCTGTTCGAGGCCACTCGACGCTTCTTCACCGCCTGGATCGCGCAACTCGCCAATTACGGCCTCATCACCGTGCTGACGGTGATGAGCGCCGCGCTGTTGCTGCAGATCGTCGAATCATATGCCGCCCAGACCGCGGCGCGCGGCACGGCGATCGTGACCGTCGATGCCTTGAATATGATCCTCCTGGCGGTATTGGTGTTCCTCCTCATGCGTCAGGTGATGCCGATTGCGGCGAGCCTCGCCGGCGGTCTTGCGCTCAGCAGCTTCGGGCTCATGAGTCGTGGACTCACCATGGGCAAGAACAGCGCAGTCGCTGCCGGAGCCCCGGTGGCCAAGGCCGCCGGGCGGCGTCTGGGACGGTTCGCCGGCGCCTCCGGTCGCTATGTGGCTCGAAAAGCCGGGGCGGGCATGCGTAAGGCGGGCGCGGGCATCGATGCGCTCAGTCGAGGTTGGCGAAACGCTCGGCGCTGATTTTTTTACGACGGCACCAAGGAGGGTGATTCATGCGTGTGATTTATTACTTTTTTCTGCTGCTACCGGCATGCGTGTCGCACGGGGTGCGTTGCGATGGCAGGCTGCAGGCGATCAATCCGCCGGCGCCGCGCGTGGCGGTGACGGCGCCCGCTCCGCCCACGGGCAGGGTAGAGCCATGAGCACGTCCCCGGTTCTGACTGGATACTTTCAAGAAGCCGACTCCTGGGACGCGGACCGTACCGCGCAGAACCGCCGTAGCGCCGCAGTGGCTTGGTGGGTGGCCGGAGCGGGGTGGGCGAGTGCCGTGGCGAGCGCTGCGGCCCTGGTGATGCTCATGCCCTTGAAACGCGTCGAACCCTTCGTCGTGCGGGTGGACAACAGCACGGGCATCGTCGATGTCGTGCCGGTCTACACCGGTTCGGCGACAGCGGATGAAGTGGTGACACGCTATTTCTTGTCTCACTACCTGACGGTTTGTGAGCGTTTCAACTTCGCGACCGCCGAGAGCGACTATGAAGAGTGTGGCGCCTTTCATTCCGCGCAGCGTAACCAAGCCTGGTATGCAGAATGGACGGCCACCAATCCCCGATCGCCCTTGAACATCTACAAGGATGGTAGTTCGGTCCGTGTACAAGTCCAGTCGGTGAGTTTCTTCACCCGCTCGAGCGGACTTCAAGATTTGGCGCAGGTACGTTACGTGAAGGCGATACACGCGGCGGGCGGCACGGCCGAGAAGTACACCCACTGGGTCGCAACGGTCCAGTATGCCTATGCGGCGCCCGCCACGGATCCGAAGACGCGGCGCTGGAATCCGCTGGGATTCAAAATCGTCGAATTCAAATCGGAACCGGAGGCGGCGGTTGATACGGCCATGGACAAGGAGGAGCCGCGCCATGCGCCGTGAGTGCCGGATGACGCATCGACCAACTGCCCTGGGCGCGATCGCCTTGCTGTTCGCCGTATTATTCCATGCCTCCGCCGCGTTCGCGGAGATCGAACCGCCGCGCGGTGCCGTCGACAGCCGGATCCGAGCAACCCCCTACGTCGCGGAGCAAGTGTATCGATTGCACGGCTTAGTCGGTTATCAGATCGACCTGGAGTTCGAACCCGGCGAAATCTTCGTCGGCTTGGGGTCCGGCGATATCGAGGGACTCGCCTACTTCGGTGAGGAGAATCATCTGTTCCTGAAACCCAAGGCGGCGAGGGTCGCGACCAATCTCACCGTGCTCACCAATCGACGGCACTACCAGTTCGACTATACCGCGCTCGCGCAGCGTCCGCACGCCGGGGATGTGGACGTGATCTTTGCTTTGCGCTTCATTTATCCCAAGCCGCCGTCAGCGGACGATGCAGCGGCTTCGGCGCGAAATGTCGATCGGGAACTCGCCACCGCGTCGGACCATAGGGCAAGAAACAGCGACTATTGGTACTGCGGCGACTCGACGATCCGACCCGTGCATGCATCGGATGACGGTGTGCATACCCGACTGCGCTTCGCCGCGAACGGTGATCTGCCAGCGATCTTCGTGCGCAATGACGATGACAGCGAGGCATTGCTGAATTACAGCATGGATGATGGCGACGTCGTCATTCATCGCATCGCGCGGCGCTTCATCTTGCGGCGGGGCACCTTGGTGGGGTGCATCGTCAACAAAGGCTTCAGCGGCGGGGGCCTGCGCTTGGACTCCGGCACCGTGACACCTGAGGTGGAACGTCGTGTGCAAGGCGGTGGCCCATGAACGGGGAGGAGACGATACTTCAGGCGATTGATGGCGAACGCGACGGCAAGGCGACCCTGCGGGTGCTGTCGATGCAATCGCGGGTGAGCAACGTCCTGGCCTTTGCGCTCATGGCGGTGTTGGGTCTGGGCTCTTTGACCTGGTACTACGCCACGACTCTGTCAAGGCAGGGACGCGCGAAAGAGACCGCGCTGGCCGCTTCGACCAAGCGTGCCGAGGCCGACCTACCTCTGCCGAGCCTCGGCCGAATTGGGCCTGACGTTGTGCTGCATTCCGAAGCTCCGGCCGAGGGCCTGCCGGCGGCCCGTACGCTCACGGAGATTCCGCTCGCGCCCAGTGCGGAACCTGGAGCCGCCGCGCCGACCCAAAAAAGTCCCGAACAGGTGGCGCTGGAGCGGCAGCTGTCGGGTGCCGTGTTCGCCTCCCAAGGCAACCTCGCTGCACCTGTGAGTGCCGGCTCAGCGAGCGCCGACTTCGTCACCGGGCGTAGCATGGGCACGCCGGCTCCCGGGACGGCCGTCGTCGGTGACGGTGGCTCCGAGTCTGGCCGAAGCGACGATGGCCACGGCGACCATGCGCTTGAGCACTTGCTGCGTGCGGCGACGACTCCCGCGGTCCGAGCGCGGATGTTGCCGGCGCAGCGGCTCTTGTTGCCGAAAGGTGCGTTCATCGACTGCACGCTTGAGACAGCCATCGACTCGACGCTACCCGGGATGACCACCTGTGTGATGGCCACCGATGCGTTCGGCGTCGATGGCCAGGTGGTGCTATTGGAGCGCGGCACCAAACTCATCGGCGAGACGCGGGGCCAGGTGCAACAGGGTTCAGCCCGAATCTTCGTTCTCTGGACGGAGGCAAGGACGCCGACAGGGGTCATCGTGCCCTTGGATTCACCGGGCGCCGATGAGTTGGGACGCTCCGGATTGACAGGGGAGGTGAACACACATTTTTGGCAACGCTTCGGCGCCGCCATTTTGGTGTCGGTGATCGATGGCGGCATCCAGGCAGCCGCCCAGTCCTCGAATGGTGGGGGAACCGTCATCGTGAATCCGTCGGCCTCTCAGGATGTGATGACCCAGATCCTCAAGGACACCATCAGCATTCCTCCTACGGTCGTGAAACATAACGGCGATCGGATCCAAGTGTTGGTGGCGCGCGACCTGGACTTCCGATCCGTGTATGAGCTGCATGACGTCGCCGCTGAGCACTGAGGTGGCGGTGACTGCCCGCGACGCGCCACCCCCACGAGGCCCGGCATCAGCGTTGGAGTTGACCCTCCAGCGACTGCGGCCGTTGTTATCGAGTCCCGATGTCATGGAGCTTTGCATCAACCGGCCGGGCGAGGCATACCTGGAGACCGGGGCCGGCTGGTGCCGCAAAGAACTTCCCTTTGCGGATCATGATTGGTGCCTGCGACTGGCCAAGTTGGTGGCGAATTTTAGCCAGCAGCGCATTGATCCGACGTCGCCGCTGCTGTCGGCGTCGCTGCCCACCGGCGAGCGCATTCAAGTCGTGATGCCGCCCGCAACCACGTCGGGTTCGATTGCCATGGCCATCAGACGCCCCTCAACCCACGTGTGGAGCATCGAGGAGTTGGCGTCGCGCGGAATCTTCCGCAGGGCACGCCGTGCCGAACCTGTGCTCGATGACACCGAACGGATGTTACAGAGCCTGTTGTCATCCGGCGATTATGAGGCGTTCATGAGGCTTGCCGTGACCGCCCGGAAAAACATCTTGGTCTCCGGTGCGACCGGCTCGGGCAAGACGACGTGGACCAAGGCGTTGATCCGCGAGATTCCTTCGAGTGAGCGATTGATCACCATCGAGGATGCGCGGGAATTGGTGCTCGACCGTCACCCCAATCATGTCCGGCTCTTTTATTCGAAGGATGATCAGGGGGTGGCCCGAGTCACCCCAAAGCAGCTGCTGGAAGCGTGTTTGCGGATGAAGCCGGATCGCATTCTGCTCGCCGAATTGCGTGCCGAGGAGGCATTCGATTACCTGCGTAACGTCAACTCCGGGCACCCGGGCTCGATCACCAGTGTGCACGCGGCAAGTGCCGAGCTGGCATTCGAACAGTTGGTGCTGCTGGTGAAACAGAATCCAGGGGGTCGCGATCTGGCGCGGAGCGATATCAAGAGCTTGCTTTACCTGCTGATCGATGTGGTGATTCAGTTCGGCGTCGAGCATCACGAGCGGTTCATCAAGGAAATCTGGTATGAACCGGGCCGCAAGCACGCTGTCGCTGCGGGCTCCGATGGGCTGCGTCCATGAGCGTCGCCGGCGCCGCGATCTTGCATGGCTGGTCGGGCATTGCACTCGCTTATACGTCGGTGCAAATCCCCATGCTGGTCGGTCTTGCCAGAAGCCGGGCGGCGGCCGGCAAATTCTTGGCATCGCCGATGCTCGCGGCACCGCTCACCGTGGCTGTGGGTATCGGCACATCGCTCTTCGGGACCGTCCTCGAAGGCATGGGTGCTGCCCACGGCGGTCTGTTGCAGGTCGGACTCGCCGCGGGCGTGAGTATTGCCGTGGGTTACGTGGGCGGTAGGGCTGCGGCGGAGAGCCCGGAATTTGGCAAGATTCATCAACGGGGTTCGGTGGTGACGGAGTACGCGGCTCCGGGTCGCCCGGCGGCCGCGGGGCGAGTCCGAGATCGGCAGATCACGTTGGCGGGAGAACCGATTGCCGCCGCCGACGAAACGAAGCACTTTAAAATGATCGGTACCACGGGTACGGGTAAGAGCACCGCCATCGAAGAGATTCTATCGACGGCGCTCGACCGCGGGGACAGGGCCGTCATTGCGGACCCGGACGGCGGTTATCTCAGGCGTTTCTACGATGAAAAGCGCGACACTGTGCTCAATCCCTTCGACCCAAGGTCGGTCAAATGGGATCTCTTCGGAGAAATCGAGAACAGCTACGACGTCGATCAGCTGGCACGGTCGCTCATTCCCGATCATGAGGGCGCTGATCGTAGCTGGCGGGCGTATGCCCGTACCTTCCTGAGTGCGGTGACGCGCCAGGCCCATGACGCCGGTATTCACGATGTCGGCGAGTTGTATCGCTTGTTGGTCGTGGCCGACACCAAGGAACTTCGCACCCTGGTCAGGGGAACGCCCGCGCAGCCTTTTTTAGATGAGCACAACAGCCGAATGTTCGATTCCATTCGTTCGGTGACGAGTTCCGCCGTGGGCGCATTCGACTTCATCGCGCGACAGGACGCGCGGGAGCTATCGGTGCGTCGCTGGGTGAAGGCTGAAACCCCCGGAGTCTTGTTCATTCCTTACAAGGCGGGGCAGATCGCAGCGTTACGCTCGCCGATTTCGGCTTGGATGCGCCTCGCAATCTTTGAGACCATGAATCAGGAAGAAACGCCGGACGAGCGCCAGAGCGACAATGCGCGGCGGCTGTGGTTCGTGGTGGATGAGTTGGATGCCTTGGGCCAAATCGACGGCTTGAAGGATGCGCTCGCCCGACTCAGAAAATTTGGTGGCCGCTGTATCATAGGGTTTCAGTCGATCGCCCAGGTCTCGAGCACCTACGGTCATGGTGACGCGCATACCATCGTCGAAAATTGTGGCAATACGCTGATTCTGCGGTGCTCGGCGAGCGAGGGTGGGGGCACCGCGCGTTTTGCCTCGCAACTCATCGGTGACCGGGAAATCCTGCGCGAGACCGTGTCGAGAAGCAGGCGCTCGACCGAGTTCTTCGGTTCCGTGTCGCGATCCGAACACTTCTCGGTGGAACCCGCCGTGATGCCCTCGCAGATCGAACAGTTACCCGATCTTGCCGGTTTTCTGAAGCAGGCCTCCGATCCGCGCTGGCAAAGCGTGCGTCTCGCCGCCGTCAGGCAGTGGCGGAGCCGTCAGCCGGGCAACTCAGAGTCGGCCGCGCCATCCCGGACCCACGAAGGACACAGCCCGTGAGTGAGCGGAGTCAAGTCTTGGACGACGACAGCCTGAAATTCGGGTTGCTGATGGAGAGCGCCCAAGCGCACCAACGATTGGCGGATGCCCATCTCGAGAAATTGCGGGCTCACACCCAGGACCTGGATGGTGTCGTGCGTGAGGAAATCCGGCGTACGCTCGTCGACGAACTCAAGTCGCTCACCGCCGAGACCGACCGCGCAGCGCAGGCGCTGCGCGGCATGAAGTGCGCCGTCGACCGCCGGTACCTCGTGTGGAATTTCGGCCTGGCGGTGCTGTGTACGGCGGTCCCCACGGTGATTGCTCATTACATGCTGCCCAACCGCGGCGAGATAGACTCTCTGCGGCTGCAGCGCGATACGCTCACGCAGAACATTCGCGAACTGGAGGGGCGCGGTGCCAAGCTGGATCTGCGGAGCTGCGGTGAAACTGCCCGACTTTGCGTGCGCATCGAGCGCAAGGCGCCGGTGTTCGGCGCACAGGCCGATTACTACGTGGTGAAGGGTTACTGACATGGCGACGCTGATCGCGTGGCATGACTTTCCGCCCGGCGCCGCGGTGTCCGTCGTCGCTTTGCTCACGCTGACCGTGGTCGCCTGCGTCAGGGGCTTGCGGCTGCGCTCCACGGAGACGCACAAGCGGGGTGTGGTGCTGATCGAGGAGCGGCCGGCCCCTGCTGGGCGGGGCCGCCGCAAGTCGCGGTGGGGCGGCCCGGCGCCCGCACCGTCGGCGAACCGGCTGATCATGGCGGGCCGTCCGATGGATTTCAGCGATGAAACCAAACACTTCAAGTTCATGGGCACCACGGGCACCGGCAAGTCCACGGCGATTCGGGAATTGCTCGAAGGAGCTCTGGCCCGCGGTGACCGGGCGGTGTTCGCCGATCCGGACGGCGGCTACAGCCAGCGCTTCTTCCGACGCTATCGGGGGGACGTCATCCTCAATCCGTTCGAACGCGAATCCGTTCGCTGGGATCTATTCGCCGAGATCAATGATTCTTACGATGTGGAGGAGTTGTCCGCGGGTCTGATTCCAACCAGCGAGGATGCGTCGTCGAACGAGTGGCGAGGCTATGCACGCACATTCCTAAATGCCGTGCTCCGTCATTTGCGGCATGCACCGGGTGCCGGTGTGAATGAGCTTTGGCGCTTGCTGGCGCTGGCTTCCACCGACGAATTGCGCAACATCACGCGGGACACCCCCGCACATGCGTTCCTGGAGCCGGACAACGCGCGGATGTTCGGCTCCATACGTTCCGTCGCCGTCTCTTCCGTATCCGCGCTCGAGTATATCCAAGCGCAACGCTCGTCCGCGTTCTCGATCCGGCACTGGGTGCGGCAAAGCGGCGAGCCCGGCGCGGTTTTCATCACCTACAAAGCCGGTCAAATCGCCGCTCTGCGCGCACTCATCGCGACATGGATGCGGCTGGCGATCTTCGAGGCGATGAGCAGCGAGGAGAACCGCGATCAACGGCTGTGGTTCGTGATCGATGAACTGGACGCACTGGGAGCCATCGCCGGGCTCAAGGATGCCCTGGCGCGGTTGCGAAAATTTGGTGGCCGTTGTGTGCTTGGATTCCAATCGATCGCCCAGGTCTCAGGCACCTACGGCAGTGCCGACGCGCAAACCATCGTCGAAAATTGTGGAAACACGCTGATTTTGCGTTGCTCCGGCAGCGAGAGCGGTGGCACCTCGCAATTCGCGTCCCGACTCATCGGCGAGCGCGAGGTGATCCGGCGCCAGACCTCTCGCGGTAGCGATCGAGACGGCGGCTGGTTCTCCCGAGGAGCGCGCCGCTCGAAGAGCATCAGCGAGCAGCATGTGACGGAATTCGCCGTCATGGCGTCGCAGATCGAGCAATTGCCCGATCTTTGCGGTTATCTAAAATTCGCATCATCGCCGGCATGGCGTAAGGTGACTCTGAATGATCGACGTTGACAAAAACCTACCTTCGGCGGAGATCAACTTGACCGCGCCCTGGTTTGCTTTGGGCTGCAGCGCGACCGTGTGCTCTCAGTGCGGATCGATGACACCGGTATTTGCGTTGGCGCTCCTCGGTGGTCACCGCGTGTTCCTTGCCCATGACGATGACGACGACCTCAATGCGACCCCAGTCGAACCCGCGGATAGGGCGGCGAGCGCACAGTGGGAGACCGCCACCGGCAATGCGCTGTTGTTTGACGTGGATGAGATCGGCGCGGCGGCGGCGTCGCGGCTCGGACAATTGGCTCCGTCGTTTCGTCGTGATGCGGACGTGCGGGTTGACGGCTGGGTGAATCACTGCAGCCGTTGTCACGCAATACTCGACGATCATGATTTGTTTTGCGAACCCGACGGAGTTTTTCTTCCCACCAGCCCCGAGGCGGCGCAGCGAATCCAATTTGTGACCATCGATGCCTGTTTCCAGGCTGCTGCGGGCGGTTATGCCTACGAACCGGCGTTCGTGGTCTTCCCGGGTTGAACCTTCTTTCACGGATTGATCTCGAGGAGGCCACGGATGGCCATTTATTTCTTGAATATGAAATCCTTCGGTCGTTCGGGCGGCAGCAGCGCCGTGAGCGCGGCGGCCTATCGGGCGGGAGAGCGCCTTTACGATGAACGCACCGGTCGCACCTACGATCACCGGGAACGCCAGGGAGTGTTGCACACGGAGATTCTGCTGCCGAGTCATCTTGACCGGTCCGAGCTGCAATGGACGCAGGACCGGAGCTACCTGTGGAATGCGGCCGAGCGCGCCGAGACACGAAAAAATTCCCGGGTAGCACGCGAATACTTGGTGGCTTTGCCCGCGGAGATGGATGATGTCCAACGCCTGCAACTGGCCCGCGGTTTCTCGCAGGAACTCGCCGACCGTTACAAGTTCGCGCTCGATCTCGCGGTGCATTCGGCGCGCGATTATCCCGGCAGCGATCCGCGTAACTTTCATGCGCATTTGCTCGCCACCACGCGTGAGGTTACGGCCGGTGGATTCACGTCGAAGACGACGGCGGAACTCGGGGACGCGAAGCGGCATCAGTTGGGCCTGAAGCCCGCGATCCATGAACTGCTGCATGTGCGCGAACGCTGGGCGAGCGTCACCAACGACGCATTGCGCGCGGCCCACATCGAGGCCCGTATCGATCATCGCACCCTGGCGGCGCAAGGGATCGACCGTGAGCCTTATCCGCATATTCCCCGCGGCGCCTTTGAGATGGAGCGTCATGGCTACCAGAGCGAGCACGCCGAGCGGTTGCGTGCCGACTACGCGGCCCGCGTCCAGGCGCGGCTCGAGCGGCAGTCGCAGCAGCAGCGATCGTCGATGCGGGATCAGGATACCGCTGCCTCGCGTGACGCCCCGCGTCAGGAGTCCCGGCCGCAGTCGCTCGACGAGGTCAGGCGCCAGGCCCGTGAGGATTGGCTGAAGATGCGGCAGGAGGCGCTCAAGCAACCTGCGCCGGCTGCTTCGCAGCGTGACCACGGCCGGGATGACGATCACTCCTTGTAGGCCGAGACGGGGGCAAATCATGATTAGGAAACTAAACTTCGCGTCCTGCTATGTCTATTCGCCAGGCGGCGCTGGCCGGGCCTCGGAGCGCTCACGGTTGTTGTGTACTTTGCTCAAGTCGGCCGACATGCACTTCATGGAGAGGTACGCGTCACGCGTTCGCGAGGAAATGGCCACGAACCATTCGCTGGCAGATCATCTGGATGCATCGCCGGTGTGGGTGCCCGTTCCGGGAAATGCGCCCGCCGCCCCGGGCGCACGTCCGGTTTCGGAACATCTGGCGCTGGCCTTGCTGAGAGCGGGTGTCGGCGGGAATCTCTGGACCGGCTTGTGTCGCCGACGAGCGGTGCGCAAGTCGGCGACCTCGTGTCCGGGCAAACGGCCTACGGTGGCTGCGCACTTCGATTCCTTCGAGGTCGAGAGGGGCTTGCCGCCGCCGGCCCGCGTGGTGCTGCTCGATGACGTCATCACCAAGGGTAGGACGCTGATGGCTGCGGCGATGCGTTTGCACGATGCATTTCCGGACATCGAGATCCGCGCCTTTGCGATGCTCCGGACCATGGGCCGGGTCGATCATGTCGAGCAGTTGGTGGATCCTTGTATCGGCGTCATCCGCTGGCGCGCAGGCGATGCGCATCGAGAGCCTTGATGTGACCTCGCCGGGTCGTGCTTTGAGGTACGCTCGAGCGGCGTCGTAGAATTGGCCTATGGACCAAAAGTCAGGCCGCCGTCGACGGACGGTTAGCCGCAGAACGCCCCCCGCTTGCCGCCCATTGCAGGGTTCCGCGGCCGCAGAAATTGCGCGACGTTTCGAGCGAGCGGTGGGCGCAGGCGACGGACTCTTGGGCGCACACTGTGTGCATGAGCTGTGGATGCGCGGGATGATGGGGGTGCACATCGAGCGTGCACTCGAGCAACTCTGGGTGGCGGCGGCGGACAACATCCCCGACTGGCTGCCGATGCGGTACGTGGAGTGGCTGCCGCGGGTGTATGACATCGCGGCCTCGTTCCAGGCGAGCGGCAAGGGTCGCAGCAACATTTACCTCGTCCTGCTCGACTATGGCGAGAATCTCGCCGACCCTCATGGCATTTACGTGGGTATGAGTGGGTATAGTCCGATGCAGCGTTTCGATCAGCATAAGGCGGGCATCAGGGCCGCGGGTAGTGTGCTGAAACGTGGGTTGGAAGTGCTTACGGGACCGACCATGCATCTGCAGTCTATTCAGCGTGCGGACGCCGAGAGAATCGAGGGGCAGCTTGCGCAGAGGCTGGCGGAAGTTGGGCTCACGGTGAAGGGCGGGCATTAGGGACAGCGAGAGGTTGTCGCCGAGGGCTACTGCTTTTCGAGGTGCGCGAGCACCAGCGCCACCTGGTCGGTGGCGCCCAAGATCACGGGGGTGCGCTGGTGGATGTCGGTCGGGTTGATGTCGAGGATTCGTTGGCCGGGGGCCGCGAACGCCTTGCCGCCGGCCTGTTCGATGATCATGGCCATGGGGTTGGCCTCGTACATCAGCCGTAATTTGCCGTCGACGGCTTTCTTGGTCGGTGGATAGAGAAAAACACCGCCTTTCAGCAGCACTCGGTGCACGTCGCCGACCATGGCGCCGGTGTAGCGGCTGGAGAAGTCGTTGTTCTGGGCCCAATCCAGGTAGCGTTGATAGCCGTCCGGAAATCCCTTGCGATTGCCTTCGTTCAGCGAGTAGGTCTTGTTGCCCTCGGGGATCGTGAGACTGCGTTCAACCAGCATGAACGAGCCGATGCTCGGATCGAGGACGAACATGTCGACGCCCTTGCCGATGGTGAGTACCAGCACGGTGGAGGAGCCGTACAACACATAGCCGGCCGCCACCTGCTTGACACCCGGCTGCAGCAGCGATTTCTGCGCGCCGCCGGCTTGGGCGTTGTGCTGCAGGATGCTGAATATCGTGCCCACGCCGCCGCAGATATCGAGATTCGAGGAGCCGTCGAGGGGGTCGAACAAAACGCAGTAGCGTGGTTCGCTCTCGACGTCTTCGCGCAGGATCACGGGTTCCTCGTTCTCCTCCGAAGCGACGATGGCGACCCCATTGCGACCGGCCAGCGTGGCCAACAGGATGTCGTTGGCGAGCACGTCGAGCTTTTGCTGCACCTCGCCTTGGACATTCTCCACACCGACGCTGCCGAGAACGTTCTCCAGACGCGCGCGTCGTACCTTGTCTGCGATGATTTTGGCGGAAATCGACAAGGCTGACAGGATCCAAGAGAAGGTGCCGGACGCCTGAGGGAATCGGGCCTGTTGCTCGAGGATGTGAGCCTGGAGGTTGGTGATCCGGACTTCTTCGCCAGCGGCTTTGGCGGTGCGTGTGGCGGATGGTTGCATAACTTAAGAATGCCATGAACGACTGTTCAGCTGGTTGTCAGTTTTGGGATAACACCCACAATTTGCGATTCGGCTTGTGGCGGGCCGGCGGCACCCACGCGAGCGAACGTGCGTGCTTTGTTCGTTAATAGGCATGAAAACGACGTATTAAGACAGTACGCTGAGACAATATGATGATTTTATGCAAGATAGGCACGTATACCGTCGCCGTTGCCGACGGATTCCGACAGTCACCGGGAACGCGCTCGGGCAGAATTAACTTGTATAAAAAGTAAGATTAATTCGCGGACTCAATTCAATATGCTATAAAAACGCAAATTATGGAGATCGATATCCATTTAAACGGTACTTGGGCGCATTGCGCCACCGTTCAGTTGCAAGATCCCCTCCGGACCTCGACCCGAGATGGGATGGTGATGCGTTACGACGCCGATTACGCCTTGGAACATCTATATCGTCAGGGCGCTGAGGCGCTCTCGGTCCGCTGGCCTGTGGACCTCGCGGTGCGCAAGAGCGAGAGCTGGCCAGCCTTCCTAGTTGACTTATTGCCGCAGGGCGAGGCCCGTGCGAGGCGTGGACGGCAGGGGTTGGGTGCAGAGCCGGGGGCAGAGGCTGGGGTTGGGGCAGGGGATGACTGGACCTTATTGCAACAGGCTGCCATCAATCCCGTGGGTAATTTCCGGATGCGGCCGTCAACGCCGCGCGCCCGCGGAACTCACCCTGGATTCGAGCTCGAGGAGATTGCTGCGCAGGGGGCGCGGTTCGTCGATTATGCGGCCGAGTCGGGCGCGCAGGTGATCGGCGCGACGGATGTGGTGGGCGATTCGCCCAAGTTCTGGGCGGTGCAGACCGATGAGGGTCGTTGGCTGCCGGATGACGGTCGTTGGGGTGATCGGGCGCGACGCCACATGCTCATCAAATTCCCCGATCCGGCGGCAGGTCCGGCGGCCTCGGACATCCTGCGCCTCGAGGGGGCGTATCAACGCGTTGCCCAGCAATTAGGGTTGTTCGTGGCTCCGGAGCTGCCGCAATTCATCGACGGCATGCTCTTGATCCGTCGTTTCGACCGGCGGCGCGGCGCGGAAGGTGAGATCCGTTTGGGCGTCGAAAGCTTGCGGTCGATCGCCGGCGCACGGGCCGGCCAGCAGCTGACGCATCTCGATGCGCTGCTGGCGCTGCGGGATTGTGTTTCTGACTTCGAGCGCGATCTGCTCGAATACATTCGCCGCGACGTTCTCAACCTCGCGCTCGGCAATCGTGACAACGAGCCGGGCAATTGCGCCGTGCTCAAGGAGGTCGATGGTTCGATCCGGTTGGCGCCGCTCTATGATTTCGGGCCGGCGTTTCTCGATCCGCGGCGCACCCTGCGGGTGATGCGCTGGGAGGGAGAGGGTGATACGCCGATGGACTGGTCGACCATTCTCGCCAGCATGGCCGCGCGTTTTTCGTCCGCGCAGCGAGATCCGGGTGATCTGCGAACGCTCGCCGAGCGTTTACGCGCGTTTGCACAAGATCTTGAGCGGCTGCCACACCTCATGGCGGACTGCGGCGTGGACGAAGCCATCATCCAGCAGCGACGCCGCCCGATCGACGCCTTGACGCGCGTGCTCGGTGAGTTGCAATACCGGTGAAACCTTTGCTGCAATGAAGCGCGTACACCGAAATCTCCCGGCTGCCGATGTCGAGCGACTGCGCGATTCGTTGGCGGCCTTGATCCCGGAGGCGAAGGCGGATGTGGGTATGCTCATTCGCACCATGCGGCTCGCCACTCGCCGATCGCAGGCTGAATACGCGCGGCTGTGCGGAGTGACGCCGCGGGTGTTGGCGCAGATCGAGGGTGGCGGCTATCGGGTTCAGGTCGAGACACTGGAAAAACTGCTGCGTCCCTTCGGGTATCGAATCGGCGTCGTGAGCGTGCTGTACAATCCGCCGTGAGCGAACAATGCGAGCGGGGTGGTGTCATGTCTCTGAAATCGACGATGTTCAAATCAAGCATGGCGGCAACTCTCAAGGCCTTGTCGTTGGCTGCAGTGATCAGTCTTACCGCTTTGAGTGGTTGCGGCCAGACGCAGCAGTCGAGCGGAACAGTGCAGAAACCGCCATCGCAGGCGAGCCAGCAATGGCAGGCCATCGCCAACGGTTTCGTCGAGGATTACTTTCGGGCACAGCCATTTTTCGCCGCGCAGGCGGGGCGGCATGAGTACGACGGCCAGCTTCCAGACCTCAGCGTGCATGGCATCAAACGCGAGATTTCCCGTCTGCATGACGCGCGCGCGCAGATCACGGCAGTGGACCCTGCGCCGCTGGCGGCCCGCGAGCGCTTCGACCGTGAGTACCTGCTCAACGTCATCGACAGCGATCTCTTCTGGCTCGAGAAAGCGCGCGCCCCGTTCACGAATCCGGCGTGGTACCTCGGCAATATCGATCCCGATCTGTATCTGAGCCGCAACTATGCGCCGCTCGCCACGCGACTGAAGGCGTACATCAAGTACGCACGAGGCATCCCGGCACTCGTCGCGGCCATTCAGGAGAATCTAAAGGGCCCCTTGCCGAGAACCTTCGTCGAGCTGGCGATCGATGATTTCGGCGGCTTCGTCGAGTTCTACGCCAAGGAGGTCACACCGGTGTTCGCCTCGGTCGCTGATCCGGATCTGCAAAAGCAGCTCGCCGACGCGGATACGTCGGCGTCGAACGCGATGCTTAACCTGAAAAATTACTTCATCGGACTGCGCAAGACCGCCAATGATGGCTTCCCCTTGGGCAAGGACCTGTTCAGCGCGATGCTCACCGATACCCAGGGAATCGACATTCCGCTCGAGCAAATCGAGTCGGTCGGCCGCGCGGACTTGGATCGCAATACTCAGGCGCTGAAGGCCGCGTGTGACGAGTATCTGCCCAAAGCGACGATGACCGCCTGCATCGCCAAGGTGTCCGCCGACAAACCGAAGGACGGACCGGTTGCGGCGGCTCGCCTGCAATTGGTGGAGCTAAAGAAATATGTGCAGGAGCACGATATCGTCAGCATTCCCAGCGACAGCCAAGCGCTGGTGGCCGAGGCGCCCATTTACAATCGCTCCAACTCGGCGTTCATTCAGGTGCCGGGTCCGTACGATAAGGGCGTGACTGCGATCTATAACATCGCGCCGCCCGATCCGAAGTGGTCCAAGGCCGAACAGGCGGCCTACATCCCGAGCGAGGCGACGTTGTTGTCCACCTCCGTTCACGAAGTATGGCCCGGTCATTTTCTGCAGTTCCTGCATTCCAACTCTGACCCTGACAAGCTCGAGGCGTTGTGGGTGGGCTACGCGTTCGCCGAGGGCTGGGCGCATTACTGCGAAGAAATGATGGTCGAGGAGGGCTTGGTGAAGGACAGCCCTGAAAATCATATCGGCCAGATCACGGATGCGCTGCTGCGTGATGTGCGGCTCTTGTCGGCGATCGGACTGCACACCGGGGGCATGACGGTGGCGCAATCAGAGAAGATGTTCAGGGAACAGGCGTTCAGCGATCCCGGCAACGCCCGCCAACAAGCGGCGCGCGGGACCTATGATCCCGAGTATCTCGATTACACCCTGGGCAAGTTGATGATCCGCAAGCTGCGCTCCGATTGGCTCGCCAAGACCCAGCCGAATGCGCCGGCGGGGGATATGTCGCACTGGAAGGAGTTTCACGACCTGTTCCTGTCCTACGGCGGTCCGCCCATTCCTTTGTTGCGCAAGGAACTGGTCGGCGGCGGCCCGCTACTGTGATCGATGGTGCGCGGACGCGGGCGGAGCAGGGCTGGACGTAGCGATCGCTCTGCATCCAACTCGCCCGATCGGGCGAAAGCGTACGCATGGAGTGGATTCGTCGGACATTTTTTTGCAAGATGGTGGTGGCGTTGGGTTGCGGCGCCGTCGGCGCGGTTGCCGCTCATGCCGACGATTATCTCGGCTACCAAGGCACCGCGAGCGATCTGCGGTCGCATGCTTTTCTATATCGCGAGCAACACGTGCTCGCCAGCCGCAACGGCCAGCCGAGCGAGCGCGTGGTGCTTTATACCTGCCGCAATGGGGCACCGTTCGCCCGCAAGACCGTGTCGTATGTAAATCCGCTGGCGCCGAATTTCGAGCTCGAGGATGCATCGAGTGGAATGGTCGAGGGCATCCGACCCGCCGGCGGAGGACGTGACGTGTTCTTTCGCGCCGACAAGTCCGATGCGGAGAAGAGCAAGCCGCTGCCCACCGTGCCCGGCTTGGTGGCGGATGCGGGCTTCGATGAATTCGTGCGGGCCAATTGGCAGTCGCTCAGCAGCGAGCAGGAGCTGACGGTTCCGTTTCTGATTCCGAGCCGGCTGGATGACATGAACTTTCGTATCGGCGAGCTGCACCAGAGCAAGGTGGACGGTGTGCCCGTCGAAGTCTTTCGCCTCAAGCTCTCTGGTTTTTTCGGTTGGTTCCTGCCCGGCATCGATGTGTACTACGACACGCACGACCATGTGCTCATGCGCTATGTCGGGCTGTCCGACCTGCGTGACGCGTCGGGTGACAACATGAAGGTGGACATCCGCTTCGATCCGCGCGACCGTAAGACGGCGACGGAGGCCGATCTCGACCGGGCGCTGCATGCGAGGCTCGCGCCTTGCACGTAAAGGCTCGCGCCTTGCACGTAAGGCGGACAGCGCCGGTTCCTCGATTTCGCCCTTGCGGATGGCTCGATTTGGCTTGAAACTGACACGCCGCTCGAGTCCTCACGCAAGGAAACCCTCTATGACGACCTCCCTGTACGACATTCCGCTCAAGAAAATCGATGGTACCGCCGCCAACCTTGGCCACTATCGGGGCAAGGTGCTGCTGATCGTCAATGTGGCATCGAAATGCGGTTTGACGCCGCAGTACACGGGGCTCGAGAGTCTGTACCAAGACAAGCGCGCCGCCGGCCTCGAAGTGCTCGGCTTTCCGGCGAACAATTTCGGCGGCCAGGAGCCGGGCAGCGACGGCGAAATCAAGGAATTCTGCTCGGTCAAGTTCGATGTGCACTTCCCGCTGTTTTCGAAGATTTCGGTGGTGGGCGAGGATCAACATTCGCTCTACGCCGCCCTCACCGCCGCGCAGCCCAGCGCCATCGGCGACGGGCCGTTCCGTGAGAAGCTCAAGGGCTACGGAGTCAACCCGAAAAATCAGGTCGACGTGCTGTGGAATTTCGAGAAATTCTTGATCGACCGGAAGGGCGCCGTGGTCGCCCGGTTTGCGCCGGACATTGCCGCGGATGATGCGCGTCTGCTGTCGGCCATCGACGCGGAACTCGCCAAGGCGGCGTGAACTCGTCAGCCGGCCGCGACAGGGAATAGGCTATGGCCCATGAGAGCTCGCTGCGCCGTGACGTCGGCACGGTGGCGTTGTTGTTTACGGGGTTGGGTTCGATCATCGGCTCCGGCTGGTTGTTCGGCGCGTGGCGCGCCGCACAGCTCGCGGGTCCCGGGGCGATTTATGCCTGGATCATCGGCGCGGTCGTTATTTTGTTCGTCGCGCTCACCTATGCCGAGCTCGGCGCCATGTTTCCCGAGTCGGGCGGCGCGGTGCGCTACGGCCATTATTCTCATGGCTCGCTAGTCGGCTTCCTCTCCGGGTGGGCGGCCTGGATCGCCATCGTGTCGGTGATCCCGGTGGAGGCGGAAGCCTCGGTGCAGTACATGAGTTCATGGCCCTGGGGCTGGGCGCAAGGCCTCTACCAGCATGCGGCCAACGGCCAGGGAGAATTGACGGTGCCCGGCCTGTCCATCGCCGCCGTGCTCGTCATCATCTATTTCTTGCTCAACTTCTGGAGCGTCAAGGTGTTCGCGAGCACGAACAGCGCCATCACGTTTTTCAAACTGGTGGTGCCGGCGGCGACCGCCCTGGCGCTGATGAGTGCCGGCTTTCACCCGGAGAACTTTCACGTCGGGATACACGGCGGCGTCCATGTCGCCAATGCGGCGGCCATCCTCACCGCCGTGGCGACGAGCGGCATCGTGTTCAGCTACAACGGCTTTCAGAGTCCGGTGAATCTCGCCGGCGAGGCGCGCACGCCGGGACGGAGCGTACCCATCGCCATCTTCGGCTCCATATTCCTGAGCACCATCGTGTATCTGTTGTTACAGGTGGCCTTCTTGGGCGCGGTGTCGCCGGAGCATCTCGCCGAGGGCTGGGCGGGCTTGGAGTACAGCTCGCCGTTCGCTCAATTGGCGCTCGCCTTGAATCTCAATTGGCTGGCGATCCTGCTGTATACCGACGCCTTCGTGAGTCCCAGCGGGACGGGCACCACGTATACCGCCACTACGGCGCGCATGATCTACGCCATGGAGCGCAGCGCCACCATCCCGCGAGTTCTTGGCCAGGTGCACCCCCGTTTCGGCATCCCTCGCCCGGCGATGTGGTTCAACCTCGGCGTCTCGTTTATTTTTCTATTTTTCTTTCGTGGCTGGGGCAAACTCGCGGCGGTGATTTCGGTTGCCACCATCATCACCTACCTGGTGGTGCCGGTGAGTGTCATGGTGTTGCGTCGCACGGCGCCGCTCATTCATCGGCCTCTGCGTGTGCCAGGTCTGCCATTCCTCGCGCCGCTCGCCTTCGTCATGGCGACGTTGATGCTGTATTGGGCGCGGTGGCCGCACACCGCGCAAATCATGCTGCTATTGATCTTGCCGCTGCCTTTCTATTTTTATTACCAGGGAAAAAGCGGCTGGCCGGATCTGGCAGCCAATCTCAAGGCGGCGGGGTGGCTGGCGGGGTACCTGGTGACGCTGTGCGTATTGTCTTGGGCGGGCAGCACGGAATTCGAGGGCCGCGGTTACCTGACCGCCGGGTGGGACCAAGGCTGCGTGGCGGTTGCTGCACTCGTTTTTTATCACTTGGGCGTCCGCAGCGGCTGGTCGACACCGGCGGTGCGGGCGGTGCAGGCGGCTGAGGCAGTGCCTCCTTGAAGCGGGCCAATGCACAACCAAATCCAATGACCGCAATTCAATGACGCAGGGAATTTAGATGCGAAGGTTCCGAGTGTGTGCTTGGGCGTTGAGCGCAGTCGCCGCGGTGAGTGGGAGTGCCGGCGCGTGGGCGACGGATCCCGCGACGGAACTTGGATTCTCGGCGCCGGTGGCGGCGGCCATGCAGGGCATCGATGCCGAGCGCATTCGCGCCCACGTCAAGTTTCTGGCGGACGATTTGTTGGAGGGGCGGGGTACGGGGACGCGCGGTGGAGACATTGCCGCGAACTATATCGCCACGCAGTTCGCCCTCTACGGTTTGCGGCCGGCGGGCGATGACGGCGGCTACTTGCAGCGAGTGGACTTCACCGGCGTGCTGACGCAGCCCTCGACCACCATGATGGTCACCTCGAAGGCCGCGGCGCCGCTGGAGTTGAAGCTGGGCGAGGATTACGTCACCAGCAATCAGACCCAAACCGACGTGGTGGACATCGATGCGCCCATCGTGTTCGCGGGCTATGGGATCGAGGCGCCCGAATTCAAGTGGAACGATTACAAGGGAGTGGACGTCAAGGGCAAGGTGGTGCTCGTCATCGTCAACGAACCGCCGTCCAAGGACCCGAAGTTCTTCAAGGCCGCGGCAATGACCTATTACGGTCGTTGGACCTACAAGTTCGAAGAGGCGGCGCGCAAGGGCGCCGTCGGCGCGCTCATCATTCATCGCACGGATCTGGCGAGCTATGGCTGGAATGTGGTGCGCAGTTCCTGGAGCAGTGAGGAGGTGTACCTCGGCAATGATCGGGATCCGAAACTTGCGGCGGCATCATGGATTCAGCTCGACGTGGCACGGCAGCTGTTCGCGGCGTCGGGTCTCAAACTTGACGACATGATCGAGAGCGCGGGCACTCGTCAGTTCAAGGCGCGCGAGCTCCCCGTGCGGCTCAAAGCGCATATCGTCAGCAAGGTGCGAAAGTTCGTCTCCTACAATGTGCTGGGGCTTCTGCCGGGCACCGACAGCGGACCACCCACCCAGGCCGTGATTTACACCGCACATTACGACCATCTCGGAATTGACGCTTCGCTGAGCGGCGACAACATTTACAACGGCGCCATCGACAATGCCACCGGCTGCGGCATGCTGATCGAGCTCGCGCACGCCTACAGCACGGCGACCGTGAAACCGCCGCATCCGGTATTGTTCGCCTCGGTCACCGCGGAGGAGAAGGGATTGTTAGGCTCGAACTACCTGGGCAAGCACCTCCCGCTCCCCGCCGCCCAAGTGGCGCTGGATCTGAATTTCGACGCGATTCTGCCGGTGGGCTTGCCGGAATCGGTGAATGTAACGGGTGCCGAGCGCACCAGCTTCTATCCGCTGGTCGAGACGACCGCCAAGGCCTTTGGCTTCGCCATCGAGCCCGATGCCGAGCCCGGCGCGGGCCACTACTACCGCTCCGACCATTTCAGTCTGGCACGCGCCGGAATCCCCTCGTTCTCGATCAATACGGCGTTGAAGTTCGTGGGTCATCCACCGGAGTGGGGTCGGGCGCAGCGCGAGGAATACACCGCCAAGCGTTATCACCAGCCGAGCGATGAGTATCGCCCCGACATGGATTTCTCGACCAATGCGGCCCTCACCCGCTTCGGCTTCGCACTCGGGTGGCAGGCATTGAACTCAAAGGAGACCGTGAATTGGCTGCCCGGCGATGAATTCGAGGCCGTGCGGCGGAAGACGGCGGGACAGTGACGCCCGCGCTACATGCCTACCGCGCCGGCTTGCTGGTGGTGTTGGCGGCGGCCTTTGCAACCTGGCTGCTGAGCCTGCGCCTGCGCAATGTCTCAATCGTCGATAGCCTCTGGTCGCTGATGTTCGTGATGCTGGCGTGGAGCTACACGCTGGACGGCGGCTTCACACCGCGGACGATGCTGATCTTGAGTCTGGTGACGGTGTGGGGCTTGCGACTGTCGATTTACATCACCTGGCGTAATCGCGGTCACGGCGAGGATCGGCGTTATCAAGCCATTCGGGCGCGCAATCAACCGAATTTCGCCGTCAAGAGTTTGTACCTGGTTTTTGCTCTGCAGGCGCTGCTCGCCTGGGTGATTTCTCTGCCGCTGTGGGGGGGTATCACGAGCGGCGCGACCTTGAGCTGGCTCGATGGCGTTGGGGTGGCTTGCTGGGCGGTGGGGTTCGCTTTCGAGGCCGGCGGTGACTGGCAATTGGCGCGCTTCAAAGCGGATCCGGCCAACAAGGGCAAGGTGATGGATCGCGGCTTCTGGCGGTTCACCCGTCATCCGAATTACTTCGGCGATTTCGCGGTCTGGTGGGGGCTCTATTTGATAGCGCTCGCCGCGGGCGCGTGGTGGAGCATCGTCGGCCCCTTGCTGATGTCCGTGCTCCTCATGCGCGTCTCGGGCGTCACCCTACTCGAGCAGGACATCGGGGAACGCCGGCCGCAATATGCCGATTACGTGCGGCGCACGAATGCATTTTTCCCTGGGCCGCCGAAACGCAAGGCGTGAGTGCTCAAGGATGCCGGCTGCGGCTACGCCCACTCGCGAAACTTTTTGATGTTGATGTCGATGTCGAGTGCCTTCCGCAGCCGCCGGCGACATCGATTGGCTCGATGCTGAGATGCAACTCGAGCAGTGCGAGAAGATCTCTCCTGCCCCATAGGTTTGGGCGACCCGAAGCATGAGTTCGGTCTTGCGTGGGTCGGCCGATTTACTGCTGTCCCAGATCAGGCCGGAAGCGGACCGTCTCGCGGAGACGATCCTGACTCGCTGTTGTTCGCGCGCGACAGCAAAACCTTTTTTCCCGTTAAATTTGTTGCGTTAGATTTCTGTTGTGGTACACATATCACATCGACGCAGAGTGACGGGAAAGCAGTGAAACAGATCGGCGCCTTACTTTAGAGTTAGGTACCCGTATCTTTTTCGCGGCAGTCATTCTTGTTAATGCCGTGTCAACTGGTCTTCGCTGACTATGAGGAAAAGTCGGTGTGTCAGATTGTTCACGGAATATCAAAAATTTTAAGGGAGAAGGGAAAATGAGAGAGTCAGCAGGGGCGTGCGCCCCCCGTTACCTATTTCCGGTCAATCGCAAGGTGCGAGCCGCGGTAATCGCAGCAGTTGCGGCGGCATCCTCGTTAACGTCGGGCCTCGCCTTTGGCCAAGTAGCGCCGACGGTCACCAATGATCAAGAACTTCAGGAGATCGTCGTCACGGGTTCCATGATCAAGCGGCCCGCGGCGGAAACCGCGGAAGCCGTGACGACCCTCTCGGTCTCTCAACTGAAGGATATGGGCATCACGAGCGTTGAGGCAGCTCTTCAGACTCTTTCCTCGTACCAGGGGAATGGAATCCAGAATCAAACGGCCGTCGGAAGTTTCGATGGCGGCATCTCGGAAGCCAACCTTCGGGGTTTGGGCGGGGAGCGCACGCTGGTATTGCTGGACGGTCAACGCCTCGCCGACAACATCACCACCGGCGCCTCGGTCGATCTCAACATGATCCCGCTGGCCGCCATCGATCATATCGAGGTCCTTCGGGAGGGCGCGTCGTCCCTCTATGGCTCGGATGCGATCGCGGGCGTTGTCAATTTCATCACCAAGAAGAATCTCAGCGGTGGTGAGATCAACGTAAATTATAACAAACCACAGCATCAGGGTGCTAGCAACCAAAGTATCGACGCGACCTTCGGACACGGCGATCTGTCATCGGACGGCTACAATTTGCTGGTGAGCGCAAGCTACAACCGGCAACAGGAGCTCGAGGGTTTTCAAAGACCCTCGTTCGCCAACGGATATAATCCCGATGGGGGTCTGTCGAGTACCAACGGCCTGGCAACGTGGCCCGGCTCTTATGTTGACGCTAACGGCAATACGTTTCAAACCGGGTACCCGGGTTGCGCAGGGAATCCGGCGCTTATCAGGCTGCCAGCGGAAGGCATCGGCTGCGGCTATCTGTATTCACTCGCCGTAGATCTCGTGCCCAGGATCAGCACACTGTCGGCGCTGGTCGACTTCACCAAAACGCTGCCGGGGAACAACCAGATCTCGGTGCAGTATATGTACGCTCGCAACACCCTCGACGCGTGGGGTGGTCCTATTAGCTATGCCTACAACATGACACCCGCGGCAGACCCGACCTATTTCCCGACTGCCGCCAATTCCACATGCACCGGCGCCTGCCCGGCAACTCCCGATTTGGTCGACCCGATCACCGCGGTCTGGACGCCGCCAAATAACTCTCGCTACAACACTTACGTCAACTCCGAGCAGCGGATTCTCGTGAGCTTCTCGGGCCAAAACGCCGGCTGGGACTATGCGGTTGATGGAAGTTACTCGCAAAACACCGGGGCGCTGTATCTCCAAAGCTATCCGGCTCTCACGTCACTGGAAACGCCCGCAGGAAATTTGAGTCCGCTCATCAACCCGTTCGGTCCTTCGGGCGCAGCGGGGAATGCGCTGATCAACAATGCTTACGTCAACGGGGACATCGTCGGCGGCACCCTCTCGATGTTCGACTTGGGTTCGCACGCAAGTCATGAGCTTGGGAGCATTTCGAGCGATGCGCGCCCGGCGACCTTCGCATTTGGTACGGATTTACGCCATGAGCAGCTGAATTACAGCAGCACAGGGATCACCGCAGAGCTTCAATCGACGACGGGTTTCGCGCCCACACAGGTCTCAGGCAACAGGTCGTCGGCCGCTGCGTTCTCGGAAATCGACCTTCCGGTGACAAAGCAACTCGAATTCACGATCTCGGACCGTGAGGACTACTACGATAACGGCATCGGCAGCACAAACAACGGCAAAATTGCCGTGCGTTACCAGCCATTCAGCGAAGTCACGTTCCGCGGCGCCGCTTCGACGGGGTTCCGCGCACCCTCCTTGGTGAATCTGTACTCGCCGCAGGTATTCGGCGCGACGTCGGGCAAGATTGACGGGCCACCGTGCGCCACCGGAGCCTACACGACGGTTTTCTCAAGTCTCAACTGCGTCAGCCAGGGCTTGTCGGTGACCGGCGGCAATCCGTCGCTGAAGCCGGAAACGTCGCAGAATTTCGATATCGGCGTGATCCTCGAGCCAATCGATCACCTCGGAATCAGCATCGATTTTTACCGGATCAACATCCAGAACGAGATCCAGACGATTGCCTCTCAAACCATCTATTCGAATCCCACGCTTTTTGCGAACAACTATTTCCTGAACTCCGCCGGGACTCTCAGTCCGGCTACACTTGAAAGCGTTCAATGCCCGCCCCCGCTTTTCCAGAAAGCGCCGACCTGCGGCTACATCACCAGTTTCGACCAGAATACGGGCGGCATACAAACCGCTGGGTTCGACATCAATCCAACCTATACGGCCAAGACCGACTACGGCACTTTCAAATTTACCGTCGATGCCACCTACGTGACCAAGTTCCGGTTCCAGGAGTATACCAACGGTCCGATCATCAACGAGGTGGGAGGATTCAACCAGGGTAATCTACCGGTGATCCGCTACCAGCATCAGGCGAACTTGGATTGGACCTTCGCCAATTTCGGTGCCGGCCTCTCGAACCATTTCACCGATCACTACACCGATGAGTACGTGGACGCGTCCGGTAATCAACGCACGGTCGCGAGCTATTCGATCTGGAGCGCGTACGGCTCTTATAAACCGATTCCGCCGCTGACCCTGATACTGGGCATCAAAAACATCGCCGACACGATCCCGCCTTTCTCGAACCAGACGGCCTCGAACTTCCAGACCGGATTCAATCCGAACTACTCTGATCCCATCGGGCGAAGCTTTTACGTCAACGCGAGATACACGTTCTGAGGGATTTCGCCGCGAGGCTGAAGGTTGAATTGCAACAACCGTCGTAAGGTCCCTCTGTCGATGGTCGAGATCGGCCCCTTCGGGGGCCGATTTTTTTGGTCGCTCGACGCCACGCTGGGTAGTGCGGCGCCAACAGTGTGGACGCCCGTGGCTTAGAATAGAGAACATGACAGCAAGCGATCCCCCCGGCGTACCTGACCGGCTAACACTGATCGCAACATCAGCACTCGCCTATCTGTCAGCCGTGGGTCTTCACGAGCATCTTGGTCACTCCACCGCCTGTGTTCTGCTTGGCGGGCACGTGAAGCAGATGGGCGCGTTCTATGTCGATTGCGACTATGGCGGCATGAGTTCGGTGGACGTACGCATCGTAGCCTTGGCGGGTCCCGTCATCAGTGCGGTGACGGCGTTGATCTGTTTGCTTCTGCTGTCTCGATCGTCCGTGCAGTCGTCGGTGGTGTTCTTTTTTGTATGGCTGCTGGGAAGCGTTGCGGCAATGGACGTCGCCGGCTACGCGCTCTTTTCTGGTTTCAGCGGGATTGGTGATCTCGGCTTCGATCCGGCTGGAGCGCTCCACCAAGCATCGCCGGAATGGCTGTGGCGGGTCGCCTTGGTGGGAGTGAGTTACCTGGCCTATCGCTGGGTGGTGCGGGTGTGCCTGCGTCCCATCGAGGCCCGTGCGGCCGGAGTGGGACCGCCGCGTATCAAGGTTGCGCAACAGATGGCCCTCACCGCTTACGTCACCGGCGCGGTGCTTTACTTGCTGATCGGCTTGTTGAATCCCCGTGGACTACTCATCGTGGTGATCTCCGCCCTGCCCGCCAGCTTGGGCGGGACCTCCGGCCTGCTATGGATGATGCGGCTGCTCGACAAGACTCATGAAGTTCCCCCACCCGGGCTATACTTCGCACGTTCGTGGGCGTGGATCGGCGTCGCGGTGATATTTACTGCAGCCTATGCCGCGATTCTCGGGCCGACCTTGCAATGAAGGCCGCTACGAACGCCGCCACCGCCTCAGCGGCGAGCTTCGCCAAGGCCAACCGCGCCTTCGGTGCCATCATTTTCAGCGGCTTCGGCGGTCTTTGGCTGATGGGGTGGAGCGCTTTAGCGTACCAAGGGTTTGCGCCTGTGCCGCTGGCGCTCATCGGCCTGTTGACGGCGGGATTGATCGGGTTTACCTATGGTCGGTACAAGTTGCTGAGGCTAGCTTGTGGTGAGGAGCCCGCTTCCGCCGAGAAAGCGTCGCGCGATCGATGGTTCAACATCATCAATGCCGGTCAGTGGATCGTCATCTTCCTGGTCGCCATGCTATTGAACTCGCTCGGCCGGGGAGTCTGGATCATGCCGATGATCATCTTCGTGGTGGGTGTCCACTTTGTGTTGCTGGCAAAGGTGTTTGGCACGGTGACCCATGCCGTGACCGGCATGGTCATGATGGGTTTCGCCGTTTTCTATCCTTTCCTTACAGCTCAGGGCCCCGCCAATCCCCTAGGACTGCTGGGAGCGGGGCTCATTCTCTGGGCCAATGCGTTGTGGGCGGTGAGACGAAGCCATGGCGGCGACGCGCCGACGTCACCCTGAGTTCCGCTCATTGGCGACCCTTGTGGCGGGGATTCTAATGATGCTGCCGATGGTGGTTGCCAATGCGTCTGCTGACGAGTCATCTGTCGGGGCGGCGGACGCCGCCTTGCGGGCCATCTATTCAACCGAATGGGCCTGGCGCCAGGCGCAGTTCCCGGACGATGAGGACAGCCAGCAGCCTATCGCGGATCATCTGCCCGATGTCAGTGCCGCGGCCCAAGAGCAGCGGCTGCGCTACTGGCTCGACGTCGAGCGCCGGCTTGCGGCGATCCCGGTGGATCAATTGTCGCCGGCCGAGCGGCTGAATTATGAGATCTATCGTCCGCAGATCGAGGTGTTGATCGCGAACCAGCGCTTTCGCGATTTCGAAATGCCGGTGAATGCCGACACGACGTTTTGGACCGACTTGGGCTACACGGCCCGGCGCCCGTTTCGATCGCTGACCGATTACCGCCACTGGCTATCGCAGATGCACGACATCCCGCGCTATTTCGACCAGCAGAAACAGGTGATGCGTGCGGGCCTCGAGCGCGGCTTCACGCCGCCACGGGTGACCATGCAGGGCCGCGATGCCTCGCTCACCGCGGTCACGGAGGTGGCGCCTGAGGCCAGTCTTTTTTATACGCCTTTCAAGGAGATGACGGGTATTTCACAGGAGGATCGTGCGACGCTGCGCCGTCAAGCCATCGACGTCATTCGCGACGAGGTACAGCCCGCGTATCGAGATCTGCTCAACTTCATGCGTCATGACTATTTGCCGCGGACTCGAACCACGCTGGCCGCCTGGGACCTGCCCGACGGCAAGGCCTATTACCGCGCCAAGATTCGCGAATTCACGACGCTCGATGAGGATCCGGCCGAGATCCATGCGATCGGACTCAAGGAGGTCGCGCGCCTGCGCGACGAGATGCAGGGTGTGATGCGGGAGACCGGCTTCAAGGGGGGGTTGCCGGCATTTCTGGCCTCGCTGCGCACCGATCCGCGATTCTATGCAAAGACTCCCGACGAGTTGTTGATGCGCGCCGCCTGGATCGCCAAGCGCTTCGACGGCAAGGCGTCGCAATACTTTGGGTTTCTGCCGCGCGCACGCTTCACGATCAAGCCGGTGCCGGATGATCTCGCGCCGTTCTACACGGCCGGGCGCGGCGGTCCTGGCATTTACCTGGTCAATACCTACGATCTGCCGAGCCGACCCTTGTACAACCTCACGGCGCTCACGCTGCATGAGTCGGCGCCGGGTCATGCCTTTCAGATGCCCATCGCGCTCGAGCACAAGGATCAACCGGAATTTCGCCAGCACACGTATATCTCCGCATTTGGCGAGGGCTGGGCGCTGTATTGCGAAAAGCTTGGGCTGGAGATGGGGATGTATGAAACCCCCTATGATCGCTTCGGCATGTTGGGTTACCAAATCTGGCGGGCCGCCCGTCTGGTCGTCGACACGGGGATCCATTCGCAAGGATGGAGCCGCGAGCGCGCCATCGCCTACTTTCACGACAACACGGCACTCCCGGATCATGAGATCGAGACCGAGATCGATCGTTACATTGGCTGGCCGGCGCAGGCTCTGTCGTATTATCTGGGGGAGATGACCATTCTCGAGGTCCGGGAGAAGGCGGAGAAGGCGTTGGGTGACCGATTCAACATTCGCGCCTTTCACGATACGGTGCTCGAATTGGGTTCCGTGCCGCTGCCCGCGTTGCGTGCCCGCATTGACCGGTTCATCGCCGAGGGCGGGAAAGGTCCATACCCCGACATGGAAAACTAGCCCATGGCTGGGAGTCAAGATTTCGCGGTCGATCCGCGTAACGCGGGTGCACTGCTCTGCCTGAACGGCGAGCTCGTCGAACGGCGGGCCGCCAAGGTGTCCATCTTCGATGGCGGTTTCGTGGTCGGCGACGGTGTATGGGAAGGACTGCGTCTCCATCGAGGGGCTCTCCTCTTCCTCGATCAGCATCTCGATCGCTTGTATTGGGGAGCCGGCAAGATTCGCCTCGACATCGGGCTCGATCGAACGGCGCTGACCGCCGAGATATGCCGCCTGCTCGCCGCCAACGACATGCATGATGGTGTGCACATCCGGGTCATGGTGACGCGCGGCGAGAAGGCGGCCGCGAACCAGGATCCGCGCAATGCCCTTGGGCGGGCGACTGTAGTTATCGTCGCTGAGTACAAGGTGCCCGCACCCGCGCTGCTCGCGCGGGGCCTGAGTTTGCATACAGCCTCGATCCGCTGCACGCCGGCCGAGATGTTCGACATGCGTCTGAATTCACATAGCCGCTTGAATCTCATTACCGCGCTACTCGAAGCGATCGATGCGGGCGCCGACGAAGCGCTGATGCTCGACCCCGAGGGCTTCGTCTCGAGCTGCAATGCGACCAACTTTTTCTGGGTGCGAAACGGCACGGTGTATACCTCGTCCGGCGATTACTGCTTCAACGGCGTCACGCGCGAGACCGTCATCCGTTTGTGTGAACAACACGGTGTCCCGATCCGCCGGGGTCAGTTCAGCCTCGAGGAGCTCTACTCGGCGGACGAAGCGTTCGTCACGGGCACGTTCGGCGGGTTGACTCCCGTGCGCGAAATCGATCGACATTCGCTGGCCGCGCCGCTTCCCGGCCCGATGACCCAGAGGCTGCGTGCGCTCTACGAGGCATTGAAGGACTCGCAGGCGATCTTAAGCTGATGGACACGCCGCCGATTCGGATTGCGATGTGGTCGGGGCCGCGGAACATTTCGACCGCGATGATGCGCTCCTTTGAGGCGCGCGGCGACACGGCGGTGAGCGATGAGCCTTTCTATGCGGCGTATCTCGCCCGCACTGGCATCCAGCATCCCCTGCGCGAGACGGTCATTGCATCGCAGCCGGTCGACCCGCGGGACGTCGTCGCGCAGATCTTAGGACCCATCCCTGAGGGTCATTCCATCTGGTATCAGAAGCACATGACGCTGCATCTGCTCGAACATGATGATCGTCAGTGGATGTCCCGGGTGCGCAATGCCTTCCTCATTCGCGATCCGGCCTCCGTGCTCGCCTCGTACGTGCGCAAGCGAGACCAGGTGACCTTGGCCGACATCGGTTTCGTGCAACAGCGCGAGTTGTTCGACGCCGAGGCCGATCGGCTGGGCAGGGCACCGCCGGTGGTGGATGCGGCGGACGTGCTGTCCCGTCCCGCCGAGACTCTCGAGCGTCTATGCAACGCGCTGGGGGTTGCGTACACCCCGCGGATGTTGCGCTGGCCGCCTGGACCCCGGACCACGGATGGGGTGTGGGCACCCGCCTGGTATCAAGCGGTCGAGCGCTCGACCGGATTCGAGATCACCGAATTCAAGCCGGCGCCAGAGCTGCCGCCGTCGCTGCGGGTTCTCGCCGAGCAAGTGCAACCGCATTACGATGCGTTGCGGGTTCATCGGTTGTGATGGAGGTTACGTTGCGAGGATCATGCATGAAGTCTGGTAACAGCCCGTGTGGAAGAGTGAAGGCACTCGCGCTGCTGGCAGTGGTCCTGTGCTCCTTCGCGGGCGTGCCGCGCGTGTTGGCGTCCGCGGATGCGACGGTGACGGTGCGCTTCCCCGCCGCCGCGAGCGCCGTGCCCTTGGACGGACGGATCATTTTGCTGATGAGCCGCGATTTCAAGCGCGAGCCGCGCATGCATGTGAGCCCCAATATGCCGCTGGACTCACCCTACCTGTTTGGCCTCAACGTCGATGGGCTCGCGCCCGGCGCGCCGGCGCTGGTCGACACCCAAGCTGTCGGCTGGCCGGCCACGCATCTGTCGGCTCTGCCGGCCGGCGATTATTACGCGCAAGCCGTGCTCAATCGCTACGAAACCTTTCACTTGGCGGATGGACGCACACTGAAGCTGCCGCCGGATCAGGGTGAGGGCCAGCAGTGGGCGCTCAAGCCGGGTAATTTGTACTCGACGCCGGTGCGTGTGCATTGGGACCCTATGCATCCGCAGGCCATCGCGCTGGTTCTCGACCAGGTGATCGGTCCGATCACGCCGAAGGCCGATACCGAGTTCGTACGGCACGTGCGCATCCGCAGCGAACTGCTGTCGACATTCTGGGGGCGGGATGTGTACTTGGGCGCGTACGTGCTGCTGCCTAAAGACTATGCCGCGCACCCGCAGGCGCACTTTCCGCTCATGGTGTTTCATGGGCATCACCCCGAAGACATCTCCGATTTTCGCACCACGCCACCCGATCCGGACTTGAAGCCGGTGTATTCGGAGCGCTTCCATCTCGCGGCTTACAATCGCATCGAGCAGCAGGAGGCTTATGCCTTCTATCAGA
>Ga0116228_10000193_pt1 | contig 42604 bp, 28 predicted proteins | sample S1TSphfallax_2_FD_89694 | JGI IMG/M metagenome (GOLD analysis project Ga0116228, IMG submission 89694) | Host-associated microbial communities from peat moss isolated from Minnesota, USA - S1T2_Fc - Sphagnum fallax MG | ecosystem: Host-associated > Plants > Peat moss > Unclassified | place...
GACTTCCTTTCACCCGTAAGCAGCGCGACTCATGTCGACAGCGTGCGTGTATACACGATCTTACGGCGTCAGCACGATCCGTCCCATTTGTGTCTGCTGTTCCACAGCGGTAAGTGCTGCCTCGAAATCCGCCAACGGCAGCGTGTGGTCGACAAAAGGCGTGATGGCACCGGCGGCAACCAGAGCTACCACGTCGTGCAAATCCTGCAATGTGGATCCCACCGACCCCATCACATGCAATTCCCGCACGATCAGCTCCACCGGATGGATCTGGAAAGTCTCCGCCGTGTAGCCCACCATGATAAGGCGTCCGCGGCGGCGCAGCATTGATGCGGCACGGTGCATAGAGTCCGTGGTGCCGACCAGTTCAAACACCACATCCGCGCCCTCGCCGGTCATCGCGGCCACCTGCGCTGCAACATCGCCGTTCGCGGCCGCATCGATCACCGCGGTGGCGCCAAGCCGTGTCGCCAGCGCCATCTTTTCGGTGCCAAGGCCGATCGCGATGGTGCGCGCCCCCGCTGCCGCCGCATATTGCATCAGCGCCAGGCCCACGCCACCGAAACCATGCACCACCACCCATTCGCCGGGTTGGATTGCGGCCATCTTGCCGGCATGCACGGCCGTGGAGCCGGCGCAGCCGAGCGGCGCTGCGTGCGTCAACGCCAGCGTATCAGGCAGGAGCACGCAGTTCGTTGCGCGCACAACGACATAGTCCGCATAGCCGCCATCGCTGGTGAAGCCGGGCTGGGCGCGTGGTTGCGGGCAGAGCTGTTCGTCACCGGCCCGGCAATAGCGGCAATGTCCACAGCCCTCGTAATAATAAATCACCACGCGTTCGCCGAGACGGTCCGCGCTGACGCCCGCGCCCACTGCATCGATCGTGCCGGCAATTTCGTGGCCAACAGTGAAGTCGCGGCGGCCGAGATCAAGCAGCCCGTCACGCAAATGCAATTCCGTGCGGCAGACGCCGCATGCGGCGATTCGGACGCGCACCTGGCCGGTGCCGGGCGTTGGAATGGCAACGGCGCGCAGTTCGAATTTTTGCCGCGGGCCGACATATCGCACGGCGCGCATCGTGGCGCTCCTGTCGCTCATCCGCGCCCCATGCTGCGGCCGGCGTCCCAGAACGCCGCTTCAAGCCACACGGCCTGACGGAATTGTTTCAGAAGCAGCGGATAGCGCGCGGCGCCCCCGTGGCGCGCGGAGAGTTGTTCCATATGCGCCAGGCCTTCGCGCACAAGCCCCTGATAGTCGCTGCCGCCGTAGGTTTCGATCCAGCTCCGATAGGGATGGCCCGCCTGGCTGGTTTGTGGATCATGCAGCAAGCGCAAGCCTATTTCCCCGTAGCCGGCCAGGCAGGCAGACAAGGTCACCACCAGATCGAGCACGTCGCCGGCCTGTGCGCGGTCCATGATATAGCGGCCATAGGCCAATGTTTCGATCGCTTCCTGTGCCTGGTCGAGATCGCTCTCGGTCATGCCGGCTTGCCGCAAATGCTGGCGGTGCAGCGACATCTCATTGTTCAGCAGTCCGAACACGATGTTGGCGGCGCCACGCATGTCCGCCACCGTCTCGCTCTTGTAAATCAGCAGAGCGTAAGCGCGCGTATAATGCACCAGATAAAGATAATCCTGGACCATCCAGGCAAGAAACTCTGCGTGCGGCAAAGTGCCGGCAGCCAGTGCGTGAACAAACCGATGCGTCACATACGCATCCCATGCCGGGCCGCTGTCGCGGCGCAGGTCGGCATACAGCGTGTTGCGGGCAAAGGGCATGGCCTGGTCGAAATCAAAACTCACGGCGCGGCCCCCGCCAGTGGCTGCTGCGCAAAGGCGGCAGCCAGAAATGGCAGCAGCGCTGCATCGAACGCAGCAGGCTGCTCTAAATAAGGGCAATGATTGGCGCCCTGGATAATCGCCAACGGCGGGTCGCCCAACGCCTCCTGGCATGCACGGCCTACGGAAATTGGCACTGCACGGTCCTCGGCGCCCCACAGCAGCAACAGGCGATCCGGCGGAAACAGCGATTTCAATTGCGCCGCAACATAGTGGTCCGCGATGCGCGTGGTGAGATAATCGCCGATGCGCCCAAACACCTCGATGGTGCCTGGCGCTGTGTTCACCCGCCATTCCTCCTCGATCATGGCTTCCGTTACCGTGGCGGGATCGTGCAAAACAAAGTTCAGTTTGCCGGCGAATTGCTCACGGCGGGACGCGCGCACGTTGCGGCTGATCGTCTCGGCCACGTCCTGCGCGATCGGCACAATGCCAAGGGCGCCCACCAGCGCGCACGCGCGCACGCGCGGCCGCCCCTGGCAGGCGGCATAAGCAACGATATGCGCGCCGAGTGACGTGCCGACGGCGACACATTCGGCGATATCCAATCTGTCCATCAGTGCCAGCATGTGTGCAGCCAGCGCTGGCACGTCGCCGGGGCTGTCCGGTTCGCGGCTCGCGAAGCCATGGCCGGGCAAATCCCACGTCATGGCGCGGTAGCCGTGATTGGCAATGCGCTCAACCGTGCTGCGCCAGCGATCGCAGCGCGCGCCAAGTCCGTGCGCGAACATCACCACGGGGCCAGTGCCCGCTTCGATGATTCGTGTGATGCCGGTGCCTACCGATAGGGGATATTGAATGGATTGCATGAACTTTACTCAGGAAGGACGTGTTATTTTTTGAAAAAAAGAACCAGAAAACTTTTGCTCGTTGGCGTACGTGGCCGATGTCGAAAAGGGCCGGGTGTGCCAACGAGCAGGGGTTTTTGGATTCGTTTTTTCAAAAAGAAGACCTTCCTTTTCTCACTTTGCCGCAATAGCCTCGATTTCCAGCAATGTCCCGCGGCCGATCAGGCCCGCGACCTGCACCAGCGTGCTCGCGGGCCGATGCGCACCGAACACGCGCCGGCGCACCTCGCTGAGCGCCGCACGATCCGCCAGGTCGATCAGGTAGAATGTTAATTTAGCAACGTTGGCGAAGCTGCTGCCGGCATCGTGAAGAATAATACCCAGCGTGGTAAAGATATATTCGGCCTGCGCGCCGGCATCGCCGGGCCCGACGAGCTGCCCGTTGCCGTCCAACGCCAGCAGGCCCGAGATAAATATCTGGTCGCCCAGCAACGTCGCATGCGCATACGGGCCCACCGGTGGCGGCAGGCCCGGAATGTCCAGCGGCTGAACCGAGTTTCGCATTAGATCGGCGTCGCCAGCAGCGTCGGAATGGCGCCGGTGTCCACCACGACAATCTGGCGCGCGATGCGCAGACCATCCGGGTCCGCCACCAGATCGAGGTAGTAGCGACCGACGCTGAATAATCGCGACTCACCCTCCTGCGTGGACTGATAAAGCGAATAGGACGCGGTGGCTGAAATCGGCGCAGCATCCGTCTGTGCCGCGCGCACCAGCCCGATCACATGGCAGTCGCTGTGGATATTATATATGTTCGCCTGCCGCAGCGAAAAAATGCGATCCCGCAGCATGTCCTTGTTGTCGCACAGCATCAGTGAGAGCGGCAATTGCTGCGATTGATTTTCGCGGCTGACGATCTCGTAGTGGCACTCTTCGACAAACAACTCGACCCAATCTTCCAGCAAATCGGCATCCAGCAGGCGGCCATAGGTTTCGATCAGATCATGCACCTGCATCCACAGATCCGGGGTCACGCCCATGAAGCTGCGCCCGGCGTGATGCCCATGAGTTTGCAATAATGCAGCCAGAAACCGCGCATCGGCACATCGCTGATCAGATTTTCCTGATCCTTGATCGGCCCACGGCCACCAAATTCAACCACGGAGTGCTGGTCGGCGTCGCGGACGATGGCGCGGTGAACGAGTTCAACCGCCTCGCCATCCTCCATCGAGACGAGGCCGGCCGGGCCAGCGAGATTGGCTTTGCGCAGACGGTGCCGCGCCATTGCCGCGTCGTCATCTTCATAGCCAAAGAAGGTGGAGACGATTTCGAATTCATTGGCCGAGCGCGTGCGGATCTGGCGCACCGCCAGCGTGTTGCCGATCTGTTGCAGGGCGCTCGCCGGAAATAAAGACGAAATCGCCAATGTCAGCGTGTCGGGAAATTCCTTATAGTAGCGCAGCAGCGATGGATCGCGCAGCGTGATATTCATGTCACCGCGGCCGGTCTCGTCATAGCCTTCGGTCGCGGTATCGTCGTCGGCTCGGCCACCCTGCGCCGCCCAGGAGAGATTATGTTTACCGTCGTCATCCATCCGCGCCCCGCCGGTGCCGCTCAGGCGGGCGATCCCGAACGTAATCTGAAACATATGCAGCAGGCCGCCATGGTTCGGATCGCGTAGATTATCGGTGTAGAGTTTCCAGTTGCCGAAAATGCGCTGGCGCTGATAGCCGAGAATACGGATCGGCTTATGAAACAGACGCTCCACCTGCCGCACAAAAAGCGGACCAAGGAACTCTTCCAGCGGCGGCGTGTCGTCGGCGAAGGTGCCGAAGATCACACCCTTCAGCGTTGCAATGCGCAAACGCTGCAAACCATGGCATGATTTGTCGAAATCGGCCGGCAAGCCGCCATGCCCGTTCACACCTTTCTGGAACGGCACGCCCACCAGCCTGCCGGTAAGGTCGAACGACCATTGATGATAGCAGCACGTATGAACCTTACAATTACCGTGCAAAGCGCGCTGCACGATGGACCCGCGATGCGCGCAGCGATTAATCATGGCATGGATGCTGCCGTCACGAGCGCGGTCGACAATCACGGGCGTATCGCCGACGGCGACCACGCGGAAATCCCCCGGGTTGGGGATTTCCGCTTCCAACGCGAGAAAATTCCAAACCGGACCATGGAAGATACGAATCTGTTCGAGCGCGTAAATGTCAGCATCCAGATACATGCCGTACGGAATGCGGCTGCAATCGGCGGCCGGAAACCGATAATGCGGTGCCGCCAGCGCAGCGCCGTTCACGCGATCGCCTCCGGCACATCCTGCACCGGAATGCCCGGCGGCAGCGCGGTGTTCTCGGGGCGGCGATGTGATGTAGAGGCACGGGTATATACGCGGTTCCACATACCCTGCGATGCTTCGGACGGATGGCGGGGGATCTCGGCGGGGAAGTCAGGCAGGTCTACGCGGCTTCCGTTCATCCATATCTCAACAAAACGTTCGCGCTCTTCAAGTTGCGCGATGTCTTCCAGCGGGTTGCCGTCGAACACAACCAGATCGGCAATCTTGCCGGCTGCCAGGCTGTCGTAATTGCGGCCGTCGCGCAGCATAGCGCGGTTCCGGTGTGTTGCCATACGCAACACTTCCGGCGCGGTTATGCCAAGATAGCGCATCATGACCGGTAACTCGCGCGCGGAAAATTCCCCATACGGCGTCACCGCAAAACCTGTCTCCGAGCCGCTGAGGAACGGAATGCCGGCGTCGTAGGCGCGGCGCAGGCTGTTGCTCGCCGCCGCGAGTTCGTGGCGCTGGATATTCGGCCACCAATCATAGGAAGGATCGTCCGGCTGCGCATATTCGATGTTGTTCACCAGCAGCATCAAAGACGGGCAGATCGAACAGCCTTCGCCGGCGGCGGCGCGGATCCCTTCGTCGTCAATGCGCGAGGCATGATAAAGAATATCCACGCCGGCGCGGGCTGCATAGAGTGCGCCTTCGCGGCCGCGGACATGCACGGCCACGCGGCGGCCCAGGCGGTGTGCCTCCCGCACCATGGCGGTTGTTTCGTCCTGCGTGAACGCGGCGAACAAGCCGCCGGAATTGCCGCCCTGAATGCCGTCCATCGCGATCTTGATGAAATCCACCGTGTCCTTGGTCTGCTCCCGGATCGCTTCGATGGCTTCCGGCAATGACCGGACCAGGCGCCCGGTGGAACAAGGTGGGCAGCCGATCCAGGTCGGATAATAATCATACAGGCCCTGGCGGGATGTGATCGCTTGGCCGGCGGTGGTAATGCGCGGCCCCGGGAACATGCCCACGAAAAGCGCGTCGCGTAACGAGGGCGTCACCAGGCCGGCGCAGGCGGGGTCGAGCAGCGCGGTGAAACCGGCTTTCAACATGCGTTGCGCCGCGGCCAGCGCGCGGATGGCGCGATATTCCACGCACGGATAGAGATCCACTTCTTCCTCTGTTCGCGCGTTGCCGTAGGACAGATGCGTGTGCGCGTCGCTCAGTCCGGGCATCACGAAGTGCGCGGAATGATCGATCACGCGGTCGCCGTCGCCAGGTGTGGGCAACGCGGCGCGCGGGCCTACATGGGTGATGCGCGCGCCTTCTATTACGACGGCCTGGTCGCGTTCCGCAGTGAGATCAGTGCCGGTGAAGAGATGTCCGCAGAGCAGGATGGTTCTCATGACGGATCAGACCCTTCCGGAAAAAATAAAATAAGGCCTGGGCCGTTGTGCAAAGACCGCATGCCCGTGACGCAACGGTACCGAACTGCGGACAAGTCCCCAGATCTGAAGACTTAAAGCATATGCAAAAAGAAAGGGGGTCTGGGGCCTCAGGCCCCAGCGGGGTCCAGGGGCAGAGCCCCTGGCCTTGCTTTCCTCTGTCATCCGACCGCCGCCGTATCCGGCGCCCAAAACAGCACCCGTTTCAGCACCCGATCCACCAGCACCCACAGCGAAATCGCCATCACCGCCAACACAAACAACGCCGCAAACATCACATCCGTCTGAATCCGCGCATTGGCGTTCAGCATCACATACCCAAGCCCGGCTGACGCGCCGACCCACTCGCCAATCACCGCACCAATGGGTGCAATCGCGGTCGCAGTGCGCAATCCAGACCCAAACGCCGGCAACGCAGCCGGCAAGCGCACATGCCGCAGCATCGCCGTCGGCGATGCATTCATCGTGCGTGCCAAATCCAGCCAACCCAGATCGGTCCGCCGCAGCCCGTCGAAAAACGCTGTGGTAATCGGAAAGAAAATCACCACCACCGCCATCACTACCTTAGACGCGATGCCGAAGCCAAACCAAAGCACCAACAGCGGCGCCAGCGCGTAAACAGGAATCGCCTGGCTCAACAACAACAGCGGCATCAACCAGCGTCGCATCAACGGTGAGAGCACCATGCCCAGTGCAAACAGCGACCCCAGCACGGTGCCAATCAGCAAACCTAGAACCGTTTCGGTCAGTGTGGTCAGCGTGCTCCACATCAGCAGCGTGCGCTGGTGCCACAGCGCGGCGCCCACCGATTGCGGATCGGGCAACAGGAAGGGTTGTATGCCGCTGAGATGTGTCGCAACCCCCCACACGCATATCAGAACGGTAAGTGTCACCAAAGGCCGGAAAGCCGCGGCAAACTGCGCGCTCATTGCGGCTCCAGTGCGGTAAGCACACGCATCAGGTGCCCCTGCGTATGCAGCAATTCCTCGTCATCCGGCGCGCGCGGCGTCTGGCCGTGAATCGTAATTGGCGGCCCCAGCGTGGCCGGATGCCCGGACAGCACCACCAGGTGATGCCCGAGGCGGCACGCCTCCAGCGGATCATGCGTAATCAGCAGCGCCGTGCGGCCTTGCAACAATTCCGCCGCCAGATCCTGCACGCGCGCGCGGGTAAATGTATCGAGCGCGGAAAAAGGTTCGTCCATCAGCACAATCGGCCGGTCTTCATATAACGTGCGCGCAATCGCCGCACGCTGCCGCATGCCGCCCGACAATTCCGCCGGCAGCGCGCCCGCGCGGTCACCCAGGCCCACGCGGCCCAGCAGATGCAGCGCGCGGTCCGCATCGCCCCGCTCGCCGCGCAGGCGGGACCCGAGCATCACGTTCTGCACCACGTTCAGCCACGGATACAGCAAATCCTGCTGGCCCATATAGGCGATACGGTGCAGCAACGGCAGCCCGTCGCTCGCCGCCACGCGGCCGGCGGTCGGCAATTGCAGGCCCGCGACAATCTTCAGCAGGCTGCTCTTGCCCACACCGCTGGTGCCGAGAAGCACCACAAATTCGCCGCCGTTCAACGTCAAATCGAGATTTTCGAAAATCGTGCGGGCACCGAACCGCAGCGTCAGGCCCTCGATCCGCAAGCCGGGCGGCGCCGCGCCGCCCATCGCGCCGCCGGCGGATGCGGCCCTGCTGGAGGACGGTTGGGCCGGGCGCGCGCGCATGGCGGCAGCCTCGGCGAATGGAACCGCAGCGGTCAAGGACATCCACCCAAATCCGAACCCCATTGCGACACGATGTATACACGCGCCTCGCATCCGGCAACTAAGCAAGTCGCATGCCGATCGACCGGTCGGAATCGGGCGCCGCAACTGGCAGAGGCGCGGGCGCCGGTGGAGCCTGATGCGGAATTAAGCATAGTGCTGCATGTTTCGCACAGGATTGCGTCACCGCGCCGGCACCTTCAGTCCCGCTTGCCGCACCGCTCGACAGGCATGGCGATTGCTGACACCCGGCGGTGCGCGCCCGCGCGGGCCGCTGCTATTTGTATACACGTGTCTATGGTCCGTGCGGCAACAACGCCGGCGCGGCTGCAGGAGAAACCAATATGATCGATCGCCGCCATCTGCTCACCGGCGCCGCTGCAACCGGCGCGCTGCTCGCTGCCCGCGGCCGGGCCGTGGCGGCCGATGGGCTGACGGTGATCCTGGATTGGCTGCTGGACGCCAATCACGCGGCCTTGTTCGCCGCCCAGCAGAGCGGCGCGTTCGCGCGTGCCGGCCTCGCCGTCGACCTGATCGCCCCCGCCGACCCGGATTCGCCCTGCCGGCTGGTCGCCGCCGGCCAGGCCGACCTGGCGATCAGCTATGGCACGCAGATCAACATGATCGTCGACGCCGGGCTGAAACTCACCCGCGTCGCCACGCTGATCGGCACGCCGTTGAACACCGTCATGGCGCTGCGCGGCAGCGGGATCGCCACGCTGGCGGACCTGAAGGGCCGCAAGGTCGGCATATCGGTCGGCGGGGTGGAGGAAGCGCTGCTGGACGCCATGCTGCATTCCGCTGGCCTCGCACCCGCCGACGTCACGCCGGTGAAGGTGAATTACGACATGGTAACGGCGCTGCTGTCGCGGCAACTGGATGCGGCAATCGGCGCGTTCCGCAACGCGGAGGTATTGCAGGTGCAACAGATGGGCCAGACGCCGATCGTGTTCCTGCCGGAGGACCACGGCGTGCCTGCCTACGACGAACTGATCCTGGTCGCACGGCAAGACCGCGTAACGGACCCGAAACTGAAGCGTTTCATCGCGGCGTTGCAGGACGGCACGGCCGCGCTGAAGAAAACGCCGGACGCGATGTGGCAGGCCTTCGCGCAGGCGCACACCGAATTGGCAACCAAGCTGAATGAGGCGAGCTGGCACGCGACAATGCCGGCGATCGCCGCCGAGCCTGCGAAACTCGACGGGCCCCGCTATCTGCGTTTCCAATCCTTCGCGCTGCAGCAAGGCATCATCGCCAAACAACTACCGCTGGGGGCGTTCGCTGTCGATATAACGCTTTGAGTAGCAGAAATTAAGACCTTATTTTGGAAAAAAAGAAACAAAAACGCCTGCCCTGGCGCCTTCATCTTCTGACACCACATCGCATTTCGCATGCGCGGAACCCAACAGACAAAAACATGTACGTCATTGCGAGCCGCGAAGCAATCCACACGAACACGCGATATCTCTACCGTGACCCTGTATTGCTGCGCCGCAGTTCGCCGCGGCGGGGGCAGTCGCGGTCAACGCAGGCTGGCATCACTTTGAGGCGTCAGCGAGCGCCGGCTGCACCGCGTCCGCGCGGCTCCAACCATAATAGGCCTGCAACAGGCTTTCATAAGCGCGGTCGACCAGGCCGGTCTGCACCCAGGGCGGGCTGCCCTTGATCTTGTAGCAGGTCAGGTCCAGCCGCACGAACCGTTGCGCCCAGTTGATTTCCTTGATCGACGCCGGTGCCACCAGAACATGCCTGCCCAGCCACCAATTCTTCGTGTCAATAATGATGTAGTCGATCTTCCAGCTTTCGTCGTCGATCAGGAAATTCTCAAGATGGCCGACTTCGCCGTCTAGCGCATGTATATCGTAATGATGCAGTTCAGCCATGCTCCGCAAATGGGCGTCGGCCGCCGGTGCCGCCGGATCGGCGGCCGGCACGCCCGCAAACACAGTGCCACCGGACAGGCCGCCGCCCCAGAGCGGATCGTAGCCGTAATAGCCATACAGGCCTTTTTCCATTTGCAGCGACACCGGCTCGTCCTGCTGAATGTCCGGGCTCGCCTCAACCTGCGCCTTCGTCAGGCTGGTTTCGAACGCGCGCCCCGCCATATCGGGTTTGCTCAGTGACGACGGGTGGATCAGGATTTTGCGGCCGCTGAGCCAGCCACCGGTATCGACCACCAGCCAGCGCAGGGTCCAGGTCTCATCCTGAAACAGAAAGTCGGCAACGCGGCCGACCGAACCGTCACGCGCCTCGATCGTGAAGCCGTTGAATGCCGTGCCACGTCTTTGCATCGTAAGGTGTCTCCGTCGTCGGGTGCGCGCCATTTGATATGACTGGTGCGGCACCGGAGTGATAGCTGCGGAACATACGCACGCGACACGCAAGACCGTCTTTTCTCAAGACAACAAAAAAGGTTGCGTTTGCGTCACATGGCGCAACATCGCATCAACATATGCGTGGCGTCACAACCGGCCGGTCAAACCACCCTCAGGGCGTTGTCCACGGCCGTCGTGCCCAATGCGGCCCAGGCGATGTCCGCGGCCACCTGGCGTTCCGGCCAGGATTGCACGCTGCCGCTGAGGCGCACCGCGCCGCCGCGGGCGCTCACCGTGATCATCTGCGGATCAAAAAACCAGGACCGATGCAGCGCGTGCGTGATATCATCGGTGAGGCTCGACGTATCGACCTGCGGGCGAATGGTGATCTGATCGGAAACACCAACCACGCCGCGCAGCGGCCGTACCGCCAGCGTTGCGGCCGCCTTCTGATAATACCAGTTGACCTCGCCGGTCAGCGTAACCCAACCGGTTTCGACACGAACGCCGACGCTGTCACGCGGCACGGCCGCATCCCAGGCGAGGCGTTCGATCGCGGCCGCCGCGATATCATCGTCGTTGCGCTGGGTTTCGAAGGGCAGGCGCACGTCGAGCTCCTCGGCGATGGCGCGCACGCCCTTGACACGCATGGTAGCCTTTTCGGCGGTGAATTTTTCGCCGTAGTTCTCCACGTGGCCGGTGAGCGTCACCACGCCCGCATGCGCCGCCACGCCGATATGCGCGGCAGCGATGCCCGGTTCCCAACTGAGTTCCTCGAGAACGGCCAGTTGCAGTTGCCTGTCTGAAGTCATGGGATCCTCGTCCGCTTGCGTGACCGGCATGTTGGTATGCGTGGATGTATGCGCGAGCGGTGGATTTTACGCACAAGGAAAAGTGGTTTCTCTTGAGAAAAGAAGCGTTGCCCATTGCGGCCAGCATTGGAGTTTCTGGGGACACAGGCTGGCAGCCGTAACGAGCAAATGTTTTTTGGTTCTTGTTTTCAAAAAATAACACGCCTTCCTCCCGTGCCGCCCCCGCGTCACCCAAAAGCCGCACCGGCAAAAATTTGCCGCGGTCCGCTGGATGCGCATACGCAATCATGTCATATCTGCGCGGCTGGAGACCGCCGCGCATGCTACGCCGTTACGTCGTTTTAATGTGCCTGGCCGCGCTGCCAGCACGCGCACGCGGTGCGGCACCGCCGCCGGGTGCGCAGGCAAAGCTCGATGCGGCCAGCGTTGCCGCGGCCGAAGAAACCGCCACGCTATTGCGCGTCACGCATCCCGGCCGCTTTACGCTCGCCGCGCACAGCGCGACTGGTGCCGCGTTGCAACTGGTCGATATGCTCGCGGGTCCTGGCGCGCCGGCCGGCGCCGCCGGCGCGCAGGACGGGCGGCTCGATGAGTTGCTCGACACCGGCACCTATAAATTACGGATATTTGCCGCCAAGGGCGCCCGCGGCAGTGTCGCCCTCACGGTCGCCCCGTTCACGGATGCAGCGCCGCCGCGTGCGTTGCCGCTGCCCGGAACTTTGTTCGAGGCCGATCTCACCGATGGGCGTCAACGCAGTTTCTGGCTGGCGGTGCCCGCGGACGGGCGCGTGCGCATTGCGGCCACCGGCCGGTCGCTCGCCGATCTGCGCCTATGGCGGGACGGCCGTGATCTGGTTGCCCTCACGCCCTCCGCCGAGGTGGTGCAGCCCGTCGCCGGCCACGCAATGACCGCGCTTCGCCTGGAAGGCACGGTCGAGCCAGGCACGTATCTCCTCACCGCCTATGGCGGCCTGCCGGCCACCTGGTCGGACGGTGCCGCGGCGCAGCCGTTTTATCTGCGCACCGGCGAATCGCATGCGCTGGAGTCCGGCTGGGCCGGCGGTGCGGTCAGCGCGGACGGCACCGAAATATTTACGGTGCCAAAGCGCGCGGCTGCGTTGCGGCTCGATTTGCCACGGTCGGCCGCGGCCACGCTGTCCGTCGGCGATAACGTCGCGGCGCTGGACGGCCGTAGCCGCGAACCAAGCGTCGTGCTGCGGCTGGCGCCGGGCGCCCCCGGCCGCAAGGCGGAATTGCGCGCCGCCGCCGGGCAGCCATATCAGCTGCGCGTCATTGAATCGCTGGGCGCCGACCGTGTGAACCCGCCCCCGGGCGATTACTGGGTATCGGCCAACACGCTCGGCGTCGGCGGCGACGAAGTCCCGCCCACGCTGCTGCTGGTACGCGATGGCGGTCCGCAATCGAACCGGATCGTTGGCGACTCGGTGCCGCATGTCGGTCCGGGCCTCGCCTGGCGCGCCAAATTCAACCTCCGCGGCCCGACGCAATTGCTGGTGCAGGCGGATCAACCCGGCGAACTGGCACTCACCGGCACCGGTGCTGCGCTGGACCGGCATTTCGATCCGCGCGCATATTACGATCTGCCGGCCGACATTTACTGGCTGGCGCTGGTCACCAAACCCGGCGCACTCGGCGCCGTCGATATTACCTTCGGTCCGCCGGGGCTCCAGCCGGCGCCGACCCCGGCACTGCCGCCCGACCCGGTCATTTCGTTCGGCGCGCAGTCCCTCGCGGTCGGCCAGGGCCTGCGCCTCGAAACCATGGACGCGCCGGGCGCCGAAACCGGCCTGGTGGCCCGCCGCCTGCCGGTGGCCTTGGCGGATACTCCGCTGACGCTCACCCAGTTGCCGGGCCAGGCCGTCGACGTGCCGGTGGTCCTGCCACAGGACGCCACTTTGACTGCGCACGCCATGGGCGAAACAGCCGCACTCGATGTCCGGCTCAGCGTGCTCGGTGGCCCCCGCCTGGGCGCGGCCGAAAGCGTCATCATTCCGGCGCCCGCCGCGGCGCGCACGGTCGTGCTCGGCATCGCCCCGCCGCCGGCCGCGGCGCCGGCCGTGCCGCCGCCGCGCCCGCTCGCCCGCGTGCCGGTCATCGGCGCCGGCCGCCCGGCCTTTCTCGATCTGGCCACCGGCGCCAGCCGCACCTACGCGCTGCATGTGGCCCAAGGCGGCCTATACCAGCTCGAAACGCTCGGCCGCCTGAAGACCGCGGGCCTGATCGGCACCAGCTTCATCCCCGAACTCGGCCAGGCCGAGGCAAACGGCGCCGGCCAGAATTTCCTGCTCCAGCCCTGGCTGCGCGCCGGCGACTATCGGGTCACCGTCACCGCGCGCGCCGGCACCGGCCATCTTGGCATCCAGGCCGTGCCCGCCACGCTGCTGCCCGCACCACCGCTGCTCGCCGGCGGCAGCGTGCGCGCCACCCTGGCTGCCGGCGCCGGCCTCGCCATCCCGGTCACGGTCACCGAAGCGGGCGCCTATGATATCACCCTGCTCGGCCAGGGCGGCGGCTTCTCCGCCCGGCTGGACGATTCGGACGGCTGGCCGCTCGTCGTCCCCGGCCCGTTCGACGATCGCGTGCTCGATCTGCGCCCCGGCCATTTTACCCTGCTGGTAACCCCAGGCCCCACCCAGCAGCGCCTGGTCGCCACCATGAACCGGATCGTCCCGCCGCAGCCCGTCACCGGCCACGGCCCGCACCCACTACCCCTCGGCGACACGCTGTCCGCCACCTGGCGCGAGCCCGCCCTGGCCACCGCACCACGCACGCCGGACCAGTACAGCTTCACGTTGGCCGGCCCGGCCACCGCGCATGTCCGGCTGGGCAAGGGCATGGAAGGCAACCTGGCTGGTCCGGACGGCGCCGCCCATCATTTCGCCGAGTCATGGGACGGCATGCTCCCGGCCGGCGCCTGGGCCCTGTCCACCCGCGCGCAAGGCCGCAACGACCGCCTGGACTACACCATCGAACTCACCACCGACGAGCTTCAGCCCGCCCGTCCCCGTACCCTGGACCTCCCGTCGCACAGCGACTTCACGCTGGCCGCCCCGCGAATCGTCACGCTCACCACGTCGGGCCTGGCCCCCACCCGCGCCGTGCTCCGCGCCGCCGACGGCACCGTCCTGGCCCGCGCCGGCGCGCGCGAGAATGACTGGAACACCGCCCTCTCGCGCCGCCTCCCGGCCGGGTCGTACCGTGTGGAGCTCGCGCCCGGCATTCCGCCGGCTGTCGCCCCAGTCGCCGCGCGCCCCGAACCGCGCCAGCGCGCCGCCGACGAGTCCGGTCCAGGGACCGATGACGAAGAAGGGCAGGGCCCGGAGCAACCCCAGCCGGACCAGCCGGACATGGGCGACGCTGCCAACGACGGCGCCAACACCGGCATGCCGGCCGAAGGCGGCCCCGAGGGTGGACCTGAGGCTGGCCCCGAACGTGACCGGGGGAACGGAGACGACACTGGCGGCCCGCACACCACCCTGCGCCTGGACCTGCCCGCCGAACTGCCCGCCGTTCCGGCGCCGGCGTCCGAAGCGGCCCTATCCGGCGCCGGCGTGCATGTGCTGTCGGTGCCGCCGGTGCCGGACGGCGCCTTGCTGGTTGCCTCCGCCCACGGCGCCGGCACCACCATGCTGGCGCTGGAACATCAGGACCAGGCCGGCGCCTGGCGCACCGTCACCCAAATGCGCGGCGCCGCTCCGGTCGCCGCTGCCATGGGCGATAGCGACACACGCCCCTGGCGCGCCGTAACCTGGAGCCTGGATGGCGACGCAGTACCGGTCATCGCCGCCGCGCGTGTGGTGACGCAAGCGCCCGCCGCGCGGCTGGACAAGCTGGCCGGCATGCCGGTCGCGGTCGCGCGTCTGGGCTTATCGCAAGCAGCCGTCAGCACCGTCGCCGGCCCGCCCGGCCTGCTGTCGGCAAGCTGGCCGGGCCACGGCGCCGTCGCCCTGCAGCAAGGCATCGTCATCCCGCAAGGGACTACATTATGGCTGGTCGGTGCGGCGGCAGCACCCGTTGCCGCACTGCCCCTCGCGGCGACAGCCTTCACCATCGACATCTCCGCCGGCGCCGTCGCCGCCATGCCCGGCGCGCCGGCGCCCCCCGGCCACCTGCGCTTCTGGCGCGCGGACAGCGGCGAGGGCCAGCCCGCCTGGTCGCAGGCCGCGTCCGCCAACGCCATCGCGCCGCTCTCCGCCGTCGTCGCCCCCGCCACATCGCTGCTGCTGTCGGACGCAGGACGCACCGGCACCGACGCGGCGCCGATGCGGGTCCGCGTCCGCGCCATTGACGCGGCATTTCTGCCGGCCCGGCCGCTGGAAACGGCACGCGCCGTTCATCTGCGCCCAGGCCAGGCGCTGCCGGTCACCGCGGTCCCCGCCGACTCCGACCTGTCCGTCTCGCTATCCCCCGGCCTGGCAGCCTTCACCGCGGGGCCGGACGGCGCCCACGGCGTCTGGGCCCCGGTCGACCCGATCACCCGCCTGCTGCCGCGCACGTCGGACATCCTGCTCGTCAATCTCGGCGACGTGCCCGGCGTGGCCGGCCTCTCCAGCCTGCCTCACACGCTGCCGCCGATACTGCCGGCAGGCACGGTCATGAAGCGCTTCTTCGGCGCCGCCGGCGCGTTCGACATCACGGCCACGGTCCCGGCCGCCGGCGCGCTGGCCGTCGCCGGATCCGCCAGCCTGATGGTGCACGACGCCGCCGGCGCGGTGCTCACCGGAACGCTGGTGCACCCCGCCCCCGGCCCCGCGAGCATCACGGTGATGCACGAAGCCGGCCCTGTCGCGCTGTCGCTGGAGGCGCCTGCCCGGCCGGCCTGGATCACGCCGTCGCCGGTCACCGCCGCACTCCCCGGCACGCTCACGCTCGCCGGCGATGCCATGGCCGTGCAGGTCCCGGCGGACGGTCCGGTCCTCCTGCACGCCACCACCTCCGCGCCGGTCCTGCTCGGACTGCCGGGCGCCCCGCCGGAACTGTTCGCATCCGGCGCGGAATTCCACCGCGCCGTCAGCGGCCCCGTCACGCTACGGATTTTCTCGCCGCAGGACGGCCCGCTGAGCGGCACGCTATCCCTCTGGGCGGAAAAACTGCGCCCGGCGCATGAGGGGCTGGGCGAAACCGTCGCGGTTCCCCCTGGCGGCAGCGCCGCGTTCTCTTTCGAGCTGAATCACGCCGCGCGCGTCGGCCTCGGCATCCGCGCAAACCCCGATAGCGCCACGGTCCGCCTGCTGGACGCAGCCGGCCGCGTGGTGGGGCAGGGGGTGGCGCAACTGCGCGACCTCGCCGCCGGCCGCTACGTGATCGAAGCGCGGGTGCCGGTCGATGCGCCGCCGACGCTGGTGCGGGCCGCGCTGGTGGGCACGGTGAAGCGGCCGAATGGGCCGCCGGCGGATGTTGTTGCGGACTATCTGGAGCTGGCGGGGCTTAAACCGAAATGATCTACACAGACGGAAAGGCCATGGGCGTCGTGCGAAGCACGCATTCGCGTGACGCCCATGGACCCCGCTGGGGACAAGTTCCCAGACCCCATTCCTTGAAGCTCCTCAACAAGACCCAGCCGTGCGCCAAAACCCCTCTCCCGCCCTTGCGGGAGAGGCAGGGGCCCGCCGCGCAGCGGTGGCAGGGTGAGGGCTTTCAGCCGCCGGCGAGCCGATATTCGGGAGCGGTCTTAGCACTCATTCTTTTTCTTCTCGCCGCCGCCCCGCTGCCCCGCGCGGATGGCACCCACATCCTCCCCGACCGCTTCCTCCGCGAATGGGACCCCGTCACCATCCTGTTCGACCAGGATACCGGCCCCGCCAATGGCGGCCCCGAAGACGCCCCCAGCCGCCTCGTCACGCTCTCCCCAACGCCCGCCGGCGCCTGGACCTGGCTCGGCCCCCGCACGCTCCAATTCCGCCCCGCGGAGCCCTGGACCCCCCTGCTACGCATCACCGTCACCACCCACGCCGCCACCGCCAAACTCGTCCCGCTCCTCCCCATGCCCACCGAAGCCGGCCCCACCGACACCCCATCCGGCATCAACGGCCTCGACAGCGTCGCCCTCACCTTCCCAACCCCCGTGGACGAGTCCGCCCTCGCCCGCCTCACCACCATCGACGTCACCGCCCAGCCCGGCCTGCCCGACGCCGGCCACCAGGACCTCACCGCCACCGACTTCACCATCACCGCCCAGGAACGCCATAACCGTTCCGATCCCCAAACCTACCTGTTCGCCCTGCGCCAACCGATCCCGGACGGCCGCATCGCCACCCTGCATCTAAAACTCTCCGACGCCCCCGGCCTCGACGACCCAACCTTCTCCCTCCCGCTGCACAGCGCTGTCCCCTTCACCGTGACCAGCGCCATCTGCGGCGGCAACTACGAACGCCGCGAGACCGACGGCGTGCTCCATTGCGTCCCCGATCCGCTCTATCCCGGCATCCGCCAACTGCTGCTGACATTCTCCGCTCCGGCCGCATCGTTCGACGTGGTCCACGCCCGCGACGCGCTGCGCTTCACCCCGCCGCTGGACAATCTTTCCGTTGTCGAAATCGGCAACGGCCAGCTCGGCGTCGCCGGTAAATTCGCCGCCGACACCATCTACCACCTGACCATCGCCGCCGGCGCGCTACGCGACACCAACGGCCGCCCGCTCGCAAAACCCTTTACCACGCAGGCACTCTTCGAAGCCGGCACACCCGCCCTGGCCTGGGACGCGCCCCAAGGCATTACCGAACGATTCGGCCCTCAAATGGTCCCCCTCCGCGGCCACGGCTACGACCACGCCGACCTGCGCATCTACGCCATCGATCCCCTGTCCCGCGATTTCTGGCCGTTCCCCCGCGCCGGCCTCACCACCACCGATACCACCCCGCCGCCGCTCCCCGGCACCGAACCCGCCCCCTACGCGCAACTGCCGCCCATCGCCGCCCGCGACATCGCCGCCCGCATCGCCGCCCTGGGAACCCCCTCCTACAGCGCGCTCGTCGACCTGCCGATCCATCGCGGCGGCGTCGATACAAAATTCGGCATCGACGTCGCCGCCGCCCTCACCCGCATCGCCGGCGCCGGCCAGCCCGGTACCTACCTGATGGGCCTGCGCACGATCGACGGCGCACACCGCCAATGGCTGCGCGTGCAAGTCACCGACCTCTCGCTGACCACGGTCGAGGAAGCCGACCGCGTCCGTTTCGAAGTCACCTCCCTTTCCACCGCCCACCCCGTCGGCGGCGCCGAAATCGCGCTGGAGGGCGAGCGCGACGGCGCCTTCGAAACCCTGCTGCGCGGCACCACCGACGCCACCGGCAGTTTTACGCTGACCGCGCCGTTACCGGCCGGCCGCTACCACCAGCCAGGGGCGCTCCGCCGCATCGTCGTCACCAAAGGCGCCGACACGCTGGTGCTCGAACCGCGCCGCGGCCCGCAGCGCTACACGCAAGGCAACTGGTCCCCCGCCGGCGACGCTTGGCTCGCCTGGACCACCGCCAGCCCCGCCCCGCGCGAGGAACGGCCGAAAACCCTCTGCCACGTCTTCACCGAACGCCCGATCTACCGCCCCGAGGAACCCATGCTTGTCGCCGGCATGATCCGCCGCTACCGCGCCGGCGCGCTGAACTACGCCGAAGGCGACGGCGACGTGATCATCACCGGCCCGAACGACCAGGAATGGCGCATCCAAGCCCCGCTCGACGATGTCGGCGGCTTCCATATCAAATTCGATGCCAAAACCGAAGCCACCGGCGACTACCGCGTCGCCTACATGCCCAAGCATGAACCCGCCTGCGGCACCGTGCATGTCCGCAAGGAAGCCTACCGCCTCCCCACCTTCGAGGTCCTGCTCACCGGACCGCAACATGCCGCCCTCGACGCCCCGTTCGACGTCACGGCTCTGGCCCGCTTCTTCGCCGGCGGCCTGCTCTCCGCCCGCCCGATCACCTGGCGCGTCACCCAATCCCCCTATGTCTGGTCCCCGCCCGGCCGCGACGGCTTCGTCTTCAGCAGCGACAGCCGCTACGCCGCCGACACGGAATTCCGGTCCACCCCCGTGCTCACCCGCGACGCCAAAACCGACGATGGCGGCTCCGCGCAATTGACCCTGGACCCCACGCTCGAACCCACCGCCCAGCCGCGCCAATATCTGGTCGAAGCCACCGTCACCGGCGACGACGACATGCAGGTTCGCGGCACCCAAACCATCACCGCGCTGCCCCCCTTCGTGCTCGGCCTGAAAGTCCCGCGCTATATCGCCCAGCCCGGCGCCATCGACGCCGCGGCGCTCGCGCTGGACGGGCAGGGCGCCCCCGTCCCCGGCCTGAAACTGACCGTACGCCTGATCCACCGCCAATGGAACTCTACGCTGCAAGCCAGCGACTTCGCCCAGGGTGCCGCCAAATACGACACCGAAATACTCGACCAGACCATCGAAGAACGGCATCTCACCGCGGTCACCGATGCGCTGCCCTTACATTTCAACGTCACCGACGCCGGCGTCTACATCGTCGAGGTCGAAGCCACCGACAAAGCCGGCCGACGCCAACTGGTCCGCGAGGACCTCTTCATGGCCGGCGCCACCCCCGTCACCTGGTCGCGCGCCCCCGCGCAAACCGTAACAATAACCCAGGACAAACCGCATTACGATCCCGGCGAAACCGCGACATTAATCCTGCAAAGCCCGTTTCAGACCGCAAGCGCGCTGATGGTGGTCGAAGAACCGGAGGGAAAATTCCGTTACGACTGGATCGACATCAAGAACGGCTTCGGCCGCTACAGCGTGCCGCTCCGTTCCGCCGAAGGCCCGCGCCTGGCCGTCCACGCGCTGATCATGCGCGGCCGCCTGCCCGGCCCGATCGATCCCGGCGCCCCGTTCGACCAGGGCAAACCCGCTACCGTCGCCGCCACGACGTGGATCAACATAACTCCGATCGAACACATCGTCCGCGTAACATTCGATGCGCCCGCCGAAGCCCGCCCCGCGCAAACCATAGATCTCACCGTCCATCTGTCCGACACCGCGGGCCGCCCGCTCGCCGGCGAAGCCACCGTCTGGCTGGTCGACCAGGCCGTCATGTCGCTGGCCAAAGAACAAAAACTCGATCCGCTCCCCGCCTTCATCGTCGACCGCCCCACGCGCCTCGCCGCCCGTGACACCCGCGGCATGGCCTTCGGCGTGCTCCCGCTCGAAGAGGACCCAGGCGGCGACGAGAACGGCGACCGCGGCATGGCCAATATTTCGGTCCGCAAGAATTTCACGCCCGTCCCGTTCTACGCCCCCCGCGTCAAAATCGGCCCCGACGGCACTGCCCATCTGCGCGTCAAACTCCCCGACTCGCTCACCGTCTTTCTGCTCCGCGCCAAAGCCATCAGCGGCCCCGAGCGTTTCGGCTTCGGCACCGGCCAATTGCCGGTCCGCCTGCCCGTCGTCGCCCAATCCGCCCTGCCGCGCTTTGTCCGACCCGGCGACATTTTCGCCGCCGCCGTGATCGCGCGCGTGGTCGAAGGCCCGGGCGGGGCAGGGCGCGCCGCCATGGCGGTCCAACATCTGAAAATCGACGGCCCGGCGGACCAAAACTTCGCTTGGAACGGCGGCCGCCCGGCCCGCATCGACACCCTGGTCAGCGTCCCCGAACCCGCTTCCGGCACCGTTTCGGCCCGCGTGCAATTCACCGTCCAGCGCGACTCCGATGCAGCCGGCGACGCGCTACAAATCGATCTCCCCATCCGCCCAGACCGCGAGCTCCAGCACGCCCGCACCCTGCTCGAAACCACCGCCGCGCCGCTCACGCTGCCCGCCCCCACCGAGCCCATGCGCGCCCCCAGCTACGAACGCCGCGTCACGCTCTCAACCGACCCCGAACTGGTCCGCCTGCTCGCCGGCCTGAACCTGCTCATCCGCGACCCGATCGGCGGCACCGAACAGCGCCTGGCGCTGGCCCGCGCCGAACTCGCTTTGCTCCCCTTCACGCCCCTTCTCGACGCCGCCGGCCTGCGCGACCGCCTCGCCACCGACGTCGCCGCCGCCCTCGCGGCAGTAAAACGCGCCACCGACGATGACGGCCTGGTCGCCTTCTGGCCCGGCACCGCCGGCTCCGTCTGGTTCACCGCCGAAGCCTACGAAGTGATCATCGCCGCCGCCCGCGCCGGCCTGCCGATCGACCACGCGCTCGCCGACCGCATGGCCACCGTGCTCACCGCCTCGCTGCGCTCCACCTACCCGCATCTGATGACCGAATGCGCGCTCTATGAACGCGCCGCCGCCCTCACCGCGCTCGCCGACGGCGGCAAGCTCGACACCGGCTACGCCGACGAGCTCGCCCGTCAGGCCCAATTCCTCCCCACCGAAGGCGTCGCCGCCGTCGCCACCGCCCTCAGCCGCGGCAAGGTGGTCGACGGCCGCCTGATGCAGGAAGTTCTCGAGGTCCTGTGGGACCGCGTGAACCTGCTCAACCGCGCCGGCAAACCCGTCTACGCCGGCCTGCGCGACCAGCCCCAAGCCCCCGCCATCCTGCCCTCCGAAACCGCCTCGCTCGCCGGCGTCGTCCGCGCCGTCGCCGCTGCCACGCCGGAGGACCCGCGCCTGCCCATCCTGCGCGCCGGCCTGCTGGGCCTCGCGGACGGGCAGGGCTGGGGCACCACCCACGCCACCGCCGAGGCCCTGCGCGCGCTCGCCGCCGCCTGGCGCGCCCCCGCGGCCCCCATTCGCGCCACGCTCACGCTCCCCGACCGCACCATCGATGGCACGCTCGACGCCACCCACCCGCTGCTGCAAGGCGCCACCAACCGCCAGGCGCCGGTCACCGTGCAAGCACCCCCCGGCTTGGCGGTGCTGGCCGCCACCGATTTTGTCCCGCAACAGCCCGGCGCCCAGGCCCACGCCGTCCAGGCGGGCCTGGTCGTCACCCGCAATTTCTACCGCGTGAAAGCCGGCTCGCCCCTCGCCCGCATCGACCCCGACGCCACCGGCGCCATCCGCCTCACGGTCGGTGACGTCATCGAGGAGGTCGACGACCTCGCCAGCTCCACCGACCTCACCAACGTCGCGCTGCGCGCCCCGCTCGCCGCCGGCCTGGAGCCGCTGAACCCCGCGCTCGCCACCGCCACCGCCGAAGCCACCCCGTCGGCTGCCCCCACCGTCCCCCCGTCCTACTCGAACTACGGCGACGATCAGGTGCTACAAGTCTGGCTGTCATTCCCGCACGGCACCGCCACGCTGCGCACCCGCCTGCGCGCCACCATCCCCGGCACCTACACCGCCCCCGCCGCGCTAGCCGAAGCCCTCTACAACCCCGGCATCGAGGGCAATTCGGCAGGCGAAAAATTCATAATCGCCCGCTAATGGAACGGGATCGAACAGAGCAAAAGTTTTTTGCTTCTTTTTTTCAAAAAAGAGGGCTGTCTTTTTTTGAAAAAAAAGAAACAAAAAAACTTTTGCTCCTTTTGCCCGGGCTGGTTTTCCTTTTCTGGGCCATCCGTGTGGGGCAAGACTGCGCGCTCGTGGCGCCCTTGCCTACGCCAGTGGTGCTGGACCGCCAAGGCGCCTTCATCACGCAAGTGGGCCATCCGGAAGGTAACCGTATCGAATACGGCTACTGGCTGACACCAACCCCACCCCGCGTTGCCGCTGCCACCATCGCGCTGGAAGACCAGCGCTTCTGGTATCATCCCGGCGTCGATCCCATCGCACTCGCCCGTGCCGCCTGGCAGCACCTCACCTTCCACGCCCCAGCCTCCGGCGCCTCCACCATCGCCATGCAGGTCGCGCGCATGCAGCACCCCCGCCCGCGCACCCTGTGGGCGAAAAGCATCGAGGCCGGCGTCGCCGTCGCCCTCACAGCACGATACGGCCACGCCGCCATCCTGTCGCAATATCTGCGCCTGGCCCCGTACGGCCAGTCCAGCCACGGCATCGGCCATGCCGCCTGGTGGTATTTCGCCCGCCCCGCCTCCGACCTGGACTGGCCGCAAGCCGCCCTGCTCGCCGCCATTCCGCAATCCCCCACCCAACTGGCGCTCCACCGCAACAATCCCCGCACAAGGCAACGCGCTGCCCTTGCGTTGGCTCGTCTGCAATCCGCCGGCATCGCCCCGCCGACCGCCGGCGCAAATCTCGCCGCCACGCGTCCCGTACCGACCCCGCGCCGCCCCCCCTGGACCCAGCTTGTGCTACGCTTGGCCGCCCGCGCCCGCGCACCAAACCCGCCGGATATCCCCATCCTGCACGCCACGATCGACCTGCGCCTGCAAGCCCAACTCGCCGCCCTCGCCACCACTCAAATGCTGGATTTGCATAATTTCGGCGCCCAACAGGCCGCCCTGATGGTGGTCCAACGCAGCACCGGCGAAGTCCTCGCCGCCATCCCCGCCTTGCCGCACGCCCCGGGCGCCGCGCTCGACTTCCTCGCCACCAGCCGCTCCCCCGGCAGCACGCTCAAACCGTTCCTCTACGCCCTGGCACTCGACCGCGGCACCCTGTCCGCCAACGAAATGTTGTTCGATCTCCCCGGCGTCGCCGCCGGCATCGCCAACGCCGACCACGATTTCCTCGGCCCGATATTGCCGCGCCAGGCGCTCGGCAATTCCCGCAACGTCCCCGCCGCCGCTCTGCTGCGCCGCACTGGCCTGGACGCCGGGTTCGCCTTCCTGCGCCAACTCGGCGTCCACGATCTCGACGGCCCGCCCATCCGTTTCGGCCTCGGCCTCGCCATCGGCGCGATGCCCACCACGCTCGAGCGCCTCGTCCGCGCCTACGCTGCTCTAGCCGACGACGGCCACTATCAAGACCTCCGCTGGCTCGATACCGAATCCCCACCCGCCAAACGCACGATCATCAGCTCAACCGCATCCCGCCTCATCGCCGCCTTCCTGAGCGACCCGATGGCGCGCCTGCCCACCTTCCCGCGCTACGGCTCCAGCGAATACCCCCTCGCCGTCGCGCTCAAAACCGGCACCTCCCAAGGCTACCGCGACGCCTGGACCGTCGCCTGGTCGCAACAATATCTCGTCGGCGCCTGGGTCGGCCGCGCCGATGCCGCGCCGATGTCCCGCGTCAGCGGCGCCCGCGCCGCCGCCCGCCTGGTGCAAGCCGTGCTGCTGGACCTGCATCAGCGCAACCGCGCCGACCTCCTCGCCGGCGCCTTCGCCGCACCGCAGGGCCAATCCCCCCGCGAGCTCTGCGCCAACACCGCATGCGCGCCCGAATTCGTGCCCAAGGCCACACCCGCCGCGCCCGCGACCCCAACAACCATGAACATCGTGCAGCCCGCGCCGGACACGCACGTCTGGCGCAATCCCGAAACGCCCGCCGCGCTGAACCGCCTTGTTCTGCGCGCCGCCATCTCCCCCCACGTCCCCCAAATCACCTGGCTCGTCGACGGCACCCCCATCGCCACTACCCCGCCGGAAACCCCCCTCTATTGGCAGATGGTCCCCGGCCGCCACCGCTTCCAGCTCCGCCTCCCCCTACAGCCCAGCCAATCCCAACCGCTAACCGTAACAATACAATAAGAAAACACCCCTCCCCCGCGCTTGCGCGAGAGGGAGGGGCCCGCCGCGCAGCGGTGGGAGGGTGAGCGTGCTGAACGCAACATCGTCGCGCCCAACTATCCGCCCAACCGCAACAAACTCGCCCCCCCAGCCGCCACCGCGCACCCCGTCGCCACGAAAAGCTCAACCGGCTCCGCCCCACCGGCGGCCAGATGAAACACCACGGCCGCCAACGTCGCCCCAATCGTCATGCCCGTCAGCCGCGCCGTCGCCAGCATCCCACCGGCCGCTCCGGCCCGCGCCCGCGGCGCCGCCGTCAGCATCGTGCGATTATTCGGCGACTGAAAAAACCCGAACCCCAGCCCGCACACCGCCATGCGCCAGACAATCGCGCCCGCCCCCGCATGTGCCGGCAAAAGTGCCAGCGACCCCAGACCCAGCGCCAGGATCGCCATGCCAACGCCCCCCAGCACCGCCGCCGGCATCCGATCCGACAACCGCCCCGCCACCGGCGCCATAATCCCGAGCCCCACCGGCCAAGGCGTCATCAACAACCCCGTCTGCGCCTGGCTGAAATGCAACCCGTATTCAAAATAAAACGGCAGCGCCACAAAGCTCAACATCTGCGCCGTGAACGCGCACACCGACGCCACCACCGACAACCCGAACACCGGAATTTTCAACAAATCCACCGGGATCAACGGCGCCACGGTCCGCGCCCCGCGCCTGAACAGCGCCACGCCCGCGCCCACCGCAACGGCAACCTCGCACCACGCCAGCGCCCGGCGCCCATGCCCCTGCGTCAACATATCCACGCCCAGAAAAAACAGCCCGAACATAGCCGCGTTCAACGCCGCACTGGCCCAGTCGAACCCGCGCGCCGCGCGCTCCGAATGCGGCAACGCCCGCGCCGCAATCGTCAGATTGACCACGCCGATCGGCACATTGATCGCAAACAGCCACGGCCAGGACGCCACCGACAATATGCCCGCTGCAATCGTCGGCCCCAGCACCGCGGCCCCCGACACCACCAGCGCATTCAGTCCCAGCCCACGCCCCAGCAACGCGGTCGGATACGTGAACCGCACCAGCGCCCCATTCACGCTCATAATCCCGGCCCCACCGAGCCCCTGCGCCGCCCGCGCCGCCACCAGCACCGGCAAACTATGCGACAGCGCACACGCCAGCGACCCCGCGCTGAACACCGCCAGCCCCGCCATATAAACCCGCCGATACCCCACCCGCTCCCCCAGCGACGCCAGCGGCAGCAAGCTCACCACAATCACCAACTGATAGGCGTTCACCACCCAAACCGCCGCCGCCGGCGCCGCATGCAGCTCGCGCGTAATCGCCGGCAGCGCGATATTCGCCACCGACGAGTCGAGCACCGCCACCGTAATGCCCAGCCCAATGGCGAGCATCGACAAGTAGCGCTGGGGTGTGGGCAGGCCGTCGGGATGGATCATGAAAGCAAGAAAGGTCTTCTTTTTTGAAAAAAAGAAGCAAAAAACTTTTGCTCCTGCGCCTTAACGGATAAAAGTTTTTTGGTTCTTTTTTTCAAAAAAGAACATGCTTTCTTGTCCTACTGGAGGTTCCGCGCCACCTCGGCCGGCAGCACCAACTGCGCCGCCCCATTCGCCGCCGTACCCTTATCCGCCTTCTCCAGCAAATCCAGGAACGGCTTCACGATGTCAATCGGCATCGGGAACACGATGGTCGAATTCTGCTCCCCGCCGATTTCCGTCAGCGTTTGCAAATACCGCAACTGCATCGCCGCCGGAATGCTGCCCAGTATCCGCGCCGCATTGACCAGCGTCTGCGACGCCTGAAACTCCGCCTCCGCATGAATAATCTTCGCCCGCCGGTCCCGCTCGGCCTCCGCCTGCTTGGCAATCGCCCGCACCATATTATCGGTCAGCTCCACCGTCCGAATTTCGACATTGCTGACCTTGATCCCCCAAATCTCCGTCTGCGCGTCCAAAATCGCTTGCACGTCCACGCTCAGCTTCTTCCGCTCGGACAGCATTTCATCCAGATCATGCTGCCCCAGCACCGCCCGCAACGTGGTCTGCGCCAGCATATTCGTCGCCGGCAAATAATCCTGCACCTGAATAATCGCGTGCTCCGGATTGATCACATTGAAATACAGCACCGCATCGACCTTCATCGACACATTGTCCCGCGAAATCACATCCTGCGTCGGGATTTCGATCACCTGTATCCGCAGATCCACCCGTACCATTTCCTGAAAAAACGGCACCAGCAACACCAGCCCCGGCCCCTTCACCCGCTCAAACCGCCCCAGCGTGAACACCACCGCCCGCTCATACTCCCGCAATATCTTGATCGTTGCCGTCGCCAGCACAAACAGCACGAGCAAGCAAAACGGAATAGCATACAGCGAAAGCGAAAACATGTGTCGGAACCTTCAAGACAAGCGTACCAAAGGACATGCACGCATCACGGCGATGCCGACAGAGTCGGAAACTACGTAGTCGACGCCTTCACCTCAGGCCAAGCCCTAGGGCGGATTTTTTATCCGTCCCTTTCACCCCGTGCTCAGCAACCAACCCGAGGCCGCAACCGGCGTCCAATGGCACGCCGGAGCACGCAGTTTTCTCCACGCTATGCGTACTCTCCGTCCTCGTTGCATAACCCGTAGGGTGGGCTTCAGCCCACCTCTGCCATGCTCCACCAAAACAGCAGGCTACCCACCGCAGCCCGGATGAGCGAAGCGTCATCCGGGTCGCCCCGTGCCGCAGTCATCCCGGCCGACACCCCGCCCCTCCGCCACCACGCGGCCCGCCCCACCGCCCCATCCCCTCACCGAAAAAATCTCTTGCCCTCCTCGCCAACCTTACGATAAAGTTAGCAAGTCAAACAAACGAGGTCACCCCAGTGAACGCGCTCCCGCCTCGCCAACCCGAGACCGCCCACCAACGCACCGCGCGTCACATGAGCATGTGCGCCGAACTGGCCGACCTCGCCATGGAACTGGCCCGCGACGCCGCGGCCCGCGCCCGCACCGCCATGGCCGAACCCGAAACTCCCGCACCCACCGCGGAACGCCCCATCGAGGCGCCGCCCGCCGCCAGGCCAGCGCGCCCTGCCGCCGCCCGCAAACCACCCGACCCGGCCCTGGTCTTCGTCCGCCTCGCCAAGGTCGTGCGCGACTGCATGCTCCTCGAAGCCAAACTCGCCGCCGGCATGCCCGCCACCCCCGCCGACACCAGCGAACGCCCCGCCGACCCACGCCACGCCATCCTCCAGGACGCGTTCGGCCACGTCACCAGGCACCACCCCGACCGCGCCGCGTTGATCCGCGAGACCTCCGCCCGCCTCGCAGACCATCTCGCTGCCGACCCCGAGCAGACCATCGAAATCGCCGAACTGCTCTATAAGATCTGCGGCGAACTCGGCATCGCCATCGATCTCGTAACGCTGCCGAACAAATATCTCGGCATGGGCCCCAACGACGAACTGCCGCCCTGCGTCATGGCAGCCGAAAGGGCCAGGATCAGAGCGAAAGGTGGTCGGGTGTTGCAGCAAACCCCGTAGGGCGGAAGAGCGCAGAGATCCGCCTCGTCCGAAGCCGCGAAAAAAGCGAGTCGGGGTTGACTCCGGTGGCCATAACGGACGCGCGTTCCGTCGCGCGCTCGTGCTAAAATCTTACGTTATGCCAGCCATCGTTGAGTTTAGCCTACCAAAGTGCCGAGGGTGCGGCGTACGTCATGGCGAGCGGCGGCGAAGTCATCCAGCGTGATACGCGAGATAGCGCGCGCGGCCCTAGATTGCTGCGCAAGGGCTCGCAACGAAGCGGAGAATCGGAGTCAACGCCGGCGCGTGTTAGTCGCCAGATCCGGGTTACGCCGATGGTCGGCCTGCAGGACCGCCGGTATTACTCCCCCGGCCGATAAATCCGCTCAATATGCCCTGCCAACTGCGCCGCATAAAAATACACCGGGCGCAAATTACCCTGGGCATACCGAACCGCCTGGTCATCGAAATGCCGTGACGCGGCATCGCCGCTTTCCCCGCCGGCGGTCACCGCCCAGGCGCGCACCTGCGGCCCAAACTGCACCACAGCAACAAAACTGTTGCCGTTGGTGCCGTACAACCGCCGCGTCCCCGGATACTGCCTGGCCCCGAACGATGCCAGCGACCCCCAGCGCGACGATGTAAACGCCACCGGAATACTCGGCCCCGCATCGCTGAATTTGCCGTTGATATCGTCATTCAGCCGTTGAAACCGGTTGATGTCTCCCCAAACCGTTCGCCACGACCCGAAATCCCGCGTCAAGCGGTCAGACGCCTCGACCAGCGCTGCCAATTTCTCCGCCGGTGTCGTATGTCTCACCATGCGTTCGTAAATCGACAGCCCTTCCGCATCAGGATCAAGTGCCGCCTTTGCCCAAAGCGCCTCGCCCCAAAACACCGCCAGCGACGTCTCCACCGAATTGACCGCCCAATGATCGTCCCACCCGTGCAACGCTGCGATCTGTTCGGCAAGCTTGCGCCGCAGCGGATCGGTAGCCGGCAATCCGTCATACGCGGACAGCAAAGGCGGGATGAGTCGCGCGAACGCCGGCAACCAGGAATCATACGCCGCGGTCATCAGCCCAAACGGCGTAAAATCATGCCGGCCGGTCAACAGGCGCACCGCATGAACGCCGCGCGGATTTTCGCCGAATATGTCCATATAGCGCGGAAAATCCACACGGCGCGGACTGTCCGGTCCCGCCGCGGAATAAGGCCAGTCATTGGTGTTAAAAATCCAGCCCGTCCCCGGATCAACCACATGCGGCTGCTGATCCAGCGGCAGCAGCCCCTGCCAATCCGTCGCCGGATCGGCACCATCAACCGGTTTGGTATAATCGAACCGGTCATCGCGTCGCGGTATAAACTGCGGATGCAGATAGGCGATCTCCCCCTTATCGTCGGCGAAAATCGTGTTGTTGGACGAATTGGCTCGCAATTCCGCCACCTTACGGAATGACGCATAGTCGGTCGCCTCGGTCCGCAGAAAAGATTGTTCCAGCGCCGCCACCGGCGTGTTCATCAACGCAATGCTGATCCACTTGCCGTCCGCCGCTGCAATCACCGGCCCATGATGCGTGCGGTAAACAGTAAAATGCTTCACCGCCAACCCGCCTGCCGGACTCTTATAGCTGATCGCAACGTCATCGACGGCAACCGGCCGCAGCGCCGCGCCATAACGATAAAATGGCCGCCCACCTTGCTGTACGATCGTTTCCGCAAAGCGATCGACATTATCCACGCCGCTCGACGTATGCATCCACCCCGCATGCGCATTGAAACCCTGGTAGATAAAAAACTGCCCCCACGTCGCCGCGCCATATGCGTTCAGTCCCGCATCGCTCGTTACCTGCTGCTCGGCCCGGAAGAAAAAACTCGTATGCGGATTGATCAGCAGCAGCGCCTGATGATCCAGCGTGTTCGCCGGCGCGATCGCAATCCCGTTCGACCCGGTCGGCTCATGGAACGCCGTGTCGATCTCGCCATGCAATTCCGGCCTATGTCCATAAAATCCCTCAAGGTCGCGCAAATCGACACGCTCGATATCCCCGCCAATGCTGCCCTCCGAGAAACTGAGCGCCATCCACGGTTCGAAATGCTTCAGCACGCGCGGCGCAACCTTCGGATGCGCGGCGAGAAAATCATTCAGCCCGGCCGCCCACGCATCCATCAAGGCTTTCAACCAGGCAGGACTGCCACCATATTCCGCCTTCAACGACTCCGGATCGATAAAAAGCCGCTGCCGCAAATCCTGATAAATCTTCCCGGCACCCTCAGCCTCCGCCGTACGGCCAAGCGCGGTCAAATAATTCGCCTCGATGCGGCTGAAATCGTCTTCCGCCTGCCCATATATCATGCCGTAAACCGCATCAGCATCGGTCCGGCCATGAATATGTGCAATGCCCCAGTCGTCACGCGTAATGGTGACCTCAGCCGCCTTAGCCGCATTGGCATAAGCGAACACCACCATGAATAGCAGAAACCGCATGCATCAACCTCCGCAGAAGAAGGCCACTCTTATTTCAATATCTTGGGGACCTTATCGGCCCTTAACCGAAACGCATCCGGCACCCCCGCGCCGAGCAACGGCCGCATATAATCCCGAAACGCGCCCGTCACATCATTGCCGCCCGCGGCAATGAAGTCGTCCGGCATCACCCGCGTCTTTCCCGCAATATCAGCCAACGGCGCCAGCCGATACCGTACCGCATAATCCCCCACCCGCTCGATCACCACAGAACCGTCCACATCGCCGAACATCGCAAACTGCACCGCCGTCTCGCCCACCTCCCGTGCCTCGCGCGCATCAACGTCCGACGCGGCGCCGATGAATGACCGCTGCAAATACCCGAACGTATCCGCCCGCACCCGCGAAATCCCCAACTTCGCCTTCACCTGCTCGGCCAACATATCGGCCACCCCGCCGCTGCCCGAAAGCTGCACATTGCCATGCGCATCGCGCTCGATCGACTTGGCAAACTGCGTCGCAATCAGCGCCCCGCGCGCATCATGAATACCCTCCGACACGGCAATGATACAGCGCCCATGCTGCGCCACAATCCGCTTCACATCGCCCAGGAACCCATCAACATCGAAAACCCGTTCCGGCATATAAATCAAATGCGGCCCGTCATCGGCATATTTGCGCGCCATCGCCCCCGCCGCGGTCAGAAACCCCGCATGCCGCCCCATGATCACGCCGATATAAACGCCCGGCAGCGACCGCGTATCCAAATTCACGCCCATGAACGCCTGCGCGACAAACCGCGCCGCCGACGGAAACCCCGGCGTATGGTCGTTCAGCACCAGATCATTGTCGATCGTTTTGGGAATATGCATGCACCGGACCGGATGCGCTGCCTTCTGCGCCTCCTCGGCAATGATCCGCACCGTATCCGACGAATCATTGCCGCCGATATACAGAAAATAGCGCACATCATGCGCCCGCAACACCGCCAGAATCTGCTGGCAATATTTCAGATCCGGCTTGTCCCGCGTAGACCCCAGTGCCGCCGCCGGTGTCCCCGCAACAAGCTCCAGATTCGCCGTCGTCTCGCGGGTCAAATCGACAAAATCCTCGGCGAGGATCCCGCGCACACCATGGATCGCGCCATACACGCCGGTGACATTCGGAAACTTCCGCGCCTCCAGCACCGCGCCGACGAGCGACTGGTTGATGACCGCCGTGGGCCCGCCGCCTTGGGCCACCAGCAGTTTTCCGTGCAGCATGGTTTTCCCCGCAAGTAAGAAAAAGGTCTTCTTTTTTGAAAAAAAGAAGCAAAAAACTTTTGCTTTTGCGCCGTCTCAACCGAGCGTGCCCTCGGTCCGGCTTGCACGGAACCCGACAGACAAAGTTTTTTGGTTCTTTTTTCGAAAAACAACACTCTTTCTTCTACGCTCAGGCGTGCCCAGGCTCAAGGACGCCCTGCTTAAACCACGCCGCCCGGGCGTGCTTGACATATTTCAACGCCAAAGATACGTGATTGCCGTATTCGTAACCCACCGGTCAAACCCGGCTCCGAAAGAGTGCCCATGACGCGACTGACACGCCGGTTCATCCTGCTGGCGACGATCCAAGCCCAATTCCTGACCGCCTTGCCGGCCCTGGCGCAAACCAAGCCGGCCGCGATCGAGCAGATCACCGTCACGGCGGAACGCCGTAAACAGAACGTGCAGAACGTCGGCAGCTCGATCAGCGTGTTGTCCGGCCGTGACCTCGCAGCGCATAACGTCAATAACGTGTATGATTTGCAGTATCAGACGCCGTCCCTGCAGGTGACGCCGCAATTCGGCAGCGGTCAGCTCGAATTCGCCATTCGCGGCGTCGGCTTCGAGGATTACGCCAGCAACAACGCCCCCACCGTCGGCATTTATATCGATGAAGTGGCATTCCCTATTCCGTTCGAAACGGATGGCCAGATCTATGACGTGCAGCGTGTCGAGGTGCTGCGCGGGCCGCAGGGCACGCTCTATGGCCGCAACACCACCGGTGGCGCCGTGAATTATGTGCTGAACAAGCCGACCAAGCAATTGACCGGCGGCCTCACCGTGCAATATGGCAGATTCAATGCCGCGCTGGTGGAGGGCTACGTGTCCGGATCTCTGGCCGACAATGTTCAGGTGCGCCTGGCCGGTGAAACGCAACAGGGCGGCGCCTGGCAGCACGGCCCGGACGGGCAGTTGCTCGGCAACACCAATCGCAGTTCCGCGCGCGGCCTGGTGGATATCGAGCCGACCGACAGCCTGACGATCGAGCTGAATTTGCACGGCAGCCACGACCGATCGGACGCGCTCGGCACGCATCTCTATGCGCCGCTGAGCGCGCTGTCGCTGTTGGATGAAGGGCCGACCTTGCCGCTCGATCCGAACCGGGACGATACGGCGTGGGGTACCTCGCCGCTGTTCGCCCACGAAATCGGCATCGAACCGAACACCAAGCCGTTCAGCCATATCGACACTGGCGGCCTCAGCCTGCGCGCGGACCAGCAATTCGACGCCGGCACGCTCACCGATCTGATCAGCTACGATTACGCCGGCCGGCGCGAATATGACGATTTCGACGCGTCGCCGGAGGCACTGGCCGACGTGTTTTTCAACACGCGGGCCAATGTATTCGCCAACGAACTTCGCTTCACCTCGAACGCCGGCGGTCCGTTCACCTACGTGGCCGGCATCTATTACGCGCACCAGTTCCTCTACGACAATTACCGCGGCGGGTTCGACCAGATTTACGGCGTGGATACGTCGGTGCAATATTCGCAAACGGTCGACACCGTCAGCGGCTTCGGCCAGGCGAGCTACAAGATCTCCGACGCGCTGACATTGACCGGCGGGCTGCGGCTGGAACATGAGCAGCGCACGCTGAACAATTTCGCGTCCTACTTCCTGGCCGGCGGCGCCATCATCAACCCCGACAACACGGTGGCCCAGCAAAGCACCAGCTTCACCAAGCCGTCCGGCAAGATCGAGCTGCAATATGTGCCGTTCGCTGACGATATGGCCTATGCCGAAATCAGCCGCGGCGTGAAATCGGGTGGTTTCACCACCTACAATACCGGCTCGCCGAAAATCGGCACCGCGCCGTTCCAGCCCGAGACGTTGTGGGCGTATGAAATCGGTAACAAGCTCGACATTCCGGGTGCGCGGCTGCGCTTCAACGTATCCGCGTTCTACTATCAATATCACAACGAGCAGATCCAGGCGGCGGTGCTCAACGCAACGACCGGATTGATCGGGTCGATTATCAACGCGCCGCGGTCGCATTTGTATGGGGGCGAGATCGAGGCGCGCTGGGTTCCATTCGATAATCTGACGCTGACGCAGAGTGTTGGCGAGGCGATCGGCCAATTCGATGAATTCAGTTCGCTACTGACCGCCAACCGTGTGGGCGGCGTGTTCGTTGGCGTCTACCAGAACCGCCAGGGCGAGGCGTTGCCGTCGCCGAAATTCACCGCCAACGGTTCCATCAGCTATCGCTTCGACCTTGGCCAGTACGAACTCACGCCAAGCGCCGATTACAGCCTGCGCACGACCTATAATTCGCTGTTCGGCGGCCTATATAACGTGGCCGGTTACACGCTGGTGAACGCGCATCTGACATTCGCGCCCACCGACGGCAAATGGAGCATCGAGGCATTCGGCCAGAATATCCTGAACAAGCAGTATGACATCGACAGGAATTACTTCGACGCCGGCGACGACATCGCCACCGCCGGATTGCCCGCCACCTACGGCGTCCGCGCCACAGTCAATTTCTAGCGAAATGAAACAATGACCAAGAAGCAAAAGTTTTTTGCTTCTTTTTTTCAAAAAAGAAGTGCTTTCTTCCTGTGTCTTGCTCTCCCCACGGCTGCGTTTGCCCAAAAGGCAACGCTGTCCATCGGCCTGCTGCTCGAACCGCCGGTGCTCGACCCCACGGTCAATCCGGCCGACCCGATCCGCTCGATCACGAATGGCAACGTGTTCGAAGGCCTCACCTGGATCGATGAGGCGGGCCGCGTCGAGCCGCGCCTGGCCACCGGCTGGACGGTCTCCGCCGACGGGCTGACCTACCATTTTCACTTGCGCGACCATGTGCGTTTTCACGACGGCACGGCGTTCGAGTGCAGCATCGTGCGCTACGCGTACCAGCGCGCGGCGGCCGCCGACAGCGTCAATCCGGAGAAGAATTTCTTCACCGCGATGCGGCAGATCGAGTGCCCCTCGGCGCTGGAGGCGATCATTACGCTGAAGCAGCCCGTCGGCAATCTGCCATACGAGCTCGCCTGGGCGGAGGCGGCGATGGTGGCGCCCAACAGCGCCGCGACGAACGCGACGCATCCGGTCGGGACCGGCCCGTACGCATTCGCGTCCTGGCGCCGCGGTGATAATGTCACGCTGGTGCGCAACGACTCGTATTGGGGCGCCGCGCCGCAGATCAAGACGGTGACGTTCCGGTTCGTCTCAGACGCGCTGGCGGCGAGCAATGCGCTGATCAGCGGCGACCTTGACGCGTATCCGGCCTTCTTCGCCAACGATCTGTTGCCCCGTCTGCGCGCGCAGCCAAACCTGAAGGTGGAAACAGGCACGTTCCCGATCAAAATCCTGCTCGCGTTGAACGAGGCCAAAAAACCGCTCGACGATATCCGCGTGCGCCGCGCGCTGGCCTACGCGATCGACCGGGACGGCATTTTGCAAGCCTTCGCCGAACCCGGCAGCACCATCATCGGCTCCCACATGAGCCCGTCCGATCCGGATTACGTCGATCTCTCGAAACGCTACCCGTACGATCCCGCGCGCGCGAAAGCGCTGCTGGCGGCAGCCGGCGTAAAGCCCGGCTTCACTTTGGCGATTGCGATACCATCCACTGCCTATAGCAGCAAGGTCGGCGAATTGATCGCTGCCTATCTGGCCGAGGTGGGGATAACCACCAATTTGCAGCCGATCGCGTGGCCGCAATGGCTGTCGCAGGTCTATACACAGGCCGCGTATCAGGCAACGATCATCGGCCATATCGAACCGAACGACCTTGATATCTATGCACGCCCGCATTACTATTTCAATTATCATGATGCTGCCTACAACGCGCTCTTCCAGCGCTACCAGGCAGAAGGCGACCCGGCTGCGCGGCATAATCTCAGCGTCGCGCTGCAAAACAAGCTGGCGGACGATGAGCCGAATATTTTTCTCTTCTCCGCGCCGCATGTGTGCGTGTGGAACGCTAAGCTACAAGGCATGTGGGTTAATCAGCCTATTTCGGCTATTCCGGTGGCCGGGGCGAGATGGGAGAAGTAAGAGTCTTCTTTTTTGAAAAAAAGAAGAAAAAAACTTTTGCGCTTGCGCTCGCAGCACCGTGCGCACTATTTCTCAACCCTGCGCGGCTGCAAACGAGTAAAAGTGTTTTGGTTCTTTTTTTCAAAAAAGAACATACTTCCTGATGAGACTCGCCCTGCGCCTGGTAGTCACGCTCCTGGCCAGCTCATTGCTCATATTCATCGCCCTCAACATCCTCCCCGGCGACCCCGCCGCGGTCATGCTCGGCATCGATGCGCAACCCGAAACCATCGCCGCGTTGCATCACAAACTCGGCCTCGATGTGCCGGCGCCGGCACGCTACGCGCAGTGGGTTCTCGGTCTGCTGTCGTTACGGCTAGGTGACAGCTATACCTATGGCATTCCGGTGTCGCAATTGCTGGCCGGCCGCCTGCAAGTGACCCTGCCGCTCGCGGGGCTGACCTTGCTGCTGTCGGTGGCCATGGGCGTGCCGGTGGGCGTCGCCGCCGCCGCACGCCAGGGCCGGATCGCCGACAGCATGATCATGGCAACGGCGCAGATCGCCAAATCAATGCCGGATTTCTGGCTCGGCGTCATGCTGATCTTGATATTTTCGCTGTGGCTGCACTGGTTTCCCTCCGGCGGGTTTCCCGGCTGGCAGGATGGCCCGTGGGCCGCCTTGCGCGCGTTGCTGTTGCCGGCGATCGCATTGGCGCTTCCGGCGGGTGCAATCCTGGCGCGCTTCATGCGCTCCGCCACCATCGACGCGCTGCAACAGGATTTTGTCCGTACCGCGCGGGCGAAGGGGCTCAGCCCGCGGGCAGCGCTGTGGCGCCACGCGGTGCCGAACGGGCTGATACCCATGGTAACGCTGGTCGGAATCCAATTTCCGTTGCTGCTCAGCGGCACCATCATCGTGGAGAATGTGTTCAATCTGCCGGGCCTGGGCCGCTTGTTGCTGGAGGCGATCAACCAGCGTGATCTGATGGTCGTGCAGGATCTGGTGGTGCTGCTGGTGGCTTGCGTGGTGGTGGTGAATTTCGCCGTCGATCGGCTGGCGTCATGGCTCGATCCGCGCCTGGCGGCCGCATGAGCGGCGCCGTCTTACTCAGCCGTTCGTTCCGACCGCATCCAAGCCTGCTCGCGGGCGCGATGTTGCTCGCGCTGGTGCTGGCGCCGTCGCTGCTGTCGGCGGTATGGACGCCGTGGCCGCCATTGCGGTTGGACATCATTCATCGGCTGGCGCCGCCGTCGGCCGCGCATTGGCTCGGCACCGATCCGTTCGGGCGTGACCTGCTGTCGATCCTGATGGTGGGCGCACGCAACAGCCTGATCGTCGGCGTGGCGGCGATCGCGCTGGCGGTCATCATCGGCATCCCGGCGGGGCTCGCCGCGACCGGGCGCGGCATACCGGCGATGGCGGTATCGCGCGCGACCGATCTCGGCCTCGCGTTCCCGCCGCTGCTGACGGCCGCAATGGTGGTTGCCGTGTATGGCGCCGGCATGACCGGCACGATCCTGGCAATCGCCTTGTTCAACGTGCCGGCATTCGTGCGGCTGACGCGCACGCAGGCCGCGTCGGTGCTGAGCCGCGATTTCATTGCGGCGGCGCGGGTCGCCGGGCGCGGGCGGGCCGCGGTGCTCGCCGTGCACGTGCTGCCGAATATCGCCGGCACGCTCGTGGTGCAGGCGACGCTGGCGCTGGCGCTGGCCGCCTTGTCCGAAGCCGGGTTGTCGTATCTGGGCCTGGGCGTGCCGCCGCCGGCGCCCAGCCTCGGCCGCGCGCTGGCGGATTACCAGACGCGGATTTTCGACGATCCGCTGCTGGTGGTGGCACCAGGCGCGGTCATTGCGCTGCTGGTGCTCGGCTTCAACCAGCTCGGCGACGGCTTGCGCGACCTGCTGGACCCGAGGATCGGCCGGTGACGAAGCTGCTGGAGGTCGCGGATCTGCGGGTGCACGCGCGCGGTGCCGCGCTGCTCGATGGCGTCGGGTTCAGCCTGGAAGCGGGCGAGACGCTGGGCGTGGTGGGCGAGTCCGGCTGCGGCAAGTCGCTGCTGGCGCTGGCGCTGATGGGGTTGCTGCCGACGTCCCTCACCGCGTCCGGTTCGGTGCGGCTGGACGGCGCCGACCTGCTCGGCCTGGCGGAGCGCGATATGTGCCGCGTGCGCGGCGCCCGCATCGCCATGGTGTTTCAGGAGCCGCGCCTGGCGCTCAATCCGGTGCAGGCGATCGGGCGCCAGGTCGCGGAGGGGATGCGCCTGCATCTGGGCCTCGGGCGCGCCACCGCGGACGCGCGGGCGCGCACGCTGCTCGACCGCGTGGGGCTGGCCGCGGTGTCGGCGGACGCCTATCCGCACATGCTGTCCGGCGGCCAGTTGCAGCGGGTGATGATCGCGGTGGCGCTGGCGTGCGATCCGGCGGTGCTGATTGCCGACGAATTCTCCACCGCGCTGGACATGACCACGCAGGCGCAGATCGTGGCGCTGCTGGCGGAGGTGGCGCACGCAACCCACATGGCGCTGATGCTGATCACGCATGATCTCGGCCTGGTCTCGCACGTCGCGGACCGCACGATGGTGCTGTATGCGGGCCGTGTCGCCGAAATAGGGCCGACCCGCACAGTGTTCGCCGCGCGCCTTCATCCCTACACGCAGGGCCTGTTCGCCGCCACGCTGCATGGCACGCGTGCGGCACCGGGCCAGATGTTGCCAACCATTCCGGGGCAGGTGCCGAACCCGTTCGCCCGCCCGGCCGGCTGTGCCTTCGCGCCACGCTGCGGCCGGGTGCGGGCCGATTGTGAAGCCGCCCCGCCGGCGCTGGAAGGCGACCTGCATCGTGTCGCCTGCCTGCACCCATTGCCCGTTGCATGACCGAATTATTGCTCCGCGCCGAGGGATTGGTGCGTGATTACGATGCGGTGGGCGGTGCGCGCCGGCGCGTGCTGCACGGCATCGATCTGGCCGTGGCCGCAGGCGAAACACTGGGCATCATCGGCGAATCCGGCAGCGGGAAATCGACGCTGGCGCGCATGCTGATGGGGCTGGAGGCGCCCGACGCGGGGCGGGTGATTTTTCGCGGCGTCGATCTGTTCGGCGCGGACCGCGCCGCGCGGCGCGCGATCCGGCCGCAGATCCAGGCGGTGTTTCAGGACCCGTACGGATCGCTCGATCCGCGGCAGCGCATCGGGCGCATCGTCGCCGAACCACTGCTGGCGTCCGGCGTGCCGCGCGGGGCGCGGGAGGCGCGTGTGCTGGCCGCGCTGCACGCCGTTGCGTTGCCGGAAAGCGCCGCGTTGCGCTACCCGCACGAATTCTCCGGCGGCCAGCGGCAGCGCATCGCCATCGCGCGCGCGCTGGTGACGCGCCCGGCGCTGGTGATCGCCGATGAGCCGGTGTCCGCACTGGATGTGTCGGTGCAGGCGCAGGTGCTGAACCTGATGCTGGACCTGCGCACAAAGCTTGGTCTGGCCTATGTGTTCATCAGCCACGATCTGGCGGTGATCCGTCACGTAGCGCAGCGCGTGCTGGTGCTGGAAGCGGGCCGCGTCGTGGAGCAGGGCGAGACGGCAAGCCTGCTCGACGCGCCACAGCATCCGTTCACGCGCCGGCTGGTGGCGGCGATGCCGGCCGCAATTGCTGAAATGGGAGTTTTGCATGAACGTTGAGATTGGTCCGGGCATCGTCGGTGGCGCCTTGCAGGAGGTGCGGCCGGGGCGGGTGCTGCATGTGGCGGCGCGAGATGCGGGTACTGCAACGACTTTGTTTTTCGTGCATGGCGGCGGCGGCAACAAGGAACAATGGCGGTTTCAGTGGCGGCATTTCAGTGCGCAGCCGGTCAATCTGGTGGCGTGGGACGCCGTCGGGCACGGGCGCAGCCCGCAGCCGCGTGTGGCGAGCGCGTACGACGGTGCGGCTTTGGTAGCAGATGCGGAGGCGGTGTTTGCGGCGCATGCCACGCAGCGTAATATTCTGGTAGCGCATTCATACGGCACGCGCCTGGTGCTGGCGTGGCTGCTGGGCGAGGCGGCGCGCGGGCAGGGGTCGCAGGTTGATGGCGTAGTGCTGCTGGGGGCGGCGCCGCTGGGCAATATGGGGGCGCGCTTGCTGCCGGGCTGGCTTGGGCGCCTGCCGCTGCCGCTGCTGGAGTTGGCGCGGCCGATCCTGTCGCGCGGGTTTCGCCGGCTGGCCTGGGACCGCGATGCCGACCCGGCGCTGGTGGCGGCGGAGCAGGCGGCCACCCGCGGGAACAGCCTGTTCATGATGCAGGCGCTGATCGCCGGCGCACCGGCGATCGACCGCGATGCGGTGCGCCGCCTGCCGCAAAAAACCGTGATTCTGGCAGGCGAAAGTGATGGCCTGGTGCCCTATGTCGCGTCGGCCGAACTGGCCGAGCTGCTGCCCCACGCGACGCTGGAACGCGTGCCGCACTGCGGCCACCAGATCATGATGGAAGCCCCCACCGTGACAAACGCCGCCATCACCACGATCCTCTCCGGCTAGCGTCAGAGCAAAAGTTTTTTGCTTCTTTTTTTCAAAGAATAAGGCCTTCTTTTTTGAAAAAAAGAAAAAAACCTTTGCTCGTTAAGGGAACTGTTGCATGCATTGCGACGCGCTGGGCAACCCGATCAGTACCGCGCGGCCGGATACCGCAGCGGCTATTGATGATTTTGTGCTGGGGTTTCTGAGTTACAATATACGGATCGTAAAGATTCTCGAAGCTGCCGATGACGATCCCGACGATGCGCTGGTTAACGCGTATGCCAGCTTGCTGTGGCTGCTGTCGGAGACCGGTGATATTCCGGAGCGGGCACGCCATTATCTGGCGCGTGCGGAACGGGTGCGAGACCGTGCGCTGCCGCGCGAGCGCGCGGTGGTGCAGGTGGCGCGCGCCTGGGTTGATGACGACATCGCCGCGTCACGGCTTCTGGCGGCGGACACGCTGCGCGCGCACCAGCGCGATCTGGTCATGCTGAAGTTGCATCAATATTTCGATTTTCAGATCGGCGATTTCCCGTCCATGCTGCGCACGGCGCTGGCGTGCCTGCCGGCGGCGCAGGACATCGCCTATCTGCATGGCATGCTCGCCTTTGCGTATGAGGAATGTCATCTGCTCGGCCACGCCGAGGCGGCGGCCCGGCACGCGCTTTCGTTGCAGCCGCGCGAACCCTGGGCGCAGCACGCGCTGGCGCATGTCATGCTGACGCAGGGCCGGATCGAGGAAGGGACCGCGTTCCTGGAATCGGCGCGTGATGGCTGGGCCGGCCTGACATCGTTCATGGAAACCCATCTCTGGTGGCACCTGGCGCTGTTCTATCTCAGCCGCGGCCGCTTTGCGCAGGCCCTGGCCGCCTACGACGACCATTGCTGGGCGCGCGAACGAGATTTCTCGCAGGATCAGGTCGGTGCCGTCTCGCTGCTGGCGCGGTTCGAATGTGCCGGCATCGATATCGGCCTGCGCTGGCACGATCTGGGCACGCACCTCGCCGCGCGGCGGCGCGACGTGGCGCAGCCGTTTCTGACATTGCAATATTTCTACGGCCTGGCGCGCGCCGGCCGGCCCGAAGCCGCGACATTGCTTGCCGCGATCCGCGCGGCGCCCGAGAACGCGCCCGCGTTCGCCCGTACCGTATGGCGCGATGTGGCACTGCCGCTCGCGGAAGGGTTGGCTGCCTACGTCGCCGACCACCATGAGGCGGCTTTGCGATGGATCGAGCCGCTTTTGTATCGCCTGACGGATATCGGCGGCAGCCACGCCCAACGCGATCTGTTCGAGCAGATCGTGCTGGATGCGATGCTGCGGTCGGGCCGGCTCCGCCGCGCGCAGCAGGTTCTGGAACTGCGCCGGTCGGCCGACCCGCTGGACGTGCCGGTCAACCGCGCTTTGGCCTTGGTATATGAGGGGCTGGGGTTGGCGGAATTGGCGGCGGAGGCGAGGGAGAAAGGACGTGTTCTTTTTTCGTAACGGCCCAGGCAGGTCCGAGATAGCTCGCCGCCAGGTTGCGCGAGATGGCGGAGCGGGCCTGGGCAAGACATTTAACCACGACGGCACGAAGCACACGAAGAAAACCACGAAGAGGGAACTCGGCTGCGCTCTCTTCGTGAAATTCTGCGTGTGCTTTGTGCCTTCGTGGTTTGGCGTCAGCCAGCCGTCATGGCTGTAAAGCTTTCAGTGCAGCACGCGGGCCTATCCATCCTGTGGCTACCAAACGCATTGTGCACTGGAGTTCAGAGTTTATTTACGGTAGCAGCACGGCCCGGGCGTCAAGGTCGCGTAATATTGCGTTGATCATCGCTTGCTGCGCTTGAGCAGAGGTCGCATCCGATTCGTTAAATAACGCAACGACGCCGATGTGCAACTCCGGCTCTTCGATACAATAGCTTGCAAAGCCATCCATGCCGCCGGACTGCCAAATAAGACGTCGCATTTCAGTTGCGGTGCTGGCGTTAATCTCCTGCCAGTTCAATCCTGACATGTATGGATATTTGAGGCCAGTTACCTGCGGCGCGAGGGTGGCGACGGGTTGGTGCGCCAGCCGTATGGCTGGGTCCGTTTCGGCGATCCCCCAGACAGCGTA
>Ga0116228_10000195_pt1 | contig 42281 bp, 30 predicted proteins | sample S1TSphfallax_2_FD_89694 | JGI IMG/M metagenome (GOLD analysis project Ga0116228, IMG submission 89694) | Host-associated microbial communities from peat moss isolated from Minnesota, USA - S1T2_Fc - Sphagnum fallax MG | ecosystem: Host-associated > Plants > Peat moss > Unclassified | place...
CAGCTTGCCGCGATCGGCGACTGTGCGGTGTGCCATACCGCCGCGGGGGGCAGCGAAAACGCCGGGGGCCACCCTCTCGAGACACCGTTCGGGATCGTCTATTCGACCAACATCACTCCCGACATCGACACCGGCATCGGTGGCTGGTCCTATGCAGCCTTCGAGCGCGCCATGCGGGCGGGGATACACCGCGACGGCCGCCGCCTGTATCCGGCGTTTCCCTACACCGCCTACGTCAACATCAGCGATCATGATCTGCAGGCGCTGTATGCCTACCTCATGTCCCGCCCGCCGGTGCGGGCAGAAACCCGCGCCAACACCCTTTCCTGGCCCTTCAGCTGGCGTCCGTTGCTGGGATTTTGGAATGCGCTGTTCCTGCGCCGCAGTGAGTTCCTGGCACCTGCCGCAAAACCGGCTGATCCCGCGCGCTCGGCGCAATGGCAGCGTGGCGCGTATCTGGTCGAGGGCTTGGGGCATTGCAGCGCCTGTCATTCACCGCGGAACCTGCTTGGCGCGGAAGCGCGCGGTGACCGCTATCTCGCCGGCGGTTTCGCCGATGGCTGGGAAGCGCCATCGCTCACCCAACTCAGCCATGCGCCCATTCCCTGGGATGAAACCGAACTGTATGCCTATCTGCGCAGTGGCTGGACCCGGCTGCACGGCGCCGCCGCCGGACCCATGCAAGCCGTGGTCGCGAACCTGGCTCGAGTGGACGACGCCGACGTGCACGCCATGGCGCATTACATCGCCTCCTTGAATGAAACGCTGCCCGCATCGGCCCAAATGAAACTGGCCGACATCCTCGAAGTCCGCGCCGAACCCGCCGCGGAACGCAAGCATGCGGCCGGCGCACGGTTGTTCGAGGGTGCCTGCGCTGCGTGTCACGATCCCATCGCCGGCTCGTTACGGGCGCAACCATCGCTCGCCCTCAATACGAACATGCATAGCGATACGCCGAACAATGTGCTGCGCGCCGTGATCGACGGCGTCAACGTTCCGGGGTTGGGCCATTTGGGCGCCATGCCGGGATTCGGCGCGAGCCTGGACGATCGCCAACTGGCCGACCTATTGGGCTACCTGCGCGCGCGTTTTGCAGCCGACAAAAAAGCGTGGACGGAAGTCGACGTGGCGGCCGCGCGGTTGCGCGGCGCCGCCCGGCTCAAGCCGTCCTGACAAACGCCAGCACGAAAGTCTCAGCCACTTCCTGCCAGTGAACCAACGCAGCGGGCGCCATGAGATTGACGCCGAGGAAGGCCGACAGGCTGTAGCGGTTGGACAAATAGAAATAACCCAAGGCGCACATGGCGATATAGAGATCCTGCGGATCGATACCGGGCTTGAATATTTTCTGCCGTACGCCTCGCGCCAGCACCTCCGATAAAATGGACAGCAGCGGGAAGGACAACTGCCGCACGCCCTTGGAGCGGGAGAGGTGCTTGCCCTGCAGCAGGTTCTCGTTGTTGAGCAGGGTCAACATTTCGGGGTGGGCGAGGTAATGGTTCCAAGTAAAACGGAAAATGGCCCGCAGCGCCTCATCCGGCGCCATGCCCGACAGATCGAGCTTCGCCTCCGCCTCGCCGAGTTCCTTGTATATGGTTTCCAAAGCCACGACGAACAGTCGTTCCTTGCTGCCGAAGTAATAGTAAATCATCCGGTCGGTCGATCGCGCGGCCTTGGATATCTTGTCGACGCGAGCGCCGGCGAAACCCTGTTTGGCGAATACTTCAATGGCCGCACGCAGGATGTTCTCCCGCGTCGCCACCTGTCCGGTCGGTCTGCCGCGGGCAGGTTTCTTGTTTTTGTTCGACCCGCTTGACGCACCGGCCGGCAAGGCTTTTGACATGCGAAATCTCGCTCGAGGACAGGCTCCTTAGCCAAAGCGGCGTGATTATAACCAGCAAAGCCAAGGCGCGGGCGGCCGAGAACCCCGCCGCCAACCATGCTCTTCGGGTTGCCGCCCGAATGCATCTTGCATTGACCCATGAACACCGGTAGGCTGGCTCCATCAATTAATGAAGTAAACACTTCATTCGATTAATCGGCCGCACCTGCAAGCGAGTTCTTCACTGCCATGAGCGAACATTCGACCGAGCATACTCGAGTGGATCATGTCGGGGAGGATGTCGATCCCTCACTGCCCGAGCAAGCCGGTCCGACGCTACTGCCGGCGGCGGCCGGCGAGCGCCCGCCGTCGCCGAAGGTGCGCTGCGACGCCTGCCCGGTGCTCTGTCAGATCAGCGTGGGGCGAACCGGCGCCTGTGATCGCTGGGGCAATGTCGGCGGCGTGCTGACCCGCCTCGAGGCCATGGTGATCACCCAGCACCACTCTGCGGCGCAATCCGCGGCAGGAGAAGAGGCGGCCGACTTTCTGACCGGCGTGGGCGCCGGCACCACGTATCCCGACTACAAGCCCGCGCCCTTCATCGTTTCGAGTCGCCACGCCGATGTCGACATGATTACCGTCGTCACCGAGGGGATTTTCAGTTACTGCAGTTTCAAGGTCAAAATCGACACGGACCGATACTTGGGGCCGGAACAGGCGAATATCCGCCACCAAGGCGAAATCGTCGGTCACGTCACCACGGCCGAATACGGCTCGCAGATGTTGTCGGTGGGTGGTGTCCATCATCTGACCGGCGGCGGCAAGAAACAGGGTCGCACCACCTGTGAGTTGATGGCCGCGCTTGGCAACCAGCAGGCCGTGGAATTATCGATCGATGGCGGTGCCCGCTTGGTGGTTCAATCGGGCAAGCCGCCAATCGTCGACGGCATACCCGAGGCACGCATGCGGGTGGGCTGCGGCTCGGCGACGATCGGCATCTTCGCGCAGCAATGGTTCGGATTGGTCGACGAGGTGGTCGTCGTCGACGATCACATCACCGGCGTGCTGTCCGAGCATCAAGCCGGCCGCCGCCTCGGCATCAAGCCATCGGGCATCGAGATGAAGGGTCGTCGCTCAACGCCCGGGCGCTATTTTAAAGTGGCCAATCCCGGCGTCGGTTGGGGCGGGACCGATATCGTCGATCCCCTCGCCATCATCTCTGGGTTCGATCGGACCCTGGCCTGGGAAGGGCTGCGTCTGCTGATGGTCTCGACCACCGGCGAACACTTCGCCTACTTCGTCTTGGATGGAACGCTCACACCGCAGCCCGCCCCATTGCCCGCGCCGCTGGCCACGGTGGTGGAGAGAATTTCAGAGAACTGCGAGCCTGCGTTGTCGACCGTGTTGTTCGTGGGTGGCGCCGGCGGCAGCTTGCGCGCAGGAGTCACCAACAGTCCGGTGCGCCTGACGCAGGCCATCAAGTCCGCGCTGGTGAACGTCACCTGCGGCGGCGCGCCCGCCTATGTCTGGCCTGGCGGCGGTATCACCGTGATGGTGGATGTGGCCCGCATGCCGGCCCGTTCGTTCGGCACGGTGCCCACACCGGCGATCGTCGCGCCGATCGAATTCACGATGAAGCTGACCGATTTCGCGGCGCTGGGCGGGCATGTCGAGAGCGTTCAGCCGCTTGAGAATGTGCTCGAGCGGGAACGTGCGCGCCTCTCCCATGTCGAGACCGAAAACGCCTGGCCGGTGACCGCGCGAGCGCTCTTGGGATGAACTGGAGCGCAGCGCAGCGCCGACGGCTCGATCCCGATCGCTGGCATTTTCAGCACGGACCCATCGATCTCATCATCGACCTGGAGACCGTCGACTGCGACACCTCCGCAGCCATCGCCGACTCATTGATCGACGCGGCGTGGGCGCGATTCCCGGGTATCCTCGAGAACTTGGTCGCCGACCTTGCGCACCTGCGACTGCCCGCAAGCGAGACGCCGCGGTTGAATTCGGCGGTGGCCCGCCGCATGCTCGACGCTTGCGCGCCGTTCGCTGCGCACCGATTCATCACGCCCATGGCAGCCGTGGCGGGAGCTGTCGCCGATGAACTCATCCAGGTTTTCGATCATCCAAGCGTGCGCCGGGCAGCCATCAACAATGGCGGCGACATCGCCTTGCGGCTGAGCGCCGGCGCGGTCCACCGGGTCGGTATCTGGTCGCGCCTGGATCGGCCGATGCAGGGCGGCGCACCGCTCGACGCGGCATTCACGCTGCATGCCGACGACCCGACGCGCGGCATTGCCACCAGCGGCTGGCGGGGTCGTAGCTTCAGCTTAGGCGTAGCCGACAGCGTGACCGTACTTGCGGCCAGCGCGGCGGCGGCCGATGCGGCGGCGACGCTCATCGCAAATGCCGTCGACTGCGATCACCCCGCCATTCAGCGTATGCCGGCCGAGCAGTTGCAGGACGACACGGATCTGGGCGCGCGACTCGTCACCGTTGACGTAGCGTCGCTGCCCGACGCCGCCGTGACGCTGGCCCTCGAGGCGGGACGGGCCGAAGCGGAACATTGGCTCGAGCGTGGCGCAATTCATGCCGCGGCGATTTTTCTCCAAGGCCGCACACGGATTGTAAGCGTCGACGGTCTCATTCAGGGCAGGGCGGTCGCATGATTGAATTGCGGCGACTCTTCACCCACACCGAGGAGATTCGACACGACTTCGGACCCGTCGCCGGCCCACCGCTTCGACGGGGTGCGGCGGTCGCGGTGATCAAGAATCCGTTTGCCGGCCGATACGTCGCCGACCTCCTGCCGTTCATGGACGAGTTGAAACCGCTCGGCCTGATGCTGGCCAGGCGGCTTCTGGACGCGTTGGCCAGCCGGCCGCAAGATATCCAGGGCTACGGCAAGGCGGCCATCATCGGCGCCGACGGCGAACTCGAGCACGGTGCGCTCTGGCATGCGCCGGGCGGCTACGGCATGCGTGAGGCGCTCGGCTGGCTGGAGGTGTCGACACCACCGAACGCGGGGACACCGACGCTCGCGGGCCAGCCGGGTAATGCGCTAGCCATCGTGCCGTCGACGAAGAAAGTCGGCGCCCCGGGAACCAGCATCGATGTGCCGCTGACGCACTTGAATGCCAGCTACGTGCGCAGTCATCTCGATTGCATCGAGGTGCGTGTCCCGGGCGCGCCGGCCGCGGACGAAGCGGCCTATATACTGGCCATGAGCTTAGGGGGACGCATCCATGAACGCCTCGGCGGGCTACGGGTCGGAGAGATCACTCGTTGGGACGGGCAGAGGTAATCTATGAGCGCCGCGATTCGCAAATTGGTGGTTCAGGTCGATGAGGTTCACAGCGACATGGGACGTCCCGTCGAGCCGCCCACCCGCCGCGCCGTCGCCATGGCGGTGATTGCCAACCCGTTCGCCGGACGATATGCGGAGAACCTCGACTCGCTGATCGATATCGGTGAGGAGCTGGGCGCGCTGCTCGGGGCCAAATGCGTCGAGGCGCTCGGTATTCGTCCCGACCAGGCACAGAGCTACGGCAAGGCTGCGATCGTCGGCGAAGCCGGCGAGCTCGAGCATGCCGCGGCCATTCTTCATCCCAAGATGGGGGCGACCTTGCGCCGTGCAGTCGCCCACGGCGCCGCTTTGGTGCCGTCGGCGAAGAAGATGGGCGGCCTCGGGTGCGCCATCGATGTGCCTCTCGGTCATAAGGACGCGGCCTTCGTGCGCAGCCATTTCGATGCGATCGAAGCCCGAGTGGCGGATGCGCCGCGCGCCCATGAAATCGTCGTTGCGATCGCGGTCACCGATAGCGGACGGCCGCACCCCCGGGTGGGTGGCCTCAAGGTGGACGAGATCAAGGGCCAGGACGGGCTGCGCTGATGTCAGGTCCCTCGGAACAGGCGGCCGCCGGCAAGACCGTCATCACGAATGTCGGTCTGATGCTGTCCGGGGATATCGGCAAGCCCATCCTCGATGCGGATACGGTGGTCATCGAGAGGGGCCGCATCACGGCGGTGGGTCGTCTGGCCGACTGCGACGTCGGCAACGCTGACATCCACATCGATGCTCGCGGCACGGCGGTTGCGCCCGGCCTCATCGATTCGCATGTGCATCCGGTGTTCGGTGACTGGACGCCGCGGCAGAATCAGCTGGGGTGGATCGAGTCCACCTTGAATGGCGGCGTCACCACCATGGTTTCCGCCGGTGAGGTACACCTGCCTGGTCGCCCCAAGGATATCGTCGGGCTGAAAGCGCTCGCCGTCACCGCGGAGCGCTGCTTCGCCAATTTCCGTCCGGCCGGGGTCAAGGTGTTGGCCGGCGCGCCGATCGTCGAGACCGGCATGGTGGAGGCCGATTTCGCGGAACTCGCCGCCGCCGGCGTGCGCCTCCTCGGCGAAATAGGCTTGGGCTCCGTCAAGGCGGGCGCCGAAGCCGGGCAAATGGTGGCCTGGGCCCGCAAGCATGGCATTCAGAGCACCATTCATACCGGTGGACCGTCGATACCAGGCTCCGGACTCATCGACAAAGATGTCGTTCTCGAGGCGGACGCGGACATCATCGGCCACATCAACGGCGGCCACACCTCCTTGCCTTACGGTCAGGTTTGCGAGCTGTGCGAGCGCTCACGGCGAGGACTCGAGATCGTTCACAACGGCAATGAACGCATCGGCATTCTCACCGCCGTCCACGCGCGCGAACTGCAGTGTGCAGAGCGGCTGATCCTGGGCACGGACGGACCCGCCGGCTCCGGCGTACAGCCTTTAGGCATTCTGCGCCTGATCGCACTCCTGTCCAGCATGGCCGACATACCGGCGGAGGAAGTGCTGTGTTATGCCACCGGCAATACGGCGCGCCTGCGGCACCTGGACTCCGGGCTCATCGAGGTGGGTCGCGCCGCCGATCTGGTATTCCTCGACCGCGCCCAGCAATCAGCGGGACGGGATTTGCTCGACAGCATTCGTCTGGGCGATATTCCGGGGGTGGGAATGGTTTTGGTGGACGGAGTGATTCGATGCCTGAGGAGCCGCAACACACCGCCGGCAACTCAAATCCCGGCGGTGCTGACTTGACCGCACAATCCGCGATGGCCGGCCGGACACCCTCCGCAAGCCAGTTGCGCGAGCTGATCGCGACGAGCCCGATGAGCGCCCAGCAACTCGTCGCGATCCTCGTCTGTGTCGGACTCAATATGCTGGATGGCTTCGACGTGCTGGTCATGTCTTTCACGGCCTCGGGAGTGAGCTCCCAGTGGTCGCTGTCCGGCGCCGAGCTCGGGCTGTTGCTCTCCGCCGGGTTGGTCGGGATGGCGGCGGGCTCGCTATTTTTGGCTCCCACCGCGGATCGTTTCGGCCGGCGCAGCATCGTCATGACGTCGGTGCTCATCGTCAGTGTGGGGATGTTGCTCTCCGGATTCGCGCAGAGCCCCCTGCAACTGGCGCTGCTGCGGGCGGTGACCGGCATCGGTATCGGCGGCATTCTCGCCAGCGCTACGGTGCTCGTGGCCGAGTCTTCATCGGCGAAATGGCGCAATACGGCGAGCTATTTGTACACCTCGGGATACTCCCTCGGAGCAACCCTGGGCGGCACGGCTGCCGGGGCGCTCATCGCCCGGTACAGCTGGCGCGCCGCGTTTCTCTTCGGTGCCCTGATGAGCCTGGTCATGCTGCCGGTCGCATATTGGGGATTGCCGGAGTCCTTGGAATTCTTGTTGAGCCGCCGTCCGACCGGTGCGCTCGAGAAACTGAACCGGCTGCTCACGAGGATGAATCAGACAACCGTCGACGCGTTGCCGGGCGGATCGATGCCGTCGGGCACGCCGCCCGCCGGTCGGTTCTTGCATTTGTTCGCCCCGGAACATCTGCGCTCGACATTGCTCAACTCGCTCGCCTTCTTCTTCATGATGGGTGGTTACTACTTCGTCTTCAGTTGGACGCCGAAACTGCTGACCTCGAGCGGCCTGACCGCGCAGCAGGGCATCACCAGCGGCGTGCTGCTGAGCGTCGGCGGAATCGTCGGCACCGTGTTGTTCGCCTTCATCGCCAAGGCAATCGAGGTTCGCAAACTGATCGCATTTTGCCTGATCGTCGCCAGCGCCTTGATGGGCCTGTTCGCCATGACCTCCCACAATCTAAACGTCGCGTTGCTGACCGGGGTTGCCTTGGGGGCGATGACGACCAGCGCGATGGCGGGCTTTTATGCGCTCACACCCGCGCTCTACGCGGCGAATCTGCGCACGACGGGAATGGGCTTCGGCATCGGCATCGGCCGATTCGGGGCGATTCTCGCACCCACCGTCACGGGACTGCTGGTCGACCGCGGCTGGCATGCGCTGCAATTATACTTGCTTTTTGCGGGCACTTTTCTGGTCGCCGCCTTGAGTTTGGCGGTGATGGTTCCGAGCCCGGCTCGAGTAAGAGTGGCGGAAGAGATTCAATAGGATCCCGATGGCGAGCATAGGCAGCGAACGGGTGCTCAGCGTGCACCACTGGAATGACACGGTCTTCAGTTTCACCACCACACGGGATGCCAGTCTGCGTTTCGAGAATGGCCATTTCCTGATGCTGGGCTTGATGATCGACGGCAAGCCGCTGATGCGCGCCTACAGCATTGCGAGCGCCAACCATGAGGACTTCCTGGAATTCCTCAGCATCAAGGTCGCCGACGGGCCGCTCACCTCGCGGCTGCAGAACATCCGCGCGGGTGATGAGGTGCTGGTGAGCCGCAAGCCCACCGGCACCCTGTTGTTGCATGATTTGAAGCCGGGGAAACGCTTGTACCTGCTCAGTTCAGGCACTGGCCTCGCGCCTTTCATGAGCATCATCAAGGATCCGGAGACTTACGAACGCTTCGAAAAAATCGTGCTGGTGCACGGTGTCCGCTATCGCAGCGAACTCGCGTATCGGGACTACATCGAATGGGAATTGACGCATCACGAGCACTTGGGCGAACTGGTCAGGAATCAGCTGGTGTATTTCCCGACGGTCACGCGCGAGCGATTCCGCTATCAGGGACGCGTCACCACCCTGATCGAAACAGGCAAGCTGTTTGACGACATCAAGATGCCGGCGCTCGACCCCGCGCATGACCGGGTGATGATTTGCGGCAGCCCGGCGATGCTTGGCGATCTCTCGGCCATGCTTGATGCTCGCGGTTTTCAAATTTCTCCGCATGTGGGTGAGCCCGGCGATTATGTGGTGGAACGCTCGTTCGTGGCGCGCTGAAGATCCAGCCATGGGGATGAACCTATAGATGACGACAACCAAGAAACTTGCCGCCTCGTTGGCCGGCGCGGCATTGACCTGCGCGACGGCATTCTCGTCCGCCGGAGCCGTGCCGTCCGGCGACAGGAGCATTGCGCAGATCATGCAAACGCTGGGCTCCGTGCATTCGTTCCGCGAGGTCGCCATGGCGCCCGACGGCAAGCACGTCGTCTATGGCGTCATTCTCACCGGTAAACGCGGCGGCGCCGACGTGGACGTATCAACCCTCTGGATCGTCGATGCCGCGGATGGAGCGGCACCGATTCGTTTGACGGCGTGTCCGGGGGCGGTGTGCGACGAACACGGTGCAGCCTGGTCGCCCGATGGCAGCCAAATCGCCTTCGTCACCACGGACTCTCGGGAACAGTCGCAGATTGCCGTCGGCAGTGCGGTCGGCAGACAGGTCAAGAGCCTCACTCGGGCCAAGGGTCCCGTCGATACCCCGCGCTGGTCGCCGGACGGAAGTCGTCTTGCATTCCTGTATTCCGCGGGTGCGCCGAAAACACCGGGGCCGCTCAATCCATTGTCGCGCGATCAGGGCGTGTTGTCGGATGCGGTATTCGAACAACGTCTGGCGACGCTGGCGGTCAGCGGCGGTGAGCCGACATTGCTCGGCCCGCCCGACCTCAATATCTACGAATACGATTGGTCCCCGGATGGCGGGCGGTTCGTCGTCACCGCGGCGCGTGGCTCCGGCGATGCCAATTGGTGGATCGCCGAACTCGACCTCCTGGATGCGACGAGCGGTGCGCTTTCCACCTTGGCGAAGCCGGCCTTGCAGATGGCGTCGCCGCGCTGGTCCGGCGACGGCAGCCGCATCGCCTACATCGGCGGCCTGATGAGCGATGAATCGATCACCGGCGGCGATGTGTACGTGATCTCGGCCTCGGGTGGACCGCCCGTCGACGTGACGCCGGATCTGACCGGCTCGGTGCATACGATTACCTGGCATGGCTCGACCGCCACCCTGCTCGCCACGGAGTTTGTCGCCGGCGAAGAGGTGCTGGCGACCGTCGACGTGGACACGCGCGTGCAACGTGCGATTTGGCATGCGCCACAGATGATTTGGGCAAATTGCCTGAGCGGCTTCACGCCCGGCGATTCGGGCATCACGCTCTCCAGGGACGGCGCGATGTCAGCGGTCATTCGGCAGTCGTACACCTCGCCGCCGGAGGTCGAGACAGGACCACCGGGACATTGGCACCCGATCACCAACGCCAATGCCAAACTGCCGCCGGTGACCGGCACCGCGACCAACGTGTTTTGGACCAGCGACGGTTTCCACGTGCAAGGCATGTTGATCGCGCCCCCCGTGATCGATCCAGGTAAACGCTATCCACTGGTGGTGGAGATTCATGGCGGTCCGGCGTTTGCCCATTATCCGATATTTCCCTTCGGTCAAGATTCCTTCGATGCGGCGCTTGCTGCCCGCGGGTATTTTGTCTTCATGCCGAATCCTCGGGGCAGCTACGGACAGGGAGAGGCGTTTACCCGGGCCAATGTCAAAGACTTCGGTTACGGCGACTTGCGCGATGTGCTGAAGGGACTCGACACCGTCCTTGCATCCTCCCCCATTGATCCGGCCAGGATCGGCATCGAAGGCTGGAGCTACGGCGGCTACTTGACGATGTGGGCGGTGACCCAGACGACGCGCTTCCGCGCCGCAGTGTCCGGTGCCGGACTTTCGGACTGGCTGAGTTACTACGGCACCAATGGCATCGATACGTGGATGATTCCCTACTTCGGCGCCTCGGTGTACGACGACCCGAGAATCTACGAGCGCAGCTCACCGATCACCTTCATCAAGCAGGCCCATGCACCCACCTTGCTGGTGGGCGGAGATCGGGATGCGGAGGTGCCGATCACCCAATCATACGAGTATTGGAATGCGCTACGCCGCCTCGGCGTCAAGACCGAGTTCGTGGTCTATCCCGACGAGGGCCATCTGTTCTACAAGCATGCGGACCAGGTTGACGTGATGTCGCGGCTCGTCGGTTGGTTCGATGCCAACATGCCGACCGCTCAGTAGGCGCGCGTAGCGTACTCACGGCGACGAGCCAGGGCCGCATGCAAGACTCGCGTCAGTTCGCGCGCGTCCACCGGCTTTTGCAGGTAGTCGTTCATCCCGACGGCAAGGCATGCCTCTCGATCTCCTTGCATGACATTCGCGGTCATGGCGATGATCGGAACCGTCGGATCGAGGGCCCCGCCGGCCGGGTCACGGATCTGCTTCGTCGCCTCGAAGCCATCCATTACGGGCATCTGACAATCCATGAACACAACCTCACAAGCCGTCGTTTTCAACACCGCGAGCGCCTCGCGGCCGTCATTCGCAATGACGATCTCGCATCCGAGTCGCTCCAACAATTTGCGGGCGAGCAACTGATTCACCCGATTATCCTCGACGATCAACACCCTCGCTAGCGGCGCAGCCGTCGAACGATCCAGTGGCCGGTCGGATCGCACGGCCACCGGCCTGGCGGCGAGTGCGCGCTCCAAGGTTTGCAGCAGCCGCATCGCCCGCACCGGCTTGGTGAGCCTGCCGGCAAAATGCCGGCTGTGCGCCACGCCATCACTTAGGAGACCCAGAGGACTCCATAATATCAAAGGGATATCCGCATTCGCAGGACCCGAGCGGATGGCCTCAGCCAGGTCCCATGCAGTCATGTCCGGGAGCCTGCTATCGACGATGATGGCGTCGTAGGACTTCTCGGTAGCAACGCCGAGCCGTCTCAAGACGGTGCAGCCGTCGCTGACGAAATCGGCATGCAACCCCCACTGGGTGAAAAGATTGACGACCAGTCGCCGGCTCGAGTCATGGCTGTCGGCAATCAGGATGCGCGACCCCAAAAGGGCGCGTAATGGGATCCACTCGGCGGGCGCCGGCAGCCTGTCTAGAGTGACTGTAAACCAAAAACTCGAGCCTTGACCCAAGGTGCTGTCGACGTCGATCAGGCCGCCCATCAGCCCGACCAGTTGCCGCGAAATCGACAGCCCAAGACCCGTGCCGCCATAGCGGCGCGTGGTGGAGCTGTCCGCTTGAGTGAAAGCGGTGAAGAGTTGCGCACGATGTTCCGGCGCGACACCAATGCCGGTATCGATGATCATGAAGCGCAGATGAGCCCGGCCGGCCTCTGCGCCGGCGTCCACCAGGCTCACCCTGATCGTGACGCTGCCCTGCTCCGTAAACTTGACGGCGTTGGAACCCAGATTGAGAAGCACCTGGCGCAGGCGGCCGGGATCTCCTCGCAGCCTGACGGGTACGCTGGGATCGATCAGACAAACGAGTTCGAGATTTTTCTCCTGCGCGCGCAGGGCGATAATTTCGCCGACGTCCTCGACGAGCTGGCGCAGATCGAATTCCACCGATTCGAGCTCGAGCTTGCCTGCCTCGATCTTGGAAAAATCCAGGATGTCGTTGATGAGGTCGAGCAATGTCTCGGCGCTGCGGCCGACGATCGTTGCATAGTCACGCTGTTCGTCATTCAAGTCCGAGTTGAGCAACAGACCCGTCATGCCGATCACGGCGTTCATCGGAGTACGAATTTCATGACTCATGTTGGCGAGAAACTGGCTCTTGGCACGGGTTGCCGCCTCGGCTCGCTGCCGCGCCTCGGTGATCTCCGTGATGTCGACCCACGTCGTGGTCGTTTGCAAGGCTCGTCCCGACAGATCGCGCGAGGAAACGACTCTCGCCAGGTTTAGCCAGCGATGTCGGCCGTCCGCGTGGCGCGCGCGCACGACCCGCCTTTCTTCGTCCAATTCGCCGGTCATGATGCGGTTGCGTTGCTCGTTCAGCGCTTCTGCATCCGCGGAATCCAAGAGTGCATTTGCCTTCGCCATCGTCGTCACGGCGAACTCGTCGCCCAAACCGAGGATGGCGCGCGCGCGTGCATCGAAGGTCACGGTATCGGAACCAGTATCCCATTCGGAACAGCCCAAATTGGCGACCGCCAGGGCGCGCTCGAGTCGTTCAGTCTGCAGACGCAGCAACCGCTCGCTGTCGCGCTGCGCCGTGACGTCCGTCTGGATTGCCATGAAGCCCGACAGGCTCCCATCGGCGTCGAACAAAGGATCGATCTCCAGGCGGACCCGATAGCGGATCCCCTGCTTGGTATAATTGAAAAGCTCGGCCGTGATGCTCTCTCGCCGCTGCAGGGCGCCGGCGATCCTTGCCTTTTCTTGCGGCTCGGTATCCGCGCCTTGCAGCAGCTCGCCCGGCTTGCGGCCGTGTGCCTCGGCGATTTCATAGCCGGTGGCGCGCACGAAAGCGCCGTTGACCCATTGGATGCGGCCGGCGGGATCGGTCATGATGACCGCGTTGCCGGTGCGCGTTGCCACTGCCGCAATCCTCGCATAGAGGTTGCGTTCCCGGCTCAATTGGTCGCTGACACGGCGCAGGCCAACGAGAAATGGGCTTGCGATCCACAGTACGGCACCGATCAAGGTCAACGCGACCGCGAGCGCCATGTTGACGGTTCGCGCACCATGGGAGCTGCCATTCAAACCCAAAAACCAGAACATCACGATGGTAATCGAAATCCCGATCCGGGCCTCGAGCCGGGCATGGCGCATCGCCCGCTGCAACAGCTTGGAAGTATCACTATCGGGCACCGGGTACACCGGGATGTCGGAGAAGGCCATCGAAGAGCCTTGGGCTTAGGAGCCCGTCCGTGGCTAAGAGATAGTCTATCGACTGTCCGTCTGAAAACTTGACGAGACCCGGGATTGGAACCAGCTCGCAGATCTGGGATGCTCTCGAGCTTGCGCAAACCGCGAGTCGCTACACTAGCGTTGAGGCAGGAGAGTGCAATGCGATTCGTGTGGGCGGCTTTGTTGGGCGGCGCTCTATTCGGCGGCGGCGTTCGCGCGACCACCCTTGCCGCGCCGGCGCTGCACTTACAGGAGTGCCGCCTCGAACATCCGCTGCGCTTGAGTTCCATCCCGGCACGCTGCGGCGTACTCGAGGTACCCGAAGACCCGGCGAATTCGACGGTGACCATCGGCCTGCACGTGGCGGTGGTTGCGGCAGTCAACCGTCAGTCGAGTGGCGCGCCGCTGTTCATACTCGCGGGTGGTCCGGGTCAGGCGGCAAGTGATCTGTACACCACTTACGCGGGTGCCTTTGCGCGGGTCAATCGCAATCATGCCATCGTGCTCGTCGATCAACGCGGCACCGGACGGTCCGCGCCGCTCACCTGTCCGCATCCCGATGATTGGCGGGAAAACCCCGGCGACATGGCTGAGGTGCGCCGCAGCATCCAAGGTTGTCTCGCAAAATTCGGCGCCCGGGTCAGGTTCTACACCACCAGTGTGGCGGTCACGGATTTGGAAAGCGTCCGCCGCGCCTTGGGGTTGGCGCGTATCGAACTCTACGGTTCATCCTATGGCACGCGCGTCGCGGAGCTCTACATGCGACGCTATCCAGAGGCCACGCAGGCGGTGGTGCTCGATGGCGTCACCTATCCAGAGCAGAGCATTGGTGCGCAGACGCCGCTCGATGGCGAACGGGCATTGCGCCTGATCGTCGCGCGATGCGCGGCAACGACCGAATGTGCACGGGCCTTTCCGACGCTGCAGCAGGATCTGACCGAGCTACGTCAGCGTTTCGGACCCGAGCGCCGGCCTCTGGATCTTGCCGATCCGGTCACCGGCCTGCCGATGTCCGTCGAATTCAATCGCGGCCTGCTGAATGCCGCACTGCGCATTCTCTCCTACAGCACGACGGAAGCCTCGCTGTTGCCGACCTTGTTGCACGAAGCGGCTATCGGACACTACGCGCCACTGGCCGCCCAGGTCATCATGTTGTCCCGGCAAATCGATGCGCAGCTCGCGAGCGGCATGCAGAACACCGTCATCTGCAGCGAGGACGCGCCGGGGTTTGCGCTCTCTGCGGACGAGCGCGAGCGCATTGCAGCGACTTATCAGGGTATGGATCAACTGGACGTCCTCGGCGAGATTTGCAAAATTTGGCCACACGGACCGGTTGACCCTGACCTGCATGCCGCGCTGCAGAGCGAGGTGCCGACACTGCTGCTGTCGGGGGAAGCGGACCCGGTCACGCCCCCTCAAGATGCGGTCCGCGCGGCTGCGGGGCTCCGACACCACCGACTGCTGGTACTCAAGGGGGAGGGTCACGGCCAATTGGCAACCGGCTGCATGCCTAAGCTGCTGGCGGAGTTCCTCGACAATCCGATCCCGGAGACGCTCTCCGCCGACTGTCTCGAGCGGCATCGGCCAGCGCCATTTTTCCTGAGTCTCACCGGGCCCGCGCCGTGATCGAGGCGGTGGGCCTGCATAAGACTTTCGGCGCCGTCCCGGCGGTCGTGGACGTCTCTTTCGTGGCCCGCGATGGCGAGATCACCGGCTTGCTCGGCGCGAACGGCGCCGGTAAGTCAACCTGCCTGCGCATGCTCTATGGCGTACTGACGCCGGACGGCGGCAGCGCGCGCATCGATGGTATCGATATCCGCGGCGAAACCTCGACGGCGCGCGCGCACCTTGGCGTGCTACCGCATGCGACCGGCCTCTACGGCAACCTGTCGGCACGCGAAAACATCGAATACTTCGCCGCGCTCCAGTCAATGGGGCGCAGAGCCGCCCGCAGCCGTACGGACCAGCTCGCGGTGGCCCTGGACTTTCGCGAATTCATCGATCGACGGGTGAAGGGCTTCTCCCAGGGTCAGCGCATCAAGGTGGCTCTGGCGAGAGCTCTGGTCCACGACCCGGGTAACCTCATTCTGGATGAACCCACCAACGGTCTCGACGTCATGGCCATCCGCAGTCTGCGGGCCATGCTCACGGACCTGAAAGCCCAGGGCCGCTGCATCCTGTTGTCCTCACATGTCATGCAGGAAGTTGCCGCACTCTGCGATCGGGTGGTGATCATCGGCCAAGGGCGGGTGCTCGCCGATGGTACGCCGTCGGCCATTCGCGAGGCATACGGTGGCGAGAGCTTGGAGGAGTCATTTCTACGCGTGCAGGGCGACGCCGGAGGCGTGCGCTGATGGGCGCGCTGCTCTGCGTCTTTCGCAAGGAATTTCTGGAGAATCTACGCGATCGACGCACCTTGCTATCGGCACTGCTGTTCGGACCGTTGTTTGGGCCCATTCTGTTCGGCCTGATGATTTCACGAATGTTGAACCAAAGTGCCGTCGACACCGACGAACCGCTGCGCCTGTCGATCGCCGGTCGAGCGCATGCACCAGGGCTCGTGAGCTATCTCGAATCCCAGGGGGCACAGTTGAAATTCGTCGATTTGTCGGCGGACGGTGCGCGCCTTGCCATTCAAAGCGGCGTCGAGCAGGTCGTGCTGGTGATCCCGGGGGACTATTCGTCGCGCTTCGCGGCGGCCGTGCCTGCGCCGCTCCAGTTGGTGGCCGACAGTTCCGACTCGCAGACGCACAAAATCGCCGACCGGACGCGTATGCTCATCACGGCCTACGGCAGCGGCATTGCGCAACTACGCCTGCAGGTGCGCGGTGTCAGTCCATTGCTGACCATGCCGGTGGCGATCAATGAAGTCGACGTCGCGACGCCGACCGGACGCGCGGTCATGGTGATCGGTTTCATGACCTACTTCGTATTGTTCGCCGTTCTGATGGGCGGTTTGTATCTGGCCATCGACGGCACGGCAGGGGAGCGCGAACGTGGGTCACTGGAGGCATTGCTCAGCCTGCCGGTGGCCCGCGGAAATCTGGTCGGGGGGAAGATCCTCGCCACCTGCGCCTACATGTGCATCTCGCTCACCTTATGTCTCCTGGTCTTCGTCTGCGTTTTTCGTTTCGTGCCCCTGGAGCGCCTCGGCATGAGCGCGAATTTACGCCCCGGGACGGCGCTGGCTTTCTTCGCGATTTGTCTGCCGTTCGTGCCGTTGGGAGCTGCGTTGATGACTTTCGTGGCATCATTCACGCGAAGCTACCGGGAGGCGCAGACCTACCTCGCAGCGGTGCTCTTGGTGCCGACGATGCCGATCGCCTTCGCGAGCATTTATTCATTGAAAACCAAGAGCGTCCTGATGTTCATTCCGTCGTTGAGCCAGCATTTGTTGATGACCAGCCTGCTCAAGGATGAACTCATAGCCCCCCTCGATGTCTTGGTGTCGGCCGGCTCTTCGGTGCTGCTGGCGCTGCTGCTCATCGTCTTGACCGCCCGGCATTGGCGGCGGGAAACCATGCTCGGCTGAAGCCCGCACGATCGGCGATGCGAGCGGCGAATGTCGGTTTCGCGTCTGGCGAATTTCTTGCCCAGCAGGTATAACGATTGTTACGCGACGGTAATGATCGGGGGTCCACATGAACAGGTCGACGCGCAGGCGCGCCAGGATTTTTGTCCTGTTGAGCATTCTGACCCTGTCGTCAGCCAGCATGCTTTGGGCGCTCTGGCATTATCCGCTGGGTACCGGCATTGCGACCGCTGGCGTGCTCCTCGGCTTCGGTATTTTGGTGCGCCTGGCGCACGCCATGGATACCGATATCCGCGCCATCGATACCGATCTCGTGGATTCGGTTCCAGGCGAACATAGCGCCTGAGCGGCGCGCCTCGAGCGCTCCTCCGGCGACCCATGCGAAGTTCGACACCTCAACACGTAGACTTAGCCGTCGTGGGCGCCGGAATCATCGGACTGGCGACGGCGCTGGCCGGTGCTCGACGGGGGTTACGGGTGATGGTGATCGATCGCGACGCGCAGGCGAACGGCGCGTCGGTGCGCAATTTCGGATTCATCACCATTACCGGGCAGGCGCGGGGCCTGATGTGGGCCCGCGCACGACGCAGCCGCGAGGTCTGGCGTGAGGTGGCCGCCGCCGCCGACATTCCCATCGTTCATACCGGATTATGGGTTACCGCGCGGCGCCCTGAATCGATCGACGTCTTGAATGCATTTCTCGCCACCGAAATGGCGGAGGGCTGCCGTTTACTGTCGGCCCACGAGACCAGGCAGCGATGTCCCGAACTCCTGGCCTGCGTCAGAGCCGCTGTGCTGGAGAGCACCCTTGAACTACGGGTCGAGTCGCGTACCGCCATTCCACGACTGGCAGACTGGTTGGAACGCGCTCATGGCGTCACATTCTTGCGCGAAACGACGGCGATCGGGGTGTCGATGCCGCTGCTGCACACCTCGCGGGGACCCGTGCATGCCGACCGCATTGCCATCTGTCCGGGCGATGACTTCAATGGTTTGTACCCCGAGCGCCTCGCCGCACACCCACTCATGCGCTGTAAATTACAGATGCTGCGATTGGCGGATCCCGGCTTCAAGCTGCCTGCCGCCGTCATGTCGGATTTGAGCTTGGGCCGATATCACGGCTATGCCGATCTGCCTGCCGCCACGCCGTTGAAGGCTGCGCTCGCCATCGACCAAGCGGAGCATTTACGACACGGTATACACCTGATCGTCGTGCAAAGCGCGGACGGCAGCTTGGTCGTCGGCGACAGCCATCATTACGCGCCGACGCCGGATCCTTTTTCGTCCACCGAGGTCGATCAATTGATTCTCGAGGAATTCCGCTCGGCGCTCGGCATCGAACCGCCGGCCACGCTGGAACGCTGGGTGGGTACCTACGCATCGGCGACCGATCGCCTGGTGTTGTTCGATGAACCTGAGCCCGGTGTCTGCATTGCCATCGTCACCTGCGGTGCCGGCGCCTCGACCGGTTTTGCCGTCGGCGAGGAAGTAGTCAGTAAATTATTGGACGGATGACCAGGCCCATGAGCATCAAGAGTCATTTCGATTTGGTCATCTTCGACTGGGCCGGCACCATGGTCGACTTCGGCTGCGAAGCGCCCGTCCGGGCGTTGATCGCCGCTTTCGCGGCGGAAGGGGTGGTCATCACCGAGGCCGCCGCGCGCCGCGACATGGGGAAGGCGAAGGTCGATCATGTGAAAGCGCTGTTGGCGATGCCGGAGGTGGCGACCGCTTGGGCTGCCGGCCGCGGACGGCCAGCAGAACCTGCGGATGTCGACATTCTGATGGGCAGGCTCGGCCCCCTGATGCGGGATCATGCAGCCGATGCCTCGACGCTCATTGCCGGGGCAAAATCGACCTTCGACGCGTTGCGAGCCGAGGGTCTCAAGGTCGCCTCCTCAACCGGCTACACCCGCGCCATGATGGAGCCGGTATTGGCGCGGGCGCTCGCCCAGGGGTACCACCCTCAGCATCTGGTGTGTTCGGGCGAAACGCCGGCCGGTCGACCCAGCCCGTTGATGATCTATAAGGCGTGCGCGGACCTCGGCGTCTGGCCCCTTTCCCGCGTGGTCAAGGTCGACGATGCCATCGCCGGCATCGAGGAGGGCAAAGCAGCGGGCGCCTACACCGTCGGCGTGGCCTCGGGGAATGAACTCGGGCTTTCGTTGGCCGCGCTTCAGGCGCTCTCGCCGGAGGCGCGCGCCGGTGAACTGGAACGGACCCGCAAGCAGTTGCTGCGGGCGGGTGCGGATGTCGCGATCGATTCCGTCGCCGAACTCATCCCCGTGCTGCAGACGGCATGCTTGCAGCGCAACGCTCAAGACCGATAGCGCACCAAGGCATCCCCCAACGCAGTCTTCAGGTCTCCCAGCCAGGGCTCGAAGTGCTTCCATTGGTCCAGACCCTCACGAAAGATGGGCTGGCGCACCTGCTCTGAGCTGGCCGTGCGAACGCTGCGTTCGGTCTTGTAGAACTCGACACAGGCCGGTTCGAAGTCCAGCTCGCAAAAGTCGAGGATGCGACGGACATTGCCCGCAAGATCATCGACCACGTCCTCGTGCCAGATTCGCAGCACCCGACCAGGCAGCACCTGATCCCAATGCTGCATGAGCTCCAGATAGGTTCGATAGTAACGGGCGATGTCCGAGACGCTGTAAGTAAACTCCTGACCGCTGGCAAACAGCTGTTTCAAGTTGCTGAAGCAACAGGCCATGGGCTCGCGCCGCGCGTCGATGATGCGCGCGTTGGGAAGAATGAGGTGAATCAGGCCGAGGTGGCGGAAGTTGTTCGGCATCTTGTCGATGAAAAAGGGTTTGTTGGAACGGTACACCCGCGTCTCCCGCAGATAGCGCTCGCCCAAGGCCAAACAATCAGCGGGTTGCAGCTGCGCGAGCACGGCCGGATAGCGCGGATTGTTGAGCTCGGGTTCACGTCCTTGCAGCTCGGCCACATAGCGCGGTATTTCGGCCAGTTCCTGGGTGCCCTCGACGAGCGAGTGAGAGGCTAAGATCTGTTCGAGCAAGGTTGAGCCCGAACGCGGCAGCCCGACGATGAAGATGGGATCCCGATCCTTGGCGCCGTAACCTGCGCGGCTGGCGAAGAAATCGCGGGTGCACACCGCCTTCTGCCTGGCGGTATTCATCTCCAAAATCTCCGGACGATAGCGGCTCTCCGCCCGTTTGAGTGCATTGCCCCGCTCGTAGTAGCGATAGGATTGCGCGTAATCCGCACGGTCCTCGAAAGCCTTGCCAAGAGCGAAACAGAGATGGTACCGGTCCACCGGCGCGATGTTCGCGGCCGGCTCTTCCTGCCGCATGCGCTCGACCTCCTCGTCGGTGAAACGATAAGTCTTGAGATTCGCCATGCTCCAATACGCATCGCCGAAGCCGGGGCGGGCGGCGGCGGCAGCCCGATACGATTTGATCGACTCATCACGCGCACCCAAGGTCTTTTGCGAATGCGCAATCGACAAGTGGAGGTCCGCCGCCTGGGGCGAATCGGTCAACAGACGGCGATAAATAGAGATCGCCTTCGCATGCTCACCGAGCCCCACACAGGCGGTGGCATACAGCGTCAGAAACTCCCGATTCTCGGGTTCGAGTTCGAGCAGCTTTTCGAGCTCGGCGTGGGCCATCGGGTACTTGTGCCGGTCGACGAGCACTCTCGCATAGTCCATCCGCGCGGCGCGGTAACCGGGTGCGAGGTCAAGTACCGCCGCCAGCAGAATCTCCGCATCGTCGTACACTTCGCGCTTCATGCCGATCCTGGCGAGCAAGCGCATGGCTTCGATATGGTCCCCATGCTTCAGGAGAAAGGCGCGGATGATGTTCTCCGCCGGCAATAGATCACCATCGGAGAACAGCGCCGTGGCGGTCACGACCTCCGGCGGCAAGCCCTTCAAGGTGGCCACGTGGGCCGCCGCCATCGCGGCGTTGTCGGTCTGTCCGGTCATCCGGTACAACCCTTCCAGCAGACTCCAGCTCGAGGGCAACGCCGGATTGATATTCACGCCCTTGAGGAACGCCTCGATGGCCCGTGGCGCATCCCGCAGCACGACGTAGCAAGACCCGCGTTCTTGGTAGAGACGGCTGAATTGCGGATGCAGTTGCTCGAGCCTCTGCAACGTGGCGAGAGCGTCGGGAATCTGCTGCAAATAGCGCTGGCTCATCGCCAAGAGATAGAGCACATCGCGATTTTCCGGCACCTGGACGGACAGGCTCCGCGCCGCGTGCTGCGCCTCGGTGTAGTGGCCGCTTTTCAGCAGTTCGTGGATTCGCCGCACTTCCCGTTCAACGGGCGAGGCTGCGGGCGTCGCGGCAGTCGAGTTCATAGGCCAATCATTCTACAGCCGTTGGCACAACCGACGGCGTTGGATTACTTGCCGATGCAAAAGCTGCCGAAAATCTCGCCCAGCAAATCATCGCTGGAGAGCTCTCCGGTGATCTCGCCCAGCGCGTTTTGCGCGAGTCGCAACTCTTCCGCAAACAGCTCGACCGCGCGGCTGTCACGCAGGGTTGCCGTGGCGCGGCGCACGGCAGCCGCGGCACGCCCGAGGGCGTCGAGGTGCCGGCGACGCGCTGACAACGCGCCGCCCTCCGCATCACCATAGCCGGCCGCGGACTTGAGGTGGGATCTCAGCAGGTCGATGCCGGAACCGGTCTGCGCGCTCAAGTGGATGTACCAACGCCCCTCATGCTCTTCCTTGTTCGCCGCCCTTGCCGTGAGATCGATTTTATTCATCACCCAGGTCACGGGAATCCCCTGAGGCAGCGACAGCTGCTCGGTAATATGGATTGGATCCTCCCGCTCGGCCGAATCATGGGTGGCGTCAGTCACATACAGCAGGTGGTCGGCGCGTTGGATTTCGACCTTGGCGCGCCTGATTCCCTCCTCTTCGGCGATGTCGGTGGCGATTCGCAGACCGGCGGTATCGCTGAAATGAATCTGCAGGCCATCGAGATTCACCGAGTGCCTGAGCACGTCGCGGGTGGTTCCCGGCAGCTCCGTGACGATGGCAACCTCGTCCTCCACCAAACGATTGATGAGGCTCGACTTGCCGGCATTCGGTTTGCCGACGATCACGACGGTATAGCCCTCACGAAGGAGTGTCCCCAGACGGGCCGCCGCGGTGATTGAGTCGAAGGCGGCAAACAGCCCCTTAAGTCGTTGCCCGAAGCCCGTGCCCAGGTCCAGGTCTTCCTCCGGGAAATCGATGGCCGCTTCCACATGAACGCGCAAGTCGGTCAACTGCGCCAGCAGCCCGCGAATGCGGACGGAGAAATCACCCTGCAGCGAGCGCATGGCGGCGCGCGCGGCCGCGGCAGTGCCGGCGTCGATCAAATCGGCCACGGCCTCTGCCTGCGCAAGATCCATCTTTCCATTGAGGAAAGCGCGCTCCGTGAATTCACCGGGCCGCGCCGGCCGCGCCCCGAGCGCGAGCACGCGGGCGAGCACGCGATCGAGAACCACCGGGCCACCATGTCCCTGCAGTTCCAAGACGGTCTCGCCGGTAAACGACTTAGGCTCGGGGAAAAACAACGCGAGGGCCAGATCCAACACCGTTCCATCGGCATCCCGGATCTTGGTCAACGTCGCCAGGCGCGACGGCGGCAGGGCACCGAGCATTGCCTGCGCAATCGCCGCGGTTCGGGGACCAGAGATGCGGACGATGCCGACCGCGCCCCGACCTGGCGGCGAGGCGATGGCGACGATGGTGTCCGTCTGCCCTGGGGAACCGGTCATCTACTCATTCCCCCTAAAGAGCCTACGCGCGCTGTTTCGTCGCCTCGGCCCCAACCACCTGATTGACGCGCCACTGCTGGACGATCGACAACACGGTATTGGTCAACCAATACAGCACCAAGCCCGACGGGAACCACGCCATCATGCCGGTCATCACGAGGGGCATGAACTGCATGATCCTCGCCTGCATCGGATCGGGCGGCGCCGGATTCAGCTTGAACTGGGCGAACATGGCGCCGCCCATGAGCAGCGGCAGCACAAACAGCGGATCCCTCGACGAGAGGTCATTGATCCACAGCATGAAGGGCGCCTGGCGCATCTCGACGCTCTCGAGCAACACCCAGTAAAACGAAATGAAGAACGGGATCTGAACCACCATCGGCAGACAGCCGGCGAGAGGATTGATTTTCTCCCGCTTGTACAATTCCATCATCGCCCGGCCGAGTTTCTCGCGATCGTCCTTGAACGACTCCTGGATCTGCTTCATGCGCGGAGCGATGGCCCGCATTTTCGCCATCGACCGCCCGCTCGCCTGGCTCAAGGGATAAAACAACAACTTGATGAGCGCGGTGACGATGATGATCGACCAGCCCCAGTTGCCGACCAAACCATGCACCCAGACCAGCACGATGAACACGGGATGCGCAAGCACCGTGAGCTTGCCATAGTCGACCGTCCGATCCAGGTTGGGCCCCGTCGCCGCCAGTTGTGACTGCAGTTTCGGACCGACAAACAGTTTCTCGCGAAATTCCGCCTTCGCCCCCGCGGCAACGAGGGTCATCGGGCCGGTCGCGCTCAGGAGATAGGTATGGTCTTGAACCTGCAATTGAAACTTATTGGCCTGACCCGCTTCCGGCACGACCGCCGAGACGAAGTGATGTTGCAGCGAGGCGATCCAGCCATTGGTAACCGTTTGCGAGTACTTGCTGTCTGCCTCGTTCTCAACCTTGAGATCTTCGGCGCGAGTGCCGTCGTAGACGGCGGGTCCCTTGAAAGAGTAGGTCTCGACGTCGAAGTAGGAGCGCGACGCTTTGACCCAATGGCGCAGGATTTCTGAATAGGCGGCAAAGCTGCGCGGCTCCGCGCTGTCATTGTTGACGTGGTAGGTGAGAACGATGGAATAAGCGCCGCGCTTGAAGACGAAAGTCTTGGTGATGCTCACGCCATGATCGTCGGTCCACGTGAGCGGAACCTCGAGTTCGTCGGCGCCCGGCGCCAGTTCATAGGACTGACGGGCAGCGGTCCAAACCGCCAGATGCGTCGGCGCCGCTTCGCCTGGCGGTCCGGTCAGTCCGGTTTGCAGCACATAAAAATTGTCGCCGGCCGCGCCGTCAAACAGGCGCACCGGGATGTTTGGTGTGTCCTTGTGCAGCGGGTATTTCAACAAGTCAGCCTGGGTTATTTCACCGCCCTTCAAATTGATCTCGAGACTGAGCACGTCGGTGACCACATGAATGGTAGCCGCCTGAGCGGCCGCTGCAGCGTCCGCATCCGAGGCAATGCCGTCGGTGCCGCTCGCCGCCGACGCTGGCGTCGCGCTGCCCAAGGTGGCCGGCCGTGAAACATCGGCCGCCGGCAAGGCGGGGGCCGCTGCCGTGACCGGAGCGCCGGCGCCCGGGGCAGCTTGGGGAACAGAATCAGCCAACGTATTGGCTGACCCCGCGTTGGCCGCGACTGCTGCGGCCGACTCAGGCGACGTCGCGGGATAGTCCTTCAGCCACGCTTCGTAGTTCAGAAATAATATCGCGGCGAGCGCCGCCCACAACATCATACGGATATTAGGCATTGCGCAATCTCTCGTCTGGTGCGGGGCTCGTGTCCGGCACGGGGTCATAGCCCCCCTCGGCAAACGGGTGACAGCGCAGGATGCGGCGCACCCCAAGCCAAACTCCCCGGAGCACTCCATGCCGCTCAATGGCCGTATGCGCGTAACAAGAGCAGCTCGGATAAAAACGACAACGAGGACTCAAGCACGGACTTACCACGAGCTGATACACGCGAATGGATCCCATCAGAAGTTGGCGCATAGCTCTTACCATCGCTGCGATATGTTCTTCCAGTGTCTTTCCAGACTGGCTCGCAAGTCCTTCGCCTGGGCCTGCCGCGCCGCGTCGCGCGCCGATACGGTGACGTCCACCGACGGCAGAGCGTGCTGATTCAAACGAAACGACTCGCGTGTCAGCCGCTTGATACGGTTGCGCGCGACAGCGGAACCGAAAGTGCGAGTCGCGATCGCCAACCCCAACCGCGCATGGCTTTCCTGATTGACCAACACCGACAGACTGAAATAGGCGTCGCTCAATCGTTTTCCGCGTAAGCGGACTAAGCGAAATTCGGCCGGCTGATGCAATCGTTTGTGCGGCTCGAACTTCTGCCGATTCGTCAAAGGGGGATCGCTAGAAAGTCCTGTGCGGCGTCAGGGGCAAAGGCGCTTGCGGCCCTTCGCGCGGCGGCGAGCCAGCAATCGTCGGCCGCTCTTGGTGGCCATGCGCGCGCGGAAGCCATGCGTCCGGGCGCGATGCAAATTACTGGGATTAAAAGTACGTTTCATAGCGCAACTTCAGGAAAATTAAGGGGCAAATGCCGCTTCTGGCGGGATTTGCGAAAGGCGGCAAGGGTACTGACAGGGCGCGGATGTGTCAATAGACGCAACTCAGAGTTGGAGCTAGACTCCCTGCCCTCTCGTCTATTTTGCCCCAACTCATAACCCTTAGGAGAGCGCTCTTGTCGGAGTCGCTGTGGAACAGTTGTCTGCGTGTACTCGAGGGAGAACTCCCGATGCAGCAGTTCAACACCTGGGTGCGACCCCTGCAGGCGATTGAACAGGATGGGCGGATCCGGCTGCTGGCTCCGAACCGATACGTGATCGAATGGCTGGGCGAGAACCTGCTGTCGCGCATGCGCGAGTTGCTGCAGATCCTCGCGGAGGGCGCGGCGCCGGATTTGGTTCTCGATGTGGGCACTCGGTCCGGGACAACGGTGCAACCGCCGGCGGTCAACGGTACAGGCGCCGCGGAGTCTGGTGAGCAAGCCGCGGCGCGCGCTCGTCGGGTCGCCCCGATCGTACTGGGCGGCAGGATCAATCCGGATTTCACGTTCTCGAGTTTCGTCGAGGGCAAGAGCAATCAGCTCGCCAAGGCGGCGGCGATCCAGGTGGCCGGAAATCCGGGCAAGGGCTACAACCCGTTGTTCATCTATGGGGGAGTCGGTCTCGGTAAGACTCACCTGATGCACGCGGTGGCGAACCAGCTGCGGGAGAGCAACTCGGGGGCCCGTTTGGCTTATGTACACAGCGAGCGTTTCGTTGGTGACATGGTCAAGGCGCTGCAGCACAACACCATCAACGACTTCAAGACGGCCTACCGCTCGCTTGACGCGCTACTCATCGATGATATTCAGTTTTTTGCCCGAAAGGAACGCTCCCAAGAGGAATTCTTTCATACTTTCAATGCGTTACTCGAGAGCCAGCAGCAGGTGATCCTGACTTGTGATCGTTATCCGAAGGAAGTCGATGGCCTCGAGGAGCGCTTGAAGTCGCGCTTCGGTTGGGGCTTGACGGTGGCCATCGAGCCACCGGAGCTCGAGACCTGCGTGGCGATTTTGATGAGCAAGGCTGCCATGTCGAAGGTTGACTTGCCGGAGGAGGTGGCGTTCTTCATTGCCAAGCGGATTCGCTCGAACGTGCGCGAATTGGAGGGCGCACTGCGGCGCGTGGTGGCCACGTCGCATTTCACGGGTCGGCCCATCACCCTGGAGTTTGCCAAGGAAGCCTTGCGCGATCTGCTGGCCCTGCAAGAAAAGCTGGTGACGGTCGAGAATATTCAAAAGACCGTCGCCGAGTACTACAAGATTCGGATCGCGGATTTGCTGTCCAAGCGGCGCAGCCGTTCGATCGCCCGGCCCCGGCAGGTGGCGATGGCCTTGGCAAAGGAGCTGACGAATCACAGTCTGCCGGAGATCGGTGACGCGTTCGGCGGGCGTGACCACACCACCGTCTTGCACGCCTGCCGGCGGGTCAAGGCGCTGCGCGAATCCGAACGGCGTATCGGCGAGGACTACATGAACCTGTTGAGAACCCTGGCGGGATAAGGGGGAATAACCTGTGGAGCAAACTGTGAATAATCTTATGCACAGGTACGGGACAGGTTTTAAGCCTGTGATCGACAGCTGCCAGGCAGGGTTTTCTAGTTTATAAGGATCTGATTCATATAGAGTTTTTAAGGTTATACAAATTCGTCGCGGGACTCTTAATCATAGTAATTATCTTTACTTAAGAATTAAGATTAAAGAATGCGCAGTGGGTGAGATCATGAAATTGACGGCGGAACGAGAGAAATTGTTGACGCCTCTGCAGGCGGTGATCGGCGTGGTGGAGCGTCGGCAAACCATGCCGGTGCTGGCTAATGTGTTGCTCGGTGTGCGGGAGGGGCAACTGGCGATCACTGCAACGGACTTGGAAGTTGAATTGGTGGCGGCCGCGGATGTGTCGGTGGTGCAGGCGGGGGATATCACCGTGCCCGGCCGTAAGCTTTTGGAGATATTACGTGCGCTGCCGGAGAAGTCGACGGTGTCCCTGAACTTGGAGGGCGAAAAGATCGTCATAAAAGCGGGTCGCAGTCGATTTAGCTTAGCGACCTTGCCCGCGGCGGAGTTTCCGGTTATCGACGACATCAATGCGCAGCAAACCGTCGAAATTTCCCGCAAGGAATTGCTTCGATTGCTGGAGAAAACCCATTTCTCGATGGCCCAGCAGGACGTCCGATACTATTTGAACGGCATGCTGCTCGAGATCGAGTCGCAGTCTTTGAGAGCCGTTGCTACGGACGGACATCGGCTGGCATTGTGCGAAACACCCCTGGCCGTCAGGGCGAAGGCGTCCCAGCAGGTAATCGTTCCTCGGAAGGGCGTCTTGGAACTGCAACGGGTGTTGACTGATGAAGGTTCTGCCGATCTAGCCATCGGCACGAATCACGTTCGCGCGCAAATCGGCTCGGTAAGGTTCACGTCGAAGCTAATCGACGGCCGATTCCCGGAGTATTCGCGGGTCATACCGGCGGCTGCGCCTTTCTCCATCAGGGCGGACCGCGACGTGTTGCGGCTGGCTTTGCAGCGAACCGCGATTTTGTCGAACGAGAAGTATCGAGGGATACGTATCATCGTCAAGAAAAACTTGCTGACCGTTCAGGCCCACAATCCTGAGCAAGAAGAAGCAGAGGAGGAAATCGAGGTTCAATACGAGGGTAATGATCTCGAGGTGGGCTTTAACGTCAACTACCTGCTCGATGCGCTTTCGGCCATCGATGGGCAGGAGGTGGAGTTGGGCCTCACGGATAGCAACAGTAGTTGTTTGATTCGTTCACCCGGCAATACGACAGCCCGTTATGTCGTCATGCCCATGAGGCTGTAACGTCGCAATGGCGCTGCACCGGATTCAGGTAACCGATTTTCGGTGCCTGCGTTCGGTTCAACTTGATCTCGATCCTGCTTTCACCCTCATTACCGGAGCGAATGCCTCCGGTAAGACCAGCCTGCTGGAATCGATGTACGTGCTTGGCAGGGGTCGCTCGTTTCGGACCCGCCGGTTGGAGCAGTTAATCCATAGGCAGTCTGAGCAGTTTGTGATCTACGGAGTGACGGACGCCAGGTCGAGACGGGTGGGCGTGGGAGTTGAGGGCAGTAAAGACGGGATGCGCGCACGGGCGGGCGGCGATCGATTGACCAGCTTGGCCGAGCTGGCGTCGCTGTTACCCATTCAGATTATCGATCCGGAGGTGCATTACTTGATCGAAGAGGGGCCGAGTCGGCGACGGCGCTTTCTCGATTGGGGTGTGTTCCACGTGGAACAGGGCTTCATCGGCGCCTGGCAGCGCTTGCAACAGATTTTGAAGCAGCGCAATGCCGCGCTGAGAAGCAGGCAGGCCCATGCGCTGGTTTCAGTCTGGGATGTTGATTTCATTCAGTTGGGGGAGGCGATACACCGATCGAGGTCCGCCTATGTTGACAGGTTAGCCTTCGCGGTCGCACCAATCGCTCGCAACCTGCTCAACGGTGAAGTGACGTTGAGCTATCGGTCGGGCTGGGCCAAGGAATTGACTTTGGCGGAGGCGCTGGCGAAGGCCTGGAGCCACGATCAGCAGTTGGGATCTACATCCGTTGGTCCTCAGCGCGCTGAGATCGTGCTCAAGCTGAACGGCGAGTCAGTGAAAGACCACGTGTCCCGCGGGCAGCAAAAACTATTGGCCGCTTCCCTGTTGCTGGCGCAGTTGACCCTGTTTCCTCGCGAGAGCGGAACATTGCCCACCTTGTTGCTCGATGATCCAGCGGCGGAACTCGATCCCGAGCGATTACGGACGCTACTGCGCGAGATCAGTAGCCAGCCCTTGCAGCTGGTGGTGACCAGCCTCGCTGACGAATTTCAAGGCTTTGGTTCACCAGGGCGGCACTATCGGATTAGGGATGGTGTGATTGGTGAGGCGTAGCCGCCTGTTTTGTACGATGCTTAGGACAACGCTTCCCCCGATGTTCCACGTGGAACTTGGTTGCTTTTTCATGCACCCTGAGAAGCCGCTCCCGCCGAGCGCGGGGAGGCAGCCATAACCCAATGATTTAATTAGCTTTTATGGAGGCATCGAATTCGATTTCAGGGTCAATAAATGCTATGATCGGCGATCGCAAACTAGGATCCGCTATGGCTCAGAACGATGTCTACGATTCCAGCAAGATCAAAGTCTTAAGAGGCCTCGACGCCGTTCGAAAGCGGCCCGGAATGTACATCGGCGACACCGACGACGGCAGCGGGCTGCACCATATGGTGTTTGAGGTGGTGGATAACGCCATTGATGAAGCGCTCGCGGGTTACTGCGATCGAGTCGTCGTCACCATTCACGCGGACGAATCTGTCACCGTCGCCGACAACGGCCGCGGGATTCCCGTGGACATCCACAGCGAGGAGGGGATCTCCGCCGCCGAAGTCATCATGACGGTGCTTCACTCCGGTGGAAAATTCGATGACACCTCCTACAAGGTTTCCGGTGGGCTCCACGGGGTTGGGGTCTCCGTGGTCAATGCACTGTCGGATTTTTTGGAATTGAACATCCGCCGCGATGGGAAGCTCCATCGTCAGGAATATCGCCTGGGTGAGCCGCAAGCTCCCTTGGTCGCCGTCGGCGAAACCACGGAACGGGGTACGACGCTGCGCTTCAAGCCCAGCGCGCAGATTTTTACCAATATTTCGTTCAATTACGAAACTCTGGCCAAGCGATTACGCGAGCTGTCTTTCTTGAATTCCGGAGTGCGAATCGAGCTCGTCGATGAGCGCGACGAGAAATCAGAAGTGTTCCAGCACGAGGGCGGACTCAAGGCCTTCGTGACCCACCTGAACCGCACCAAGCCGGCGGTGCATCCGACGGTGCTGTGGTTTCAGACGAAAGAAGGCAACACCCAGGTCGAAGTGGCGATGCAGTGGAACGACTCCTACCAGGAGAGCATGTACTGCTACACGAACAACATTCCCCAGAAAGACGGCGGAACGCATCTCGCCGGCTATCGCGCGGCGCTGACGCGTACGCTGAACAACTACATCGAGAAGGAACTCGCGGCGAAGAAGGAAAAGATCCAGACCACCGGCGATGATTCGCGCGAGGGCCTGACGGCGATTCTGTCGGTGAAGCTGCCCGATCCGAAGTTCTCCTCGCAAACCAAGGACAAGCTGGTTTCCTCCGAGGTAAAGGGCGTGGTCGAATCGGCGGTCGCCGCGCGGCTCGAAGAGTTCCTGATGGAACACCCTCAGGAAGCTCGTGCCATCGTCAATAAAATCTTGGAGGCTGCCTATGCTCGCGAGGCGGCGCGCAAGGCGCGGGAAATGACCCGGCGTAAAGGCGCGCTCGATATCGCCGGGTTGCCGGGCAAGCTCGCCGATTGCCAGGAAAAGGATCCCGCGTTGTCGGAGATGTTTCTGGTCGAGGGTGATTCCGCCGGCGGCTCCGCGAAACAGGGCAGGGATCGGCGCACCCAAGCCATCCTGCCGCTCAAGGGCAAGATCCTCAATGTCGAGAAGGCGCGCTTCGACAAGATGCTCGCCTCAGCCGAGGTGGGTACGCTCATCACGGCGTTGGGGTGTGGCATCGGCCGCGACGACTTCAATGTCGACAAGCTGCGCTATCATCGCATCATAATCATGACAGATGCGGACGTTGACGGCAGCCACATACGAACCTTGCTGCTGACGTTCTTCTATCGTCAGATGCCCATATTGATCGAACGTGGCCACATCTATATCGCGCAACCGCCGTTGTACAAGGTCAAAAAAGGCAAGCAGGAAACCTACGTCAAGGACGATCTCGAACTCAATGCCCTGCTGCTCAATACGGCCATTGAGGGTGCGGCGCTGCACGTCAACGCGGATGCTCCGCCGCTGTCCGCCCTCGGCCTCGAATCTCTCGCACGCAAGTACGTCGAAGTGCAGGCCATCGTGCATCGTTGGGCACGCCGTTACGACGAGCGCTTTCTCGAGCAATTATTGTACAGCCCCAAGCTCACCACCGATGCCTTCGACCGTATCGATGGGTTACGCGACTGGTGTCGGAGCCTGGAGCAGCGTTTGAATAATCTCGACGACGCGTCGCGCCGCTACCGTGTGTCCGTGGAAAGCGTGGCGGCCGGCGGGCATCGAGTCGAGCTGCAGCGCTTCGAGCACGGCTTGAGTTCGGTAAAGCATATTCCGCGGGAATTTTTCGACTCGGCCGAATACCTGCGCATCGCCGAACTCGCGCAAACGCTCAGCGATCTGATGGGTCCGGGCGCGTACATTCTGCGTCATGATGAACGCCAGGACGTCGCCAGTTTCAAAGTCGCGATGGCGTGGCTGTTCGATCAGGCGAAGAAAGGCCAGAGCATTCAACGCTACAAGGGACTGGGCGAGATGAACGCCGATCAGCTGTGGGACACGACCATCAATCCGGAGACTCGCCGCCTGATGCAGGTGCGTATCGAAGATGCGGTCGCGGCCGATGACATCTTCACCACGCTCATGGGTGATGCGGTCGAGCCGCGTCGCGAGTTCATCGAGAAGAACGCATTGCAGGTATCGAATCTCGACGTCTAGGCCCAGGCCTTCTCAGGAATCGTGGCACCTGACAAGACCGGCGCAGAGCCTTTTCGCGTCGGCTCCATTACTTTTACCGCAACGCGTGGCACACTGAGCCGTCATTGGCCTTTCGCGGGATCGTCCCCCCCAAGGATCTGAACGGTGCCCAGCCTGCAAGAACTCACCGCGAAGATCGCCGGCGCCGTCGGGATCGATTCGGGGCTTGGTAAAAGTCTGAAGCTCGATTTGCAGTCCGCTGGCATCGTCTACATCGATGGCGGTGCCGTGAGCAACGAGGACAAGCCGGCTGATCTGACGATCACCCTGTCGATGGACGATCTCATCGCGTTGGCCGAAGGGCGTTTGCAGCCCGCCTTCGCTGTCATGACGGGCAAGATGAAATCGTCGGACTTGGGGCTGCTGATGGAACTCGAGGAGCCGCTGACGGCCCTGATCGCTCGATTTGGCTGACCCCCACGGGACACCAAGGCCCCTCGTGACGCAAAGCTTTCTGCAGAAACTCATCAGGACCAAACCGGTCACCCGACACACCGACGCCGCCCAGGGCGCGACGACGCTGAAGCGTTCCCTGGGTCTATTTCCCCTCACCATGATCGGCGTCGGCGCCACCATCGGCACCGGCATATTTTTCACCATGGTCGAAGCCGTTCCGAAGGCGGGTCCGTCGGTGATCCTGTCGTTCTTGATCGCCGCCGCGACGGCGGGCCTGACCGCGCTTTGCTACGCCGAACTCGCAGCGCACATTCCCGCCTCCGGTTCGTCGTATTCGTTTGCTTATGCCACCGTGGGCGAATTTGCCGCATTCATCATGGCGGCGTGTTTGTTGCTCGAATACGGACTCGCGGCCAGTGCGACGGCCATCGGTTGGTCCGACTACCTGAACAATTTCCTGCAAAACGCCTTCCACTGGCAGATACCCCTGAAGCTGCGCAGCCCCTTCATCGTCTCCGGCGAGCATGGTGTGGAACTGCATGCCGGTCAGTTCAATCTGCCACCGGTGTTGCTGGTGATGCTGTGCGGCGTGATGCTCGCGCGCGGCACCAAGGAATCCGTCACCACCAATGCCGTCATGGTGCTCATCAAATTAGCCATCCTCGTGTTCTTCGCGGTCGTCGCCTTCTCGGGCTTCGATGCGAAGAATTTCTTCCCGTTCTTCAATACCGACAACAGCAAGGGCTATGGGGGCATGGTGGGTGTCACCGCCGCGGCCGGCACGGTGTTCTTCTCATTCATCGGCTTGGACACCGTTGCCTGCGCCGGTGAAGAGGTGCGGAACCCGCGACGCAATGTTCCCGTCGGCATCATGGCCGCACTCGGCATCGTCACCGTCTTTTATATGCTGGTTGCCGTGGCCGCCATCGGCGCGCAACCCGCGGCCAAGTTTCAAGGCCAGGAGGCGGGACTTGCCGTCATACTGCAGACGGTGACCGGCCAGGCATGGCCCGCCATCGTCCTGTCAGTGGGCGCCGTCATCTCGGTGTTCAGCGTCACGCTGGTGACGATTTACGGCCAGACGCGGATTTTGTATGCCATCAGCTGCGATGGGCTGATGCCCAAAATCTTTCGCCACGTCAATAAGCGAACGCTGACGCCGGTGCGCAACACCGTCATCGTCTGCGCCATGGTCGCAATGGTGGCCGGCCTCGTCGATTCGAACTTTCTCTGGGACATGGTCAGCATGGGTACGCTGACGGCATTTTCGGTGGTGTCGATCGCGGTGCCGGTGCTGCGGCGTCAGGAACGGCACCGCGGCAGCAGCGGCGGCTTTCGCGTTCCCTTCGGTCCCTACGTCGTCCCCAGTTTGAGCGTCGCGGCCTGCCTGTTCATCATGAAGGATCTATCGGCGACCACGGTACGTGTCTTCGTCAGCTGGATGGTCGTCTGGATCGTCATCTACGTTCTCTACGGCGTGCGCCATTCAGGCTTGAACCGCGCCGCCGCCGCACCGGGACTCGACAGTGGCTAGCCCGCGCTGATGGCTGGCCCGGCGACGGGCCGCCTCATCACACGGGAACATCACCGATGACCGTGGCCCGATGCATGGTGCGTCGCTCCGGGAGGTAATCGGCGACCGCGTAATGTTGAGTGCTGCGATTGTCCCAGAACGCGACGTCATCGACCGCCCAATGCCATCGGACGGTGAACTCCGGACGGCCGGCGAGCGTGTACAAGAACGCCAGCACTGAAGCGCTCTCGGCGGCGTTCAGCTCGTTGATGTGAGTGGTGAAGCCCTCGTTGACGAACAATCCCTTGCGACCGCTGACCGGGTGCGTACGGACGACCGGATGATTAACCGGCGGATGTTTCAGCACGGCTCGCTCGTAGCGTTCTTTGAAAGCCGGGTCATTCTGCCAGCGGTCGGGCGGGAAGGACTTGGCCACCGAGTGCTGCGCGGTGAGGCCGCCGAGAAAGTCCTGGAATGATTTGGACAGGGACTCATAAACCGCGAAGCAGCTGGACCAGAGCGTGTCGCCCCCCGCGCTCGGGAGCCGCTTCGCGGCGAGAATGCCGGCCAGCGGCGGGGTGCTGCTGAAGGTCACGTCGGTATGCCAATTGTCATTGTCGGGCAGAAAATCCCGATGGTTGTCGATCAACATGATTTCCGGCAAATCGGGCATGACCGGGTAGATGGGGTGAATGTGCAGTGAACCGAAGCGACGCGCGAAATCGCATTGGGCATGCGGCGAGATCGGCTGATTGCGAAAAAAGAGCACCTGGTGCTCGACAACCAGTTCGCCGAGCCGGTCGATGACGGATTGCGGCAGTTCTTGCGCGATGTCGACGCCGCTGACGATTGCGCCCAGGGCACGGTTCAGGCGTTTGACTTGGATGGACATGACACAGACCTTGGGGTCAGCCTTTGGGTATGGGAAACCTGGGTAGTTTATCGCTTTTGGGTATAGTGCCGTCATGCTCACCGACGCCAATGCCGCCGACGCGGTACCCGCCACCCGAGGTGACGAGTTGTCGCTGCGGGCGCTCATTCTCGGCGTGCTCATCACGCTGCTATTCACCGCCGCGAATGTCTACTTCGGCCTCCGCGCCGGGCTTACCTTTGCCACGTCGATACCGGCGGCGGTCATTTCGATGGCCGTGCTGCGCGCCTTCAAGGGCACGACCATCCAGGAGAACAACATCGTGCAGACGGTGGCCTCCTCCGCCGGCACCTTGTCCGCCATCATCTTCGTCCTGCCGGGGTTGGTCATGATCGGTTGGTGGACCGGCTTTCCCTACCTGTATTCCTTTGCCATCTGCGGGCTCGGTGGATTGCTCGGTGTGATGTACTCCATTCCGCTGCGGCGGGCGCTGGTGACGAATTCCGACCTCCCCTATCCGGAAGGCGTCGCCTGCGCCGAAGTGCTCAAGGTGGGCGGTCACGGCGACACCTTGCCCTCCCCCGCGGCGGCGGCGGCCGGCCGCAATGGTCTGCTCGCCATCGTCTGGGGTGCCGTGGTTTCGAGTGCCTTTGCGCTCGCGATCGCCACCCAACTGTTCGCGAGCGATGTGGTTCGCTACTTTCGAATCGGCGACAAGGGTGCCGTAACCGGCTACGACTTCAGTCTGTCGTTCGCCTTGTTCGCCGTCGGCCACCTCGTCGGTCTGTGGGTGGGCGTCGCCATGTTGGTGGGCACCTTGATCGCTTGGGCAGGCGCGGTGCCGCTGCTCAGCAGTGGGCACTTGGCGGCGGGCACGCCCGCGGCCATTGGCCATGCCGTGTGGAGTCATCAGGTACGATTCGTCGGCGCGGGCACCATCGGCATTGCCGCGATTTGGACTCTGGTCAAACTGCTGAAGCCGTTGACCTTGGGGCTCCGCTCGGCAATCGCCGCATCGAAACAGCGCAAGACCGCGAGCGCCGCGCTGCTGCCGCGGACCGAACAGGACATTCCCATCGGCATCGTCGCCATCGTCACGGCGCTCTGCATGCTGCCCATCGGCTGGCTGCTCGGAAGTTTCGCCACGGCCAGCGGTCTCGGCGGCCAGTTGCCGACGCTGGTCATCGGCGGTGTCCTCTACATTGCGTTGATGAGCGTGTTCGTCGCCGCGGTTTGCGGCTACATGGCCGGCTTGATCGGTGCGTCCAACAGCCCGTTGTCCGGCGTCGGCATCCTGGTGGTCTTGGGGGTCTCTCTACTGCTGGTGTTTGCGGTGAAGCCCGCATTGCCGGCCGGCGCCGCACCGGCGTTGGTGGCCTTCGCCTTGTTCGTCACGGCCGTCGTGTTCTGTGCCGCCACCATTGCCAACGACAACTTGCAGGACCTCAAGACCGGGCAGCTCGTCGATGCCACTCCCTGGCGGCAGCAGGTGGCGCTGATCGTCGGCGTCGCCGCCGGTGCCGTCATCATCCCGCCCATCCTCGATCTGCTCAATCATGCCTATGGATTTGCCGGCACGCCGGGCGCTGATTCCGCACGGGCATTGGCGGCGCCGCAGGCGGCGTTGATTTCGGCGCTCGCCCGCGGCGTGATTCAAGGCGATCTCGACTGGCAGCTGATCGAGAGCGGTGTGCTGATCGGCCTGGTGATCATCGCCGTGGATGCGGTGCTGAAGCGATTCGGCCGCATTCAATTCCCGCCTCTGGCGGTGGGCCTCGGCATCTATCTGCCGATGGAGACGACGTTGATGATCGTCATCGGCGCCCTCGTCGGCTTCGCCTATGATCGGCGCGCCGGCCGCGCCGCCGATCCTGACGGGATCCGGCAACTGGGTGTGCTGCTGGCCTCGGGCATGATCGTCGGCGAAAGCTTGATGGGTGTGTTGCTGGCGGCGTTGGTGGTCTTCTCCGGCAAGGCTGTACCGCTCGCCTTGGTGGGCGACGACTTCGCGGGCGCCGCGATCTGGCTGGGCGGCGGCGTGTTCGTCGTTGCCATCATCCTGCTCTACGGCTGGCTCAACCGTCTCGGTGACCGGGCACCGGCGCCGGCGGGTTCTTGAGGCCGGCGGACGTGCGTCATGTCGGTGGTCTTTGCCGTGGTCGACCTCTAGAATGAAGGTCGTGAATCAAGTGATCAAATTTCCCGATCTTCGGCCGCCCAAGTCGCGGGAGCCTATCCCCGAACTGCCGCCGCCTTCGCTGTACCGGCTCACATCTCCCACGATCATCGCGACCGATACCTTCAACCAGACCAAGCCGCCGAGCCGGCGCAGATTATTCCTGTGGTTCGGCGTCGCCGTGGCGCTGCATGGCGGTTTGTTTCTGGCCATATGGCTGACTCCGCCGCTGCGAATCAAGTGGACTCCCTCGCCGAATGACTGGGTGCAGGTGGTCTCGCTGCCGCCTCCGCCCGCGACGCCGGTCAAAGCAGCTGAAGAATCGCCGGCCGTGGCGAAGACCCCGGCGCCGAAGGTCAAAGGTCGACCCGGCAATGCCTCGGCCAGGCAAACGCCCAAGCAACCAGCCGTGCGGCCTGCCAACCCCCCCGAGGCGGCCAATCCCGCCGCCGACGTTGGCACTCGCCCGGACGCTGCGAACCCGCCATGAGGCCAGCGGGCCGCGGGCGCTAGCCCGGTAATTTGGATAAATCGGCGACGCCGCCCAACAGGCCCTGCACCGCGTGCAGCAAGGCCAAGCGGTTGGTTCGCACCTTCGCATCCTCCGCCATCACCATGATAGCGGCGAAGAAGTCGTCCACCGCGCAGCTCAAGGCCGACAGTGACGTCAGCGCATCGACGTAGCGGCGCTCGCGGATCGAATCCTGAACGCTGCCGCGGAGCGCCTCGAGCACCTGATGCAAGTTGAGTTCGGCCGCCTCGGTGAGGAACACGGGGTCGACGGCAAGCGCCTCATGCGCGGGCGCCTTGCGCAGGATGTTGCCGATCCGTTTGTTGATGGCGGTCAACACGCCCGCGTCCGGTAGCAGGAGAAAGCCCTTGAGCGCCTGCAGGCGGATTTCCGCGTCCAGCGGTGAGGCCGGTCGACCCGCGAGGACTGCGTCGATCATTTCCGCCGAGGTGCCGTCGGCGCGATCGAGCAACAAGCCGCGCAGGCGCTCGGCGATGAAATCGTACACTTCGGGGACCACCGTCGGACGCAGCACCGGTTGCAGCGAGGCGGCAATCCCCAGCAAGTCGAGCAGGTCGAGATCCAGCCGGCACTCGAGCAGAATTCGCAGTACGCCGAGCGCGGCGCGACGCAAGCCGAACGGGTCCTTGGTGCCGGTGGGTTTCTGATCGATGGCGAAAATCCCCACCAGCGTGTCGAGCTTGTCGGCCAAGGCGAGCGCCTGTCCCGCCTTGCTCGCCGGCAATGCGTCGCCGGCATAACGCGGTCGGTAGTGCTCTTCGATGGCCTGCGCCAATTCCGGCGGCTCGCCCTGGGCCTCGGCATAGTATCGACCCATGATCCCCTGCAGCTCCGGAAACTCGCCCACCATGGCGGTCATCAGGTCTGCCTTCGCCAGCTCAGCCGCTCGATCGACGAACGCAGGAGCACTTATACGTTCGCCGATGATGCGAGCCAGACGTCGAACCCGGGCGGTCTTTTCTGCATAGTTGCCCAGCTTGGTTTGAAAAGTAACGCTCGCCAGGCGTGCGGCGAAATCGTCGAGTGACACCTTTCGGTCTTCTTCCCAGAAGAACGCAGCATCACTCAAGCGCGGCCGCACGACTCGCTCATTACCCGCGCGCACGGCCCCCGGGTCACGACTCTCGATGTTGCTGACGGTGACGAAGCCGCCGTTCAAGCGGCCGTTCGCACCCTGCACCGGAAAGTAGCGCTGGTGCTCCTGCACCGTGGCGATGACCACCTCGCGAGGCAGAGCGAGATAGCGCTGCTCGAATCGGCCGGCGACCGCCACCGGCCACTCGACCAGGGCGGTCACTTCCTCGAGCAGCGACTCTTCGATCAACGCCTCGCCGCCCTGCTCAGTCGCCGCCGCGAGGACCGCCGCGCGTATCGTTGCCCGCCGCTCTTCGAAGTTCACCATGACGCGAGCCCGGCGCAGCTGCTTCTCGTAGGTTCGCGGTGAGGTGATTTCCAGCGGCCGTGGCGCGTGGAAGCGGTGGACAATGGTCGTCCGACCGGACGCCAAACCCAGCACGGTCATCGGCACGACGTGCTCGCCGAACAATAGGACCACCGAGCGGACCGGCCTGACGAACTCAGCCGTATGATCTCCCCAGCGCATTCGTTTGGCGATCGGCAACGCGGCGATCGCCTGGGTGATGATGCCCGGGAGGCTGCTCACCGCGGCGGCTCCCGGCTCGATGCCGCGATAACTCAGCCAGGAGCCCTTGTCGGTGGTAAGGCGACCCAAGTCGCCGACGGCGACGCCGCAGCTCTTCGCGAATGCCACGGCCGCTTGGGTCGGCGCCCCCTCGGCATCAAAAGCGCTCATCGCCGGCGGCCCGCGGCGTTCGATGGTTCGATCGGCGGCGGATTCGGCGCAGCCGCTCACCAGCACGCCGAGGCGTCGGGGTGTGGCAAATGTCCGGCAGCTGCCATACGCAATGCCGGCGCCGTCCAGTCCTTTGAGAATGCCATCGGCCAGGGCGTTGGCAAGGGTCTGCAGCGTGCGCGGCGGCAACTCCTCGGTGCGCAGTTCGAACAATAAGTCCTTTGCAGGCATCAGACTACCGGCTCCGGCACCGCGGTCTTCAGCAATGGAAAGCCCAGTGCCTCACGGCTGGCGCGATAGGCTTCGGCCACTCCCCGCGCCAGCGTGCGCACGCGCAGTATGAAACGCTGCCGTTCGGTCACCGAAACTGCATGCCGGGCATCCAAGAGATTGAATGAGTGCGACGCTTTGACCATTTGTTCGTAGGCGGGCAGCACCAACCGGTCGGCGAGCAGCCGCTGACACGCCGCTTCATGAATGTCGAACTGGCCGAACAGCACCGCGGTATCGGCCTTTTCAAAGTTATAAGTGGATTGCTCCACCTCGTTCTGATGAAACACGTCGCCATAGGTGATGACGCCGAAAGGACCATCGGTCCAGAGGATGTCGAAAATGCTTTCCTTACCCTGGATGTACATCGCCAAGCGCTCGAGGCCGTAGGTGATCTCGCCCATCACGGGCTTGCAATCCAAACCGCCCACCTGTTGGAAATAAGTGAACTGCGATACCTCCATGCCATTCAGCCAAATCTCCCAACCGAGCCCCCAAGCCCCCAACGTCGGCGATTCCCAATTGTCCTCGACGAAGCGAATGTCATGGGTCAACGGGTCGAAACCCAACGCTCGCAAGGACCCCAAGTACAGCTCTTGGAAGTCATCGGGCGAGGGTTTGATGCACACCTGGAACTGGTAGTAATGCTGCAGGCGGAACGGATTGTTGCCGTAGCGGCCATCGGTCGGACGGCGCGAGGGTTGCACGTACGCCGCTGCCCACGGCTCCGGCCCGACGGCGCGCAAGAAAGTCGCCGTGTGAAATGTGCCGGCGCCCATTTCCATATCATAGGGCTGCAAAATGATGCAGCCTCTATCGGCCCAGTATTTTTGCAATGCAAAAATCAGATCCTGGAAGGTGCGCGGAGGCGGTGTCGCTTTGGAAGGCATCGTGGGCTCGCAGCGGCGTTGACGGGCGCGAGTATAGCGACGCGGGCTTAGCCTGTCCTAAGCGGCCGAAGCGCGAGCGGATTGCACTTGTTTGGACCATGGCCGACGCGGGCGCACCAGTCGATCGCAGCGCCGCGCTTTGAATGCCTCCATGCACTAAAGTGAGGTGCCGAATTTCTCGATATGCATCAAAATGGTGCAATAATATGCAATCGTACCGTGCAAGTACTTGATCCGTATATCGCGATCCGTGGCACGGTTGCTGCATTGTCACAGAACCCGGCCGCGCCCGGACCAAAAAGAGCTTGATCTACCTCACGAGGACGCCAATGACCCCGGCCGATGTTCTGAAGCTGATTAAAGAAAAGGAAGCAAAATTCGCCGATTTGCGCTTTACCGACACCATTGGTAAGGAACAGCACGTCACCGTGCCGACGCGACTCGTCGATGAGGGATTCTTCAAGGACGGCAAGATGTTCGACGGCTCCTCGATTGCGGGCTGGAAGGGCATCAATGAGTCGGACATGATTTTGATGCCCGACCCCGAGACCGCGGTCATCGACCCGTTCTACGAAGAGACCACCGTGAATTTGCGCTGCGATGTCATCGAGCCGATGACCATGCAGGGTTATGACCGCGATCCGCGGTCGCTGGCGAAGCGGGCCGAGGCCTACCTGAAATCCTCCGGCATCGCTGATTCCGCGTTGTTCGGTCCCGAGAACGAGTTCTTTATTTTCGACAACGTCACCTCGAGCTCGGGCATGAACGGTTGTTCCTACGAAGTGGACTCGTACGAGGGTGCATGGAACTCGGGGAAGACCTACGAGGACGGCAACAAGGGTCATCGGCCCGGCATCAAGGGCGGCTATTTCCCGGTTCCGCCCGTCGACGCGCAACAGGACATTCGCACGGCCATGTCGATGGCCTGTGAAGAGATGGGGCTGAAGTTCGAAGTCCATCATCATGAGGTGGCGACCGCCGGACAGGGTGAGATCAATGTCGCCGCCAATACGCTGACCAAGAAGGCCGATGAGGTGCAGATCCTGAAATATGCGCTGCAAAATGTGGCGCATGGTTATGGCAAAACCCTCACCTTCATGCCGAAACCCATCGTCGGCGACAACGGCAGCGGCATGCACGTGCATCAATCCTTGCAGAAGGAAGGCAAGGCATTGTTCGCCGGCGACAAGTACGGCGGCCTCTCGGAGATCGCGCTCTATTACATCGGCGGCATCATCAAACACGCCCGCGCGCTCAATGCATTCACCAACGCCAGCACCAATTCTTATAAAAGGTTGGTGCCGGGATTCGAAGCGCCCGTCAAGCTCGCCTACTCGGCGCGCAACCGTTCCGCGTCGATCCGCATCCCCTGGATTCCGAATCCCAAGGGACGACGAATCGAGGTCCGCTTCCCGGACGCCACCGCGAATCCGTACTTCGCGTTCGCCGCAATGCTTCTCGCCGGACTCGACGGGATCCAGAACAAGATCCACCCCGGCGATCCGGCCGACAAGGATCTCTACGACTTGGAGCCGGAAGAGGACAAGAAGATTCCGACGGTGTGTCACTCGCTCGACATGGCCCTCGATCATCTCGATCAGGATCGAGCCTTTTTGAAGGCGGGCGGCGTATTCACCGATGACCTCATCGATGCCTA
>Ga0116228_10000196_pt1 | contig 42244 bp, 34 predicted proteins | sample S1TSphfallax_2_FD_89694 | JGI IMG/M metagenome (GOLD analysis project Ga0116228, IMG submission 89694) | Host-associated microbial communities from peat moss isolated from Minnesota, USA - S1T2_Fc - Sphagnum fallax MG | ecosystem: Host-associated > Plants > Peat moss > Unclassified | place...
ACGATCGGGTGCGCATCGGTGAGCTCCCAGATCAGCCAGGCGGCAAAGCCGACCACGGTCACGATGAGCAGGCTCACGATCACGGTCGAGTTGAACCAGTCGAGATCCTTGCCTTTGTCGAGCATGATTTGCAGGGCGCCGACCCAGACGAACAGCAGCACCAGGCCGACGCGATCGATCGGCAGTTTGCGCGTCGGCGTTTCCTGGTTCTTGAGGTTGCCCCAACATACCCAGGCACACAGCAGGCCGACGGGTACGTTGATGAGGAAGATCCACTGCCAGGTGTGGTTGTCGGAGATGTAGCCGCCGAGCAGCGGGCCGGCGATGGGCGCGACCAAGGTGGTGATGGACCAGATCGACAAGGCGAGGGTGCGCTTGCTCGGCCCGAATACGTTGATGAGCAGGGATTGGCTGCCGGGAATCATCGGACCCGAGACGGCGCCCTGAAGTACGCGAAACATGATCAGCGACGGCAGGCTCCAGGCGATACCGCAGAGCAGGGAGGCGAGCGTGAACAGCGACACGGACATGACGAAGGTGCGCACCACGCCGAAACGCTGCATCAGCCATCCGGTAAGCGGCACCGAAACGCCGTTCGCAACCGCGAACGAGGTGATCACCCACGTGCCTTGATCGGCGCTGACGCCCAAGTTGCCGGAGATGGTGGGAATCGAGACATTCGCGATCGTCGTGTCGAGCACCTGCATGAAGGTGCCCAAGGCCAAGGCCACCGCCGTCAATGCCTTGCGGCTGCCGGCCAGCGTCGGCGCCGGCACGGCGGCGATGCCGGCGGACGCGGCGCTCACGGATGGCGGGCCAGCATGGTGGCGTTGCCGGGCGCGCGACGGCTGAGCTTGGCCGCGGCATGCGCTTCCGGTCCCGCGTTGTCGGCGATGATGGCGGCGATGCGCTCGTCCACCCCCGGGTCGTCGCCGGCGCTGGCCTGCTGCGGCAGCGGAACGTTGCGCACGGCGGAACTCATGAGCGGTCCGGAGGCGTCGTGTAGATCGACGCTCACCGAGGCCGAGAGTCCGACGCGCAGCGGATGTGCCTTCAGTTCCTGGGGATCCAGCAAAATACGCACCGGCACGCGCTGCACGATCTTGATCCAGTTGCCGGAGGCGTTCTGCGCGGGCAGCAATGCGAACGCATTGCCGCTGCCGGCGGCGATGCCCACCAGATGACCATGGTAGGTGACCTGATGGCCGTAGAGGTCGGTGCGCACCGTGACCGGCTGGCCGGCGCGCATGCGCTCGAGCTGCACTTCCTTGAAGTTGGCGTCGACCCAGACGTTGTCGAGCGGCACCACGGCGAGCAGCGGCGTGCCGGCGGCGACACGCTGTCCCACCTGTACCGAACGCTTGGCGATCACGCCGCTCACCGGCGAGACCAGCTCGGTGCGGTGCAGCGCGAGTGCGGCGTTGCGCACCGCGCCGGCGGCGGCCAGCACCTGCGGATGATCGGCGATGGTGGTGCCGTCGATCTGCGCCACGGTCTGGCTCAGGGCCTGGCGGGCCGCGGATACGCTGGCGCGCGTCGTGGTCACGGCGTCGCGCGCGTGCGAGAGCTCTTCGGCGGAGATGGCGCCGTCCGCGATCAGGCCGCCGCGCCGCTGCAGATCCTCATCGGCCGTGCGCTGTGCTTGTTCGCGCTGTTCGATCTGAGCGCGCAATTCCTGGCCTTGTGCGAACAGGCCGCGCACCTGGCGCACGGCGCGGGCCAGATCGGCTTCGGCATTCTCTTCCGCGATCTTCGCGTCCGCGGGATCGAGCCGCAGCAGCGTCTGGCCGGCCGTGACCATCTGGGTGTCATCGACGTTCAAGGACAACACCGTGCCCGGCACTTCGCTCGTGACCTGCACCACGTCGCCGTTGACGTAAGCGTCGTCGGTGCTCTCGTAGTAGCGGCCGTCCAGGAACCAGTAAGCCGCGAACCCGAGGGCGGCCAGCACCACGACGGCACCGAGACCGAACAAGCCAAGGCGGCGGGCGTTGGATGATGATGACGATTGATTGGTTTGCGTGTTCATGGATTTACCCGTGTCAAAACTTGAGCGGTGTGCTGCACTGAAGAATTCGCCGCGCGCTGTGCATCGAAGCTGCCGCCCACCGCCTGCAGCAGCGTCACTCGCGCGACCGCCTGGCTGGTGACGATGTCGACCATGGTTTGGCGAGCGCTCAAGACCTGCGTTTCGGCGTTGAGAACGGCGAGATAGCTGGCGAGACCGGCACGATAGCGTTCTTCGGCGAGGCGGTACGCGGCCTCATTGGCCTCGAGCGTTTGCTGCTGCTCGATGCGTTCGCGCGCGAGTGCGTCGATACGCGTGATCTGGTCGGCGGTCTGCTGGACGGCGCGCAGCACCGTGTCGTTGTAGGCGGCGACGGCGGAGTCGAGCTGCGCTTCGCTGCCCTGGTACTGCGCACGCAGACGTCCGCCGTCGAACAGCGGCAGCGAGATCAGCGGGCCGGCACCGAAGCCGCGGGCGCTCCAGTCCACCAGGTTGTTCAAACCGAAGGCGCCGATACCGGCCAGCGCGGTCAGGCTGACGTTGGGATAGAAGGCGGCCTTGTCGGCAAGGCGCTGCGCGTCGGCGGCGTCGATGCTCATGCGCGCCGACAGCACATCGGGGCGGCGCGCCAGCAGGTTGATGGGCAGTGCGCCCGGTATCGGCAGCGCCGCGTCGAGGTTCAAAACGGGAGGCTGGATGGACGCGTAGGCTTGCGCGCCTTGTCCCGTCAGGGTGGCCAGTTGGTGGACGGCCAGGTCGGCGGCGGCGCGCGCTTGGTCGCGCGCCACGAGAGCCTGGGGCAATTGGCCCTCGGCTTGCCGCAGCTCGAGCTGGGTATCCACGCCGGCCGCAACCCGGCGGCGCGTGATGTTGACGATGTCCGTCCTCTGATCAGCGGAACGCTCGGCGATCTCGACGAGCGCGTTCTCCCGGTACAGCTCGACATAGGCCTGTGCGATGGCGACGCCGAGCATGAGGCGCGCATTTTCGACATCGAGACCGGCCGATTGGGCGAGCGCCTGCGCGCGATGCACGGCGTCGGCCTGCTTGCCCCAGAAATCGAGGTCCCAGCTCAAGGTCGGTCCGGCCTGGCCCAGCCAGAATGTATGCGCCGCAACGGGCGCTGGGATGAAATAGTTTTCCGGCGCGCGTCCGTAGATGACGTTGGCGCCAAGCTTGGCGCTCGGCAGCAGACCCGCCTGGGCCGACTCCGTTCGCGCCAACGCGTCCGCCACCCGGGCTTGCGCTTGCGCCAGCGTCGGGCTGTCCTGCAAGCCGGCGCGGATCAAACGATCGAGCTGGGGATCATTGAAGGAATTCCACCAACCGTCCGTGGCGGTGTCGACGGCAGCGCCCGTCAGGCCGGCGTGGGCGGCGTCGAGTTGTGCCGGATGGGGCGACTCCTTGGGCGGCAGTACGCAGGCGCCGAGCGCAGCCGCACCAACGGCTACCGCCAGCGCGCGCAATACGTGCCTCGACGAAGAACTCAACCTAGATCTCAGCGCCGGCATTGCGTCAGGTCTCCGCGGATAATTCGGTGGCGGCACGGGCCGCTGCCGGCAGAGCAGGCCCCGTGTGCGCGGCGCCCGTATGCACGGCGCCCGTTTGCACGGCGCCCGTTTCCAGGGTTGCTTGCAGCTTGCTGTTCATCTTGATCATAAGCCGCTGCAGTTCTTCGAACTCGTCCGTACTGAAGTCGCCCAAGACCACGTTGAGCTTCTCGACGACCAGTGGAATCAATTTCTCCACGGCATCAAGCCCGGCCGGCGTGAGCTGCAATTCCACTTTGCGTCGGTCCACGCCGCGGCGCGCACGCTCCAGCAGGCCGCGTTCGCACAGCTGATCGACCACCCGCGTCATCGCCCCGCTGTCGTGGCGGAACTGCACGCAGAAGTCCCGGGGATTGACCGCAATGCCTTCACGCAGCCAGGCGAGGATGACGTACTGCACGAAACTGAAGCCGTGCGCCTCTAGCAGCGGCTCCATGATGTCGAGCCACAGCGAATGTGAGCGTTTCACCAAATAGCCGATGCTGGACCGCGCTTTGTAGGTGGACACTTGATAATGCTGCTTGGACATTTAATGCCTCGGCATTTACTGCTTCGGCAGCGATTATATCGCCAGATTGTAAAAAATCCAGCCCGCAGTCCCCGGCGAACCCACGCATTTGGCATAAAGTAATTGCATGGGGGCATTGGGCAGGCATGCTCACGTGGCCTAGGCTGCGCTTAAGAACCTAATTAAAAACAGAGGAGCACACTCGTGGGTAATCCAAGCGGTCGTGAGAGTTGGGGGTTTTCGACGCTATCGGTGCATGGCGGCTATTCGCCGGATCCGACCACCAAGGCTGTGGCGGTGCCCATTTATCAGACCGTGGCCTATGCCTTCGACAGCGCGCAGCACGGGGCGGATTTGTTCGATCTGAAAGTGCCCGGAAACATCTACAGCCGGATCATGAATCCGACGCAGGATGTCCTGGAGCAGCGTCTGGCCGCGCTCGAAGGCGGCCTGGCATCGCTGGCGCTGGCGTCCGGCCAGGCGGCGGTGACTTATTCCATCCTGACCATTGCCGAGGCCGGCGACAACATCGTGGCCTCGAGTGCCTTGTACGGCGGTACCTACAATCTGTTCGCCCACACGCTGCCCCAGTACGGCATCGAGGCGCGCTTTGCCGATTATCGAGACCCCGGATCGTTCGCGCCGCTGATCGACGCGAAGACCAAGGCGGTGTTCGTCGAGTCGCTGGGCAACCCGCAGGGCAACGTCACGGATTTTGAGCGCATCGCAGAAGTTGCGCACCAGCACGGCGTGCCGCTGATCGTCGACAACACAGTACCCACGCCCTATCTGTGCCGCCCTTTCGAGCACGGTGCGGATGTGGTGGTGCATTCGTTGACGAAGTACCTGGGTGGTCACGGCACCAGCATCGGCGGGGCCATCGTGGACTCGGGAAAGTTTCCCTGGGCCGACCACAAGCAGCGCTTCAGGCGGCTGAACGAGCCGGATGTGAGCTATCACGGCGTGGTGTACACCGAGGCGCTCGGCCCCGCGGCCTACATCGGCCGGGCGCGGGTCGTGCCGCTGCGAAACACCGGCGCTGCCATATCCCCATTCAACTCGTTCTTGATCCTACAAGGCATCGAGACGCTGTCGCTGCGCATGGATCGCATCAGCGAGAGCGCCTTGCGGGTGGCCGAGCATCTTAAGAGACATCCCAAAGTGGCTTGGGTCAACTATGCGGGACTCGAGGATCATGCCGATCATGCGTTGGTGCGCAAGTATCTCGGCGGCAAGGCGTCGGGGTTGCTGACATTCGGTCTCAAAGGGCCTGCCGGCGAGGCACGGCAGCGTGGCGCGCGTTTCCTCGATGCGCTCGACTTGTTCACCCGTTTGGTGAATATCGGCGACGTTCGCTCGCTGGCGACGCATCCGGCTTCGACCACTCACCGGCAGTTGTCGGCTGCAGAACTCGAGAAGGCCGGCGTGTCGGAGGATACCGTGCGCCTGTCGATCGGAATCGAGGACCTGAAGGACCTCACGGCGGACTTGGACAGGGCGTTGGCGGCGGTGTAGCGCGCGTCGCCGCATTTCGAGCAGCGAGCGGCGTCCGACACCCTGATACCCTGATACTTGAATTCGCGTGCGAAGGCAGGTCGGATTCAAATCGCCGCGCGACGACGCGCATTCCGAGGCGCCGCGAGCCCGCTTTGTGCCGCGAAACTCACGCGCGACGCGTCAATGCGACCCAGATCGCAATTTTAATTTGCGGACCTGCGACAAGTATTAATCTTCTAATGTTTGCGCCGTCAGGATTTATGCGTTACACATATTCCTAGAGAGGCGAGCAAGAGCGATAGAGAACCGGAGTTGGCGCACATTGTGAGGTTTAACCGTGACAACGAGCGCAATGCTTTTTGACGATTTCAAAACTTCCTACGAAAAGAGCGCGGCCACGACCTTCACGCTCGCTGAATACTTCGAGCTGTGCCGCAAGGAGCCGATGACCTATGGGCTCGCCGCCGAGCGCATGGTCAAGGCCATCGGCGAACCGCGCATGGTCGCCACCAAATCCGACCCGCGGCTGCTGCGCTTGTTCGGCAACCGTACCTTGAAATACTACGATGCCTTCGCCGACTTCTACGGCATGGAGGGCGGCATCATCGAGGAGATCGTGTCCTTCTACCGGCACGCGGCGCAAGGGCTCGAGGAACGCAAGCAAGTCTTGTACTTGCTCGGACCGGTCGGCAGCGCGAAGAGCACGCTCGCGATCAAGCTGAAGAGCTTGATGGAACACTATCCCATCTACACCCTGGTCGATGGCGATACGGGCATGCGCAGTCCGCTGCTCGAATCGCCGCTCGGGCTGTTCAGCCCGGAGAAATACGGGGCGCGTCTGGAGGGCGAATACGGCATACCGCCGCGTTACCTGACCGGCATTTCGAGCCCCTGGGCGCAGAAGCGCATGCACACCTACGCCGGCGACCTCACGCGCTTTCGCGTGCAGCGCGTCTACCCGTCGGTGCTCAATCAGATCGCCGTTGCGAAGACCGAGCCCGGCGATGAAAACACGCAGGACATCAGCTCGCTGGTCGGCAAGGTCGACATGCGCAAGCTGAGCAAATTGAGCCAGGATGATCCGGATGCATACAGCTATTCGGGCGGTTTGTGTCTCACCACGCAGGGACTGCTCGAGTTCGTCGAGATGTTCAAGGCGCCGATCAAGGTGCTGCATCCGCTGTTGACGGCGACCCAGGAAGGCAACTTCAAGGGCACGGAAGGTTTCGGCGCGATGCCCTATCAAGGCACGGTGCTGGCCCACTCGAATGAAAGCGAGTGGAACAAGTTCCGCAGCAACCGCGACAATGAGGCGTTCCTGGACCGCATCTTCATCGTCAAGGTGCCGTACTGCCTGCGGGTGACCGAAGAGGTCATGATCTATCAGAAGCTGCTGCGCGAATCGACCTTGTCGAAAGCCCCGTGTGCGCCCGGAACATTGCCGATGCTGGCGCGCTACATGGTGTTGTCGAGGCTCAAACCGCCCAGCAACTCGAGCATCTATTCGAAGCTGCGGGTGTACGACGGCGAGAATCTGCGCGAGTCGGATCCGCAGGCGAAGAGCGTTGCGGAGTATCGCGAAGCCGCCGGCAGCGACGAAGGCATGACGGGGTTCTCCACCCGCTACGCGTTCAAGGTCATTTCCAAGGCCTTCAACCGCGACCCGGTCGAGGAGTCGGCCGATCCGGTGACATTGCTCAAGGTGATCGAGGAGAGCATCGGCAGTTCCGACTTCAGCCCGGAACTGCAGAAGACATGCATGGTGCATCTGAAGGAATTCCTGATCCCGCGCTACCTCGAGGAACTCACCAAGGAGATCCAGGCGGCGTACCTCGAGTCCTATGCCGACTACGGCCAGGAGCTGTTCGACCGCTACGTGGCGTTCGCCGACTTCTGGATTCAAGAGGAGGTCTACGTGGATCCGGCGACCGGCGTGGCCTTCGACAAGTCGGCGCTCAACTCGGAATTGGAAAAGATGGAGAAGCCGGCGGGCATCGGCAATCCCAAGGACTTCCGCCACGAGATCGTCAATCACGTGCTGCGCGCGCAAAACAAGAGCGGCGGCGAGAAGCTGGTCTGGACCAGCTATCAAAAGCTGCGTGAAGTCATCGAGAGGCGCATGTTCGCCGCCACCGACGATCTGCTGCCGGTCGTATCGTACTTTGCCAAGGGCAATGCCGAGGACGAGAAGAAGCACGAGGCTTTCATCGCGCGAATGAAGGCGCGCGGCCATACGCCGACGCAGGTGCGCCGTCAGGTCGAATGGTGGACGATGGCCAGGCGTCAGTGAGCCCAAGCCAGCAGGAACCCGCACCGTGACCAGTGTCATCGTCGATCGGCGACCTGAGAAGGGCAAGAGCACCGCGAACCGGCAACGCGTCCTGAAGCGCCTGGACTCCGCGCTCAAGGCGCAAGTCGACAAGTTGATAGCCCGCAAGAAGCTCCAGGAGCATGACACCGCCGTCGAGGTGAGCGTCGAACGCAAGGACGTCAAGGAACCGAGCTTCGCGCTCGATCCGGCGACCGGCACCATGGGGAGGATCGTTCCGGGCAACGAGCACTATCGCGTCGGCGACAAGATCCCGCGCGATCCGTCGCAACGTCAAGGGCGCGGCTCCGGATCCGGCGCGGGTGAAGGCGAATCCGATGACGAGGACACGTTCCGTTTCGCCCTGTCCCGCGAAGAATACCTGTCGCTGCTGTTCGATGAGCTCGAATTGCCGCCCCTGGTGAAGAAGGATCTGCTCGAGATCGACGAGAATCGATTCCGCCGCGGCGGCGTGGTGCGCTATGGCAACCCCGGTACGGTGTGCGTCGCCCGCACCTTCAAGGCGTCCATCGGCCGGCGCGTGGCGGCGGAGGCGCTGCATGAAGAGGCGCTCGAAGCCGCGGAAGCTGCTCTCAATAGTGCGCTCGCCGACGCCGTGCCGGCGCGCGTGCGCGCTGCGCAAGTTGCGCTCGAGGAGGTGCAGCAGCGCGGCGCAGACATCCCGTTTCTCGATCCTGTCGATCTGCGGCACCGCGCCCTGATCGAAGTGCAGGCGCCGCGTACCGCGGCGGTGATGTTCTGTCTGATGGACGTGTCATCGTCCATGGACGAGACGCGCAAGGATCTGGCGAAGCGGTTCTTCACGCTGCTGTATCTGTTTTTGAGCCGCAAGTATCAAAAGGTGGAACTGGTCTTCATCCGCCACACCGATCAAGCGCAGGAAGTCGACGAGGACACCTTCTTCAACGGCACGCAGGCGGGCAGCACCAAGGTCGTGTCGGCGTTGGTAAAAATGCATGAGATCATCGGCCAGCGCTACCCGGCCTCCCACTACAACATCTTCGGCGCGCAAGCGAGCGACGGGGACTCCTTCGGCGGCGATTCCACCGAGTCCTCCGCCTACCTGATCTCGCAGCTGCTGCCGTTCTCGCGCTACTTCGTCTATGCCGAAGTGGGCGACCGCACCGAGCAGGGCTCGACCAGCCTCTGGTCGGCGTACGATGACATCGAATGCGAACACTTCAACATGGCCACCGTGCGCACGCGGGATGAGGTTTATCCGGCGCTCGCCAAGCTGTTCCAGCGCGAGCAAACGGCCTGAGCATGCAGAATTCGGCACATCGCTTCACCGGCACTGAATGGACTCTCGATGACCTGCTGAGCATCGAGCAGATCTGCGGGCGGCACGCCGAGCGCTATAGGCTCGACACCTTTCCCAATCAGATGGAGGTCATCACCAGCGAGCAGATGCTGGACAGCTACGTCTCCAGCGGCCTGCCGGTGAATTACGGACATTGGAGCTTCGGCAAGCATTTCCTGATCGAGAGCGGCAAGTACCGTTCCGGGCAAAACGCGCTCGCCTACGAAATCGTCATCAACACCAATCCCTGCATCGCGTTCCTCAAGGAGGACAACTCGCTTGCCATGCAGGCGCTGGTCATTCCGCATGCGTGCTACGGGCACAACAGCTTCTCCAAGGGCAACTATCTGTTCAAGCAATGGACGCAGCCCGATGCAGTGCTCGACTACATGCTGTTCGCGCGCAACTACGTGGCCGATTGCGAGGAGCGTTTCGGTTTCGAGAGAGTCGAACAGACCCTGGATGCCTTGCACGCGTTGCGTGACCAGGGATTGGACAAGTACAAGCGGCCGCGGAAACTCGATACGCGAAAGGAGCGTGCCGAGCAGGCGAAGCGCCTCTCGGTCGCGCAGGACAACATGCGGCAGGGCGAGTACTACAGCGTCACGCCGCAATCGTCCAAGGCCGTCGCCACCGAAGCCGTGTTCCCGGCGAGCCCCGAGGAGAACCTGCTGTACTTCCTGGAGAAGCACGCACCGAAGCTCGAGCCGTGGCAGCGCGAGCTGGCGCGCATCGTGCGCAAGATCGCCCAATACTTCTACCCGCAGCGTCAAACCCAGGTCATGAACGAGGGATGGGCGACTTTCTGGCACCATCGGATCATCAACGACATGTACGAGGCAGGCCAGATCGACCAGGGCATTCTGCTGGAGTGCCTGCATTCGCACACCAATGTCGTCAGGCAGCCCGAATACACGCGCTTGAATCCCTATGCCCTCGGATTCGCGGCCTGGAACGAAATCAAACGTGTTTGCGAGAAGCCGACGGCTGAAGACCGCGAATTCCTTCCGGATATCGCCGGCTCGGACTGGCTGGAAACTTTTCACGACATCATGCAGAACTATCGCGACGAAAGTTTCCTGCTGCAGTTCCTCACGCCGAAACTGGTGCGGGATTTCCGTCTGATGAACATCCAGACGCGCGAAGGACTCGATCACTGGACGGTGGACCACACGGCAGGGGCGGAGGGATTCAAAGCCATTCGCAGTCAACTGGCCGCCCAATACCGGCTGGAGTCCGTGATGCCGGAGATATCCGTGGTCCGTTACCGGCGCGACACGGATCGCAAGCTGACGCTGCAGTTCCAGAGCTACAACGGCCGAAATTTGGTCGAGGAAGAGACGCTGCAGACGCTCAAGCAATTACGCCAGCTGTGGGGTTTCGACGTGCAGCTCGAGGCGGTCGATCAGAGCGGAAAGATTCAAAAGACCTATTGAGTTTTTCAGCCTGACGCTTCGATCGGATCGCGCAAGCCCAAATCGTCGACCATGGTGGAGTTGACGCGCGGACTGACCGCATGGCGCTGCATCCAGTCGGCGCGAAAACTATGCAGGGCCGCTTTGGCCTGTACCGGCGTGCCGTTCAGCCACACTTCATAGTCGCGACGCCGCAGGATCGCGGGCATGGAGGCATCATTGGCGTTGCCGTGCTCCAGTAAAGGATTGGCGCTGACGCTGATGATGGCGAAGCTCTCGATCACGTCGTCGCGCTCGCGCACCGAGCTGTCCCAGATGCCCGCGACTCCAAAAACCTGGCGATCGCGCAAACGCACGAAGTAGGGCTGCCGGTAATTCGCCGGCGTCAGCTGCCACGTGTAGAAACCGGCCATGGGCACGATGCAGCGCCGACCCTCGAGCCAGGGTTCACGGAAGAATTTCGACGTATGCAGCTTGCGAACGTCGGCCAGGGCGGGGTTCTGCTTGTATTCGCCTTCGGCCCAACCGGGCACCAAGCCCCAGCGCAACATGACGCCCTCGGTGCTTTTGTCGTGCCGGCGGATGGCAGGCACATAGCGGCCGGGAGCGATGTTGGAGTGCGGGGCGAATTTCCACCAGACGGCCGCAGGCAGGAACTCGCGTTCCACGGTGACCGAATCGGCAAGTGCATAGCGTCGGCACATGGGATGAGCATACAAACACCGGGATTTTACAGTCGTGACGTATATGGCTGTTTTCAACGCCGGATTTGTCGTTAATCGGCGACGATGCCGTTGATTAATTCGGGCGTTTGCGCAGCAGCCGCACGTTCACCGTGAGTATTCCCGCGAGCACCAGCAACGCCCCCAGCGCAAAGCGCGCCTCGATGCGATCTCTCATCAGCAGGGCGCCGAACACCACGCCGAACAGCGGCGTCATCAGCGACAGCAGCATCAATCGCGACGTGAAATAGTGCCGCAGCAGCCAGAACCACAGCAGGTAGCTGGAGACCGAGATAGCCAGCGTTTGCAGCAGCAGCCCCAAGATGGCCGCGGTGGTCGGTACCAGGTGGTTTTGTCCCGTGATGCACGAATAGGCGAGCAGGACGAGGGCCGCCACCCCCACTTGGTACAAGACCGTCTTGGCGGTGGCCGCACCGCCGATGCGTCCGCGGCGCAGCACCACGTTGCTGATTCCCCAGCTGATGCCACCTGCCAAGGCGAGCAGATCGCCGAAGATCAAGTCGGCGGCGGGCCGGCTGCCCGGCCCGATGAACGCGACGACGATGCCCGAAAAGGCCGTACCGATGCCCAGCCACTGCACACGGTCGAGGCGCTCCTCGGGCAGAAACTGCAAGCCGAGCGCGGTGAATATCGGCGCCGAGTACAGGAACACGGTGGTGTGTGCTGCACTGGTGTGGTTGAGCGATGAGCCGATGAAGATGAACTCCATCGAGAACGTCACACCGAGCAGCAATCCGCTGAGCAGAGTGCCGTCATCGAACATGCGGCGCCCTTCGCGTGCCGCCACCCAAACGCCGAAAAAGATCGAAGCGAAGGCGAAACGTATCGCCAATTGGAAAGTCGGGGGCACTTGCGCCGCGATGCTTTTCATGGCGACCTGCTGGATGCCCCAAATCACGCACAGCATCAGCATCAACGAGATGGCACGCGTGTCGAGCGAGCGGCGCAGTGGCGCCGCCGGCGCTGACCCGGACACCTGCGCAGAGGCGGCCGCCTGTGCAGAGGCGGCTGCCTGTGCAGAGGCCGTCACCTGTGCCGGCGCCATTTCGGCGCCTTCGGAAACCGTCATGAACTCAAGTCAACATGGGCGACATGCCCGGGTCACCCTTGGCCATCGCGCGGCGATATGCGGGACGTTCGCCGATCCGGGCCAGATATGCGAGCACGTTCGGCAGGGTCTTGATTTCCCGGGGCACGAATGCTCGCATGGTCGTGAGTGGAAACAGCATCATGATGTCCGCTGCGGTGAATTCCGACCCGGCGAAATAAGCCGTCTCGCCGAGTCTTTTCTCGATCAGGTCAAACGCGCGTTTGCTGCGGTCGTTCAGCATGCCGACGATGGGGTTGCCTTCGCCAAGCTTGAGCGAAAGTGCGATGAGTGCGCCCATTTCGCTCGGCATGAACGTCCCGTTCGCAAAATGGAACCAAAAAAGATAATCGGCGAAATTGCCCTGTCCCGGTGCCACCGACAGGCGGCCGCCGGCGTATTTTTGAATGAGATAATCGGCAATCGCGCCGGACTCGGCCAGGACGAGCCCGCCGTCGCGAATCACCGGTGCAACACCCATGGGATGCAGGGATTTGTAATCCACGGGCGCCATACGGGTGACCGGGTCGCGATCGAAACGCTGCAGCGTGTAGGGGAGCTCGAGTTCCTCGCACAGCCATACGATGCGTTCGGATTGCGAAACGCCGAGATGGTAGACAGTGATCATGGACGACTCCCCTTGTTTGAGCGCCGACAGGATAACGGATCGCGATCAATACTTGTGAGTCGACAGCAATAGGCTGGTCTCGGTGTGGGAAATGCCTTCGATCAGCCTGATGCGGCTCAGCACGCGATCGACGCCTTCGAGACTTTCGGTGCGCAATTCGGCCACGATGTCCCAACGTCCGTTGGTGGTGTGCAGGGCGCAGACCGCCGGGTCCCCCCGTAGCTGCTTCAATACGTCATCGGTACGGTTGCCTTCGACCGCCACGGTCATCAGGGCGCGGACGCGCTGATCTTCGGCATGCGATTCCAGCTTGACGGTGTAGCCAACGATGATGCCCTCGCTCTCCATGCGCGCCAGGCGATTTTGCACGGTGCCGCGTGACACCTTGACGGCTTTGGCCATGGCGGCGACCGACATGCGCGCGTTGTCTCTCAATAGCGCTACGAGCTGACGATCGGTGGCGTCCATGATGTACTTACAAATAGATAGAAAATAGTGACGAAACGGCAACACACGGTCACTATTGTACAACATTCTGGCTATTCGTTAACCAGGGTTGCTGGCAGACTGGCCCCGCTGGATTGGCAGCGTCAGTCAAATAAAAGAGAACACCCATGGTCACGTACATTGGATCTGCTCGAATCCGCGAGCTCGTCGGTGCCCTAGGCGCGGCGGCTTTCATCGAAGAGCTGGCCCGCGAAATCGAGCGCGATTATCAGCGCTGGGAGATGTTCGAGAAGTCCGCACGGCTCGCCAGTCATTCCCGTGACGGTGTGATCGAATTGATGCCGATCAGCGATGGCCGCCTATACGCGTTCAAGTACGTCAATGGCCATCCGAAAAACACCGCGAGCCGCTTGCTGACCGTCACGGCGTTTGGTGCGCTGGCCGAGGTAGCCACGGGCTATCCTGTGCTGCTGTCCGAAATGACGGTGGTGACGGCGCTGCGTACGGCGGCGGTGTCGGCGCTCGCGGCGCGCGGCATGGCGCGACCCGACAGCCGCGTCATGGCCATGATCGGCAACGGTGCGCAGAGCGAGTTTCAGGTGTTGGCGTTTCATCGGTTGCTCGGGATACGCGAAGTGCGGTTGTTCGACACCGACGGCAAAGCCATGCAAAAGCTGCAGGCGAATCTCGCATCGCTGCGTTTGCCGGGTCTCGCGGTGACGTGCTGTGACAGTACGGCCGACGCCGTGCACGGCGCGGACATCGTCACCACTGCAACCGCGGATAAGCGCAATGCGACCATCATCACCCCGGAAATGATCGTCCCGGGCATGCACCTAAACGCCATCGGCGGGGATTGCCCGGGCAAGACAGAACTGCACGCCGATATTTTGCGCAGGCCGGATGCGCGCATCGTGGTGGAGTTCGAACCGCAGGCGCGGATAGAGGGCGAAATCCAGCAACTCGATGCCGACGCAGCGGTGATCGAGCTGAGCGAGGTCCTCTGCGGCAGGCAGCCGGGAAGGCGCAACCGGGCCGAGGTGACCATTTTCGACTCGGTGGGATTTGCGCTCAACGATTTCTCGGCGCTCGCTTATCTGCATCGCTTGGAAACGGCGCACAGCGACCGTGAAATGCTGGACTTGATACCCGGGCTCGATGATCCGAAGAACCTGTTTGCAGCACTGCGCGAACCTGCGATGCGACCGAAGCTGGCCGGAGTCGCACGATGAGCGAGGCACGCACCGTCAGTCTGATCGGGGCTCCGACGGATGTGGGAGCCGGCGATCGGGGCGCATCGATGGGGCCGGAGGCGCTGCGCGTGGCGGGCGTGGACACGGCGCTGCGGGCCTGTGGTTTGCGGGTCCAGGACATGGGAAACATCAGCGGTCCGCCGAATCCCGGTGCCGGGAAGGTCGATGGCTATCGAAATCTGGCCGAGGTCGTTGCGTGGAACCGTGCCGTGCATGAGGCGGTGCACGGCGAGTTGAATCGCGGACGGCTGCCGATCCTCCTCGGCGGCGACCATTGCCTGAGCGTCGGATCCATCGCCGCCGTGGCGCGCCACTGCCGAGATACGCGCAGGTCTTTGCGGGTGCTGTGGCTGGACGCGCATACCGATTTCAATACGCGTGAACTGAGCCCGAGCGGCAGCCTGCACGGCATGCCGGTGTCGAGTCTGTGCGGTTTCGGCCCGCCGGAATTGGTGGCCTTGGGCGGCGGGCATCCGTCGATCAAGCCGCAGTGGGTGCGCCAGGTCGGCATTCGCAGCGTCGATGCGGGCGAAAGGGAATTCGTGCATTCACAGAATCTCGATGTATGCGACATGCGCCGTATCGACGAGATCGGCATCCGCAGGGCCATGGAACTGGCCCTGGCCGACATGGATGAAGATTGCCACCTGCACGTGAGCTTCGACGTCGACTTCCTCGATCCGGAAATCGCCCCCGGTGTCGGCACCACGGTGCCGGGCGGACTGTCCTACCGCGAAGCGCAACTGTGCATGGAAATGATCGCCGACACGCGCCGGATGGGATCCCTCGACATCATGGAACTCAACCCGGCACTGGACGTGCGCAACAAGACCGCCATCATCACGGTGGATCTGGTGCAGTCGATGTTCGGGAAAAGCACCCTGGTGCGCGGATCGAGCATGCGCGCGAAGAGCACGGTTGTCGGCATCGACGCCAGGAAGGGCCGGCGCGTCTCGTACAGCTGAGCGGCCTGATCTTGCGACCTGATGCGGTCATCCGGCCTATGTGAAAGCGGGCCACATTGCTTTATAAGTAACTGTCCAGCATTCAGAACGCCCAAGGGGCGAAGGGGCAGGTCGCCATGGCTGATGGCCGCAACATTGGCCCGGATCAACTTTCGTAGCACGGATGTCATCCTTTGCACGCATCATGCGTTTGGCAGGAATGATGCGCTCAACACGGAGTGGGATGCCGCGGCCAGGCCTGGCCTGGTCGGCATCGCTGTTGTTCTTATTGGCGGGTGGCAAGGCGGGTGCAGGCATCGAACCCGGCGACTGGCATCACACACGCATCCATGGTCATACCATGTTCTATGCCATGCAGGGACACGGCAACACGCTGCTGTTGCTGCATGGCGGCGGCGACTCGGGCGAGCATTCCTTCGCGCAGCAACTGGACGTGTTTTCCGAACATCATTTGCTCTTGGCACCGGACCAGGTGGGGCAGGGACGTACACCCGACGTGCGGGGACCCTTGAGCTACACGGGCATGATGGAGGACACCGCGGCGCTGCTGCAGCAGCTGAAGCTGAAACACGTGGATGTCCTCGGGTTCAGCGACGGCGGCATTCTTGCGCTGATGCTGGCCGTGCGTCATCCGGAACTCGTCCGCCGGCTGGTGATCAGCGGCGTCAACATCGCGCCGGACGGTTTGAATCCGGACGATCTGGACGATTTGCGCGCGACACAAATCAGGAAACCTAAGACCATCGATGACAAGCTCACCCAGCTGTGGGCGAACTCACCCACGGAGGCGGAGCTGAGCGTGGCCATGCTGGCAAAAATCTCGCAGCCGGTGCTGGTGATATCCGGTGACCATGATGCGATCACGCTGGAGCACACCTTGAAGATATTTCACGCCCTGCCGCTGGCGGAGCTGTGCGTGCTGCCGGGTACGGATCACGCCACGTTTTCGGGCCGCTCGGAGTGGCTCAATCCCATCATCAAAGCCTTCCTCGAGCGTCCGTTGAGCGCTCCTTAGCGCGTGAGAAGCGGGCGCGGCGCGGGAGAATTCCTACGTCCTCTGCGGCGCGCTGCCAATGGCAGGCGGCGAGGCAAAGGCCCACCATTCGCCCCCAGAGCCGCTTCGCCTGAGAAGCGCACATTTGAACAGGGGAATTACCATGCGTTTACTAGTAGTACCGATTTTCATGACCGCGGCGCTGGCGATGGCCGGCTGCAATCAAGCGAAGTCTCCCGAGGATGTCGCGAAAGACGTTGCCAAGGCTGAGCAGAAAGCGACCGACGAGGTGATCAAGAGCGAAGACCGGGCGCAGAGCTCATTGGACAAGGCGGCCGACAAAGTCGGCGATCAGCTGGTTCACTTCAACAACGACGCAGCCCGCCAGGCGTACGATGTGGCGATCGCGCAAGCCGACGGCAATCGCAAAGTGGCATTGGCGTCCTGCGAGTCGCAGAGCGGCGATGCGCAAAAGGCGTGCAAGGATCAGGCGGACGCCGATTACAAGGCGGCGCGCGCACAGGCCATGGCCAACAATGTGGCGTCGAACAACGAGGCGTCCAAACCGTAACCCTGCGGAGGCCGGCGCTCACTCGACCCCGGACGCGCCATGGGCGCTTACACGCCGCTGCCGTTCGGGTCGCGCCACGCGCGTTCGAAGGGCAGACGCCACGCATAAGGAGCGATCAGCTGGTGGATGGCATTGGGCCCCCAGGATCCCGGTGCGTAGTTGCGCACCGGCGGGGGTGATTCGAGCAGCGCGGTCGACACCTCCCATAGCCGCTCGATGCCATCCGCCGTCGTGAACAACGTGCGATCGCCGCGCATCGCATCCAAGATCAAGCGTTCGTAGGCTTCGAGAACATCGCCGACGTGGCTGGTGTCGTGCATGGCGAACTGCAGGCTCAACTTGTCGAGCCGCATGCCGGGTCCTGGGCGCTTCCCATAGAACGACAACGACAGCTTGGCGGCATCCGCGAGATCGAAGGTCAAATGGTCGGGACCTTGTGAGCCGATGCCTGAGCCTGCGGGAAACATGCTCTTGGGAGGCTCGCGGAACGCGATGGAAATGATGCGCTGTCCCTCGGCCAGGCGTTTGCCGGTGCGCAGAAAAAACGGGACACCGGCCCACCGCCAATTATCGATGTTGCATTTCAATGCGATGAAGGTTTCGGTATCCGACTCTGCCGCTACGCCGTCCTCGGTGCGATAACCGGCATATTGGCCGCGCACCACGTCGCTCGGCTTGATCGGCAACATGCTGCGGAACACTTTGTTTTTCTCCTCGCTGATCGGTGCCGGCTCGAGCGAGGTCGGAGGCTCCATGGCCATGAAGCCGAGAATCTGAAACAAATGGGTCACCACCATGTCTCGGTACGCGCCGGTGGCTTCGTAGAAGGCGGAACGACGTCCTAGTCCCAAGGTTTCCGGAACGTCGATCTGCACGTGATCGACGAAGTTGCGGTTCCAGATCGGTTCGAACAAGCCGTTGGCGAAGCGGAACGCCAGGATGTTTTGAGCCGGTTCCTTGCCGAGAAAATGATCGATGCGAAAAATTTGGTCCTCGCTGAACACCTCGTGCAGCTTGCTGTTGAGTTGCACCGCACTGGCGAGATCCGTGCCGAAGGGCTTCTCCATGATGACCCGCGACCTCTCCACCAGGCCTGCGTCGCCGAGCAGACGGATGGCCGACAAGGCGGCGTTCGGTGGGACGCTCAAATAATGCAATCTGCGGCTCTCCTGGCCGAGCGAGCGTTCCGCTTCCTCGACCGCGTTCTTCAGAACGTTCGGCCCGGCCGTCAGCGGCACGTACGTCAGATTTTCGGCGAAGGTATTCCAAACGGCTTCGTCCACCTTGCGGGTCGAGAACTCCGTGATGGCCTTGTGCATTTCAGCCCGAAAGCCGGGCGTGTCCATGTTATCCAGGGACACGCCGATGATGCGGCATCCCGGGATGAAGCCGGCGCTCGACAGATGGAACAGGCCGGGCAGCAACTTGCGCTTCGACAAGTCGCCCGTGGCACCCACAAGGACCACGACTTGAGGGTAGCTGGGACCGACCCCTACTGGAACTCTCGGCATATCGAACGACTCCTGTCCGCGTTGACGGCAGGATCATCGCACACTACATCGATGCTGGCTGCCGGCCTGGGTACGACCGCAGCGTCCTTCTCCTACAAAGCATCGCGGCATTCACGGCTTTAAGGTCGCGCGAACTTCGTGCCTAATAGCAATATGGAGACCTCTGCCGCCGATGACGTGTTGATCGCCCTCATTTGGATCGGACTTTTCATGAGCATAGCCAGTATGCTCATCTCAGTTCTCAACGGGCGCACGAGTCAACGGGCGCACTTGAAGGCGACTCTGAAACTACGCGATTTGTATGAACGAACCTATCGCAAGACGCCCTTCACCAGTCGGCGCTTTGCGTCGATCGCCCGTCCGGGAAAGGCAGACAGGCGGCGTGCGGCGACGGGCGAAGGGCCGCCCAAGGGGCCTGGTTGAGCAGCACGGCCCGTGCAAGCACCCGTTTAAGGGAAATTTAGCGCCTGGCGCCCGAGAGCTAGCCGGGTTTGCATATTTTTGCATGCAAAACTCAGGGCCCTAGCTCATATGTCCTTATCTGGCGCTTGGATGGCCTACATTTGACGCAATTGGAACATTGCATGCAGAATTGCGGCGTGTCAGAGCAAAGTTCCAATGTACTCGAGATTCCGCGGCGCGCGCTGCATGACGAGGTGATGGTGCGCCTGCGCGAAATGCTGATCGAAGGACGAATTGAGCCTGGCGCCAAACTCAACGAGCGCGAGCTATCGATGCGCCTGCAAGTATCGCGCACGCCCTTGAGGGAAGCGATTAAGTTGCTGGGGGCCGAAGGGCTCGTCGATCTGATCCCCAACCGCGGCGCGGTCGCGGTCAAGTTCACGGAAACCGACGTTCTGCAGGCTTTTGAAATGTTGGCCGGACTGGAGGCGATGTCCGGGGAACTCGCGGCGCTGCGCATCAGCGCCGCGCAACTGGCGGAAATCAAGGCGCTGCATTACGAGATGCTGGCGTGTTTCGAACGCCGCGAATGGTCCGGCTACCATCGATTGAACGCGCGCATCCACGCCGCAATCAACGAAGCCGCGGGCAACCCTCTGCTGTGCAAGACTTATCGCGAGATCAATGCCCGGGTGCAATCGCTGCGCTTTCGCACCCATCAAGACAAGGCGAAATGGCAGCAAGCAGTGCAGGAGCACAAAGACATGCTGGCAGCGCTCGAGGCTCGCAATGCCGCCGCCTTGCGCCGCATTCTGACGGAACATCTCCTGCACACGCGTGACACGGTGGTCGAACTGCTGCGCAACGGCGAGATCTACTCGTCAGCGCCCGCGTGAGCAGGGAATCGCGCAAAGCGCTTTCCGATCCGGGCCTGAGGCAACATCTGGCGGCTCGTCTGGATCGTGAGACCGAGGGCGAGGTGCTGTTCGACAGCGGTTCGCGCGGGCGCTATGCAACCGACGCCTCCATCTATCAAATCATTCCCGTCGGTGTCTTCGTGCCGCGCAGCGAGAACGACGTGCTTGCGGCGATCGGCATCGCACGCGAGTCGAACGTGCCGGTGCTCGCGCGCGGCGGCGGCACCAGCCAGTGCGGACAGACGATCGGCCAGGCACTGGTCATCGACAACAGCAAGTATTTGAACCAGGTGATCGACATCGACGCAGACCGCCGCACGGCGGTGGTCGAGCCGGGCCTGGTGCTGGATCACCTGAACGCGAGACTGCGGCCTCATGGCCTGTGGTTTCCGGTCGACGTTTCGACCGGCGCGCAGGCTACGCTCGGCGGCATGGCGGGCAACAACTCCTGCGGATCTCGCTCCATCGCCTACGGCAACATGGTGCACAACGTGCGCGCCATGAGTGCTTGGCTATCGGATGGCGAGCTGCTGGAATTTGCGCCGCGCGGACAGCTTCAAGGCCGCGCCGCAGAGATCGCCGAATTCGCCGCAGGTCAGGCGCGCGCCTGTGCGAGAGACATCGAGTCGCGCTGGCCGAAGGTGCTGCGCCGGGTGGGCGGCTACAACCTCGACATCTACAACAATCAAAGCGAACGTCCATACACCGCGGATGACAGCGTCAATCTCGCGCACTTGTTGGTCGGTTCGGAAGGGACCCTGGCGTACACACGGCGCCTGACCCTGGCGCTGGCGCCGCTGCCGCGTTTCAAGACACTGGGCGTCGTCAATTTCAAAACCTTTCAACAGGCAATGAGCGCGCCGGAACACATCGTCAAGCTCAAGCCGACCGCGGTGGAATTGGTGGACCGCGTCATGATCGACCTGAGCCTTGGCAACCCTGCCTTCAGCGACACCATTCGTCACGCGTTGATCGGCGAGCCCGCGGCGATCCTGCTGGTCGAATTCTCGGACGACGATCGCGAGCAGGCGCAGGCGCGCCTGCAGGATCTGGTCGAGCTGATGGGAGATCTGGGTTTTCCCGGCAGCGTGGTCGAAATGCGTGATGCCAAAGCGCAGCAGAATTTGTGGGAGGTTCGCAAAGCGGGCTTGAACATCATGATGAGCTTGCGCGGCGACGGCAAGCCCGTGAGCTTCATCGAGGACTGCGCGGTTCCGCTGCAGCACCTGGCCGAATATACGGCCGCGCTGACCGAAGTGTTCAAGAAATACGGCACCCACGGAACCTGGTATGCACATGCCTCGGTCGGTACGCTGCACGTTCGGCCGATCCTCGATATGCGCGCCGACGGCCCGGAGGGCGGTGCTTACAAAATGCGCGCCATCGCGCAGGCCACCTCCGGGTTGGTCAAGAAATTCAAGGGTGCGTACAGCGGCGAACACGGCGACGGCATCTGCCGGGGCGAATGGATTCAGTGGCAGTTCGGTCCGCAGATCAACAATGCGTTCCGTGCCATCAAGAATCATGTCGACCCCATCGGTCTGTTCAATCCCGGCAAAATCGTCGATCCGCCGCGCATGGACGACAGCTCGTTGTTCCGCTTTCCGCCGCCCTCGGCGCCGCACCGCTACCAAACGCTTGCCTTCAAACCTGTGCTCGATTGGTCCGCGTGGAACGTCCGCAACGATCCGGTGACGGGAGTTCTCTCCGAGCCCGGCACGGGTGGCGATGTCACCGGCGGTTTCGCGAAAGCGGTGGAGATGTGCAACAACAACGGCCATTGCCGCAAATTCGACGCAGGTACCATGTGCCCGAGCTACCGCGTCACCCGCGATGAACGGCACCTGACGCGCGGCCGCGCCAACACGCTGCGGCTCGCATTGTCGGGGCAGCTCGGCGCGGACGCGTTCGTCAGCGAGGAGATGTACGGCACCATGGAACTGTGCGTCAGCTGCAAGGGCTGCCGCAGCGAGTGTCCCACCGGCGTCGACATGGCGGCGATGAAAGTGGAATTTCTGGCGCATTACAAGAATTTGCAGGGATTCTCGATGCGCGATCGATTGATCGGACACCTGCCTGATTATGCCGCCGGGGCGAGCCGCTTCTCGCCGCTGCTCAATCTGCGCGACAAGCTGCCGAGCGTGGCGTGGCTGTCGGAGAAATTGCTGGGGTTCGCCGCCAAACGAACGCTGCCGGTGTGGCGTTCCGGCACGTTTTGGCGCGCACCCGACGAGCAGCTGTTCTCCGACGCCGATGAGACCCTGCAGGCCGGTGCGGCGACGGGCAAGGCCGCGGTGCTGTTCGTGGATACGTTCAACGGGATTTTCGAGAGCGAGAATGCGTTGGCGGCGGCGCGGGTGCTGCGAGCCGCCGGCTATACGTTGCACACCATTCGCAAGGAGAAGGGACATTTCTGCTGCGGACGCACCTACCTCGGCACGGGCATGCTGGAGCGCGCCAGGGCGAAGATGGCCGAATTGATCGGCGCGCTGCTGCCCTTCGCTTCGCGCGGCATCGCCATCGTGGGTCTCGAGCCTTCCTGTCTGCTGACGCTGCGCGACGAGGCGTTGCTGATGCATCTGGGATCGGCGGCGCAGGTGGTTGCCGCGCGCGCGGTCTTGCTGGAGGAATTCATCGCCCGCGAGGCGCGGGCCGGGCGCTTCGATGTGCAGTTCACGGAGATCCATGACCGCATCCTGGTGCATGGGCATTGCCACCAGAAAGCGTTCGCCGCCATCAGTCCGGTGCTGGAGGTCATCCGCTTGATTCCGGGCGCCAAACCGGAACTCATCAACAGTTCATGCTGCGGCATGGCCGGCAGTTTCGGCTACGAGGCCAAGCATTTCGGTCTGTCGATGAAAATGGCCGAGCTCTCGCTGTTGCCGGCCGTGCGCGCCAAGCCGGATGCGCTGGTCGTCGCGGACGGCACCAGTTGCCGCCACCAGATTCACGGCGGCGCGGGCCGGCGCGCGCTGCACGTTGCCCGACTGCTCGAGCAGCAGATGCCGGCGCCGCATTGATCTCTTCAGCTCACGAGGCCGTGGGATACGTGGTGTAGCCCTCCGGTCCTTGCGAGTACCAAGTTTTTTGATCGTCGGAATTGAGCGGCAGGTTTGCCGCGAAGCGGTGCGGCAGATCGGGATTTGCCAAAAATTTTCGGCCATACGTCACCGCATCGGCGCCGCCGGCGGCGAGCAGCGCCTGACCGCTGGCGAAATCGTAATCCGAGTTCAACACCAGCACGCCGCGGAACGCCTTGCGGATCAACGGTGCGACCGGCGGCCGATCGGACTTGCCAAATGTGCCGTTGGGTCCAGGCTCGCGCAGTTCGAGAAAGGCCGGCCGGAAGAAGTTGAGGGCGGCTGCCGCCTGCGGGAAGAGCGAATCCTGATCGCTGTCATCCACGCCTTGTGCCGGACCATTCGGGGAAAGGCGCACCGCGGTGCGCTCGGCGCCCACCGCATCGCTCAGGGCCGCAACCACTTCGAGCAACAGCCGGATGCGATTCTCGACCGGTCCGCCGTAGGCATCGGTGCGCAGATTGGCGCCGTTGCGCAGGAATTGGTCTATCAGATAGCCGTTGGCCGCGTGCAATTGCACGCCATCGAAGCCGGCATCGATGGCATTGCGTGCCGCGGCAACGTAATCGGCGATCAGCCGCGGAATTTCCGCGAGCTCCAACGCCCGCGCTTGAACATAAGGCTGCTTTTCCCCGTAAGTGTATGCTTTGCCGGGCGCGGTGGTGGCACTGGCTGACACCGGCGTGATCCCATGCAGGGCCGGGTGCACCAGCCGTCCCATGTGCCATAACTGCGCAAATATCCGGCCGCCCGCTCGATGCACGGCGTCAGTGGTTTTTCTCCAATGCGCCACCTGCTCGGCACTCCAGAGTCCGCCCGCATAGGGCCAGCCGCTGCCTTCAACTGTGATGCCGGTGGCTTCAGTTATGATCAATCCGGCGGATGCACGCTGCGCGTAGTAAGTGCTCATCAAATCGGTCGGGACATGGTCGCGGGTGGCGCGGCCACGAGTCAAAGGCGCCATCCAGATGCGGTTGGGGCAGGAGAGGCGGCCAATTTCAATCGGGTCGAAAAGCGTGGTCATGAAGTCCTACTTAGGATGACGATGGAACGGTATCTTAACAGGGCGGATAGCGGCCCCCAGGGCGTGCGACAACGGAAAGGTGCGGTGCCGTACGGAGTATGATTGCGCTTCACGGCAACCGTGCGCGACCGGCAACGCGGAGCAAATTTTGACTGAATCGCATCTGGATCCGTGGCCCGTACAAGCTCTTCAGGCCACGCTCGAGCTGGGCGACGGCGCGGAGAAGCTGACGGAATTGCCGCCGCTGTGGCATTGGCTGTATTTCCTGCCGACGGCGCCGCGTTCCGCGATCGGCCGCGACGGCCACGTCATCAAACAGGAATGGGCCGACGCGACGCTCCGGCGCCGGCGGTTGTTCGCGGCGGCGCGCACTGAATTCCTGCGACCCCTGCGCATCGGTGCCCCCGCGCGTATGACTGAACGGGTGATCGGCCAGCGCGACACGCAGGGTAAACACGGACCCTTTCACATTCTCACGGCCGAGTATCAATATTTTCAGGACGGTGAGCTGTGCGTGCGTGAGGAGCGCGACATCGTCTATCTGCAGGGTCCGGCGCCCTTCGAGCCGGCGCCCAAGGACCAATTTCCGATGAAGACTGCAGCCGAAGATCCCTGGGCCTTCGTCGTCACTCCCGATCCGGTGATGCTGATGCGATATTCGGCCCTTACCTTCAATTCGCATCTGATCCACTTCGACCAACTGTACACGCAGCGCGAGGAAGGCTATCGCGAACGGGTGGTGCACGGACCGCTGGTGGCCATCATTCTGGTGAAGTTGCTGGCACTCAACGGCATTCACAGGCTGAAGCGCTTCGAATTCCGGGCGCGCAGCCCGCTATTCGTCAATCAGCCGATTCAATTTGCGGGCAAGCCGGTAGGGACCCAGGTCGAACTCCGGGCGGTCGGGCCTTCGGGCGTATTGGCGATGCAGGCCACGGCGTGGAAATCCTGACGCTCGAGATCTAGGCGTGTTTGAACAAATGCGCGTGGGCCGTAACATGACCGCGTTGGTTCGCGCACCCCTGGAGCATCTGCCCTGAACATCCGAGAGATCGTCGGCCTCGCGCCGGTCATTGCCGAAATCGGCGGCATGGAGCCGTTGTTTGCCGTGATGCTGTGCCGCGCGCTCGTCAGCGGCGGCCTGCGGGTACTGGAGTTCGATTTGCAGACGCCCAACGCGATTGCATGCATCGATGCGGTTCGCAAGGCGGTTCCTGAAGCGATCGTTGGAGCAGGCGCGCTGACCAAGGCCGCCGATTTTGCCGCCGCCAGTCGGCTTGGCGTGCACTTCGGCGCGACACCTGGACTCACGCCTGAACTCGCGGCCGCGGCGCGCGGCGCACGTTTTCCGCTCATCCCCGGTGTCATGACGCCGACCGATGTGGTGGTGGCGCGGCACGCGGGCTTCAAGGTGCTGCGACTTTTTCCCGCGGAGCTGGCCGGAGGCACGCGAATGCTGCAGACACTCGGCCACGTGTTCCCGGACCTCGAGTTCCAGGCGGCGGGCGGTATCTCGCGGCAGGGCGCTCCGGAATATCTTGCGCTGCCGAACGTGCTGAGCGTGGGCGGCTCGTGGATGGCGCCGGCGTCGCTGCTCGGTAGCGAGGACTGGTCCGGTGTCGAAACACTGGCGCGCGACGCGGCATCGCTGTGAAGGATGCGCCAACGACGCGCGCCGGTCGAAATGATTCTTGGGGGTAATATGTCCGACGATGATGAGAACAGCGGTTATCCGCAGGCGGGGAACCGCAGATTGATCTTGACGCCGCCGGTCGGCTGGCGGGGCACCGAGGCGCCGGACACCGAGGGCGAGGTGCTGGGGCAACTGGCACCAGGCACGGTGCTGATGATGGGCGACAATCCGGCGTTGCCGCGCATGCCGGCAAAGCCGCGGCTGCTCGACTTCTTCAAGCATCGCATCACCGACATCACGTTTCGTCATCTGGTGACGAGCGGCAAGCGGGCGCTTGATTCCGGCCAGGATGAAAAAATCGTCCTCGCATGTCTGCTGCACGACATCGCCAACGGCATGCTGCTGCGCACCGATCATGGCTACTGGGGGGCGCAGATGATCGCTCCCTACGTGGATGCGGAGGTGGCTTGGGCGGTGGAGAATCACCAGGCGCTGCGTTACTACGCGGACGAGTCGGTTGGCTATCGATATCCCGATTCTTACGTGCGCTTTTTTGGGCCGGACTACACACCTCCGGAATACATCCGGGCCGCGGCCGAGGCGGCGAGAAAGCACCGGTGGTACATGAGCTCGAGATTGGTCACGCTCTATGACATTTATTTCTTCGAGAAGTCCGAGACGGTCGATCCGGAAATCTTCACCGACATCATCGGCCGGCATTTTCGTGAACCCAAGGAAGGGTTGGGATTCGACGGATCGCACGTCGCCCACATGTGGCGCACCGCCATTTGGCCGAACAACGCGCTCTGATCAAGGGGCATACGCAACATGGATCGATCGTTTATTCGAATGCTCGGGATGGCAGTGGTTCTGGGGTTGCTCGCCAAACCGGCTCCAGCCGCCGAGCTTTCCCGCGATGCTCAAGGGACTTTGCGAGCGGCGACATTCGAGGTCGTGCAATTGAAGCCGCAGGAAGACAACGTCACCTACGAGCGTCCGTTGCCGATGGAATTGATGCCCTACCAGCAGCGCACGGACAAATATCGGTCGATCGGTACTGCGTTCGCGATAGGCCCGAATCGTTTCGTCACGGCGGGACACGTGATCATTCTGGGGGTGATGAGCCAGTTTGGACCCCCCGCGTTGCGCGATGGGTCCGGAACCGTGCACCCCATCGACCAGGTGCTCGCGTATTCGCAACATGAGGATTTCGTCGTGTTCTCCCTGGGCGATGTCCCTGCATCGGTCAAATACCTGAAGGCCGGCCCCAAGCCCAAGGTCAATGACACGGTTTTCACCGTCGGCAACGCGCTTGGTGAAGGGGTGGTTATCCGAGACGGACTCTATACGTCGGATACGCCCGAGGAGGAGGACGGAAAATGGAGTTGGTTGCGATTCTCTGCGGCAGCCTCGCCCGGCAATAGCGGCGGTCCGCTGGTCGATGAGCGCGGCCGTGTCATCGGGGTCGTTTTGCGCAAGTCGCCGTCCGAGAACCTGAACTATGCGCTCTTCATAAGCCAGGTTCTCAACGCAGCACCCGGGCAGGCACGATTGGACCATCGCATGAGCCTGCGCCTTCCCATCATGGATGCGGCAGAGACCATGGTCCTCGATCAGCAGTTTCCTCTGCCCAAGAAGCTCGGCGATTTTTATGACGCATGGCTTCAAGTCACCGTCGCGGAGCAGCAAAAAGCCGTAACGCGGCTCCTCGAACACAACGCATCGCATCTGTTTCCCCGCGGTACTGGGTCCGAGCGGTTGCTGCATCTTGTCGAACACTCGGCATTTCCAACCCTGCTGCACGAGTCGCAGAATGGTGTTTGGGTCATGACCTCTCCGAAACCGCGATCAGTGCAGCTCGAGCACAATGGTTTCATCGAGCTGGACGCTTCGGCGCTGCGGCTTCATGCGCCGGATCCTGTCGGCGGAATCACCCTGCACGACAGCTCGAAAGTCTTCATGGACTTGTTCCTCAATGCCTACCCGCTGCGCCGTGCGGTCGGCACCGACAGCGTACGGGTGACCTCGCTCGGCGATGCGGTCCGTGAAAGCAACCATGCCGACCGATACGGCAGGACCTGGCAGATTCGCTCGTGGGCCGTGCCCTACGAAGATACCTTCCTGACCGTGATAACCCTGCCGACGCCGGAAGGTTCTGCGGGCTTCTACTTTAAATTCCCTTCCTGGATGAATGACCTGCTCATCCAGCAGGAAAAGGCGTTGCTCGACTATGTCTTCATCACACTTGAAGGCACGCTCGAGCGATGGCAGGCATTTCTTGACCATAAGAATCTGCAGCCGGCCGCGTTCGCCGCGTTGAAGTTGACCATTGAACCGGCGCGGCGAGTCCTGTATCAATCGACCCGTTGCGAAGTCGATGTGTCGCCAAAGTTGGTCAATCTCAGCAAGGACGCGGCGTTGCGGCTTAATTTCGCGTTCTTTCTCGATCGGGACGAGCCCGTGTGGGATGTCGCCGGAATCGTGATGCGTGACGATGCCCATACGGAAAATGGAATCAACGTATGGCGCAAGTCTCTGCCTTCAGCCGAGGCGCCGGAAAATCTTCAGACCGATTGGAACAAGGTCAAAGGGCACGAGTTTCCCTACAACGGCACGATTGCAAACGAGAGTGGCGAAACCCGCATCAGCACAACCGCGGCCGCAGCCGGAAGCGGCGATGCGGCGAAGATACGTTATGGCCTGAGGGTGGTCAGCGAAGGCGCTCAGTCGCAGGAAGTCATGGCTCGCAAGCTCGAATTGCTCGAGCGGGCGGTCAAGGTGCTCGAGCAATAACGGCGTCGGTATGGACCGCCTCCCTGGCGGTCAGGCGCGAAAACGTGACGCAATGGCATCGGCAAACGTGTCATACGTCGTGGCGGTGCGACAATCCCCGCGCCTTGTCCACCAGCCAAACTGTGGCAATTCCCACCGCGACGCCCCAGCCGACCTCGCTGACGCGTGACAACATCATCCAGCCGACCGTGCTGTGGTGAGGCACGAGTGCGATGATGGTCACGGTGGAACCTCCCAGCCGGGCGGCGCTCGGCACGTTCAGCAGCCAGCATACGGCCATGCACAACACGATGGCGAGCGCATACGCGGCGATTTGTTGACCCGCCAGGACCACCACGGTCGCGCCGACGATGCTGCCGATGGCCGCGCCCGCGACTTGATCGCGCGCGGAGGCTTGCGTGGCGCTCAATTGGCCCTGCACCACCGCGATGGCGGTGATCGATCCCCAGAACCCTTCCTGCAGACCGAGGGGCTTGGTGGGCAGGTACGCGAGGATGGCGGCCGCCGCGGACATGAGTCCTTGCGCAGCTCCGCCGACGAGGCGCTGGCGCGCCGGTTGAACTGCGCCGAGCACGGCAAGTCGCCCGACCCAATTCATCGCAGCGATACCCAGACGGGCGCGTGGTCGCTGGATTTTTCCCAGCCGCGGACGTTCTTGTCGACGCCGGCATCCAGCAAGCGGCCCGCGATCGCGGGGCTCAGCAGCAGATGATCGATGCGCAGTCCCGCATCGCGGCCGTAGGCATTGCGGAAATAATCCCAGAACGTGTAGATGGTCGCGTGCGGATAGACGGTGCGCAGGGAGTCGATCCACCCCGCTTGCAGGAGCTGCGCGTAGTGCGCGCGAACCTCGGGACGGAACAGCGCGTCATCGACCCAGCGTTCCGGTTTGTAGACGTCGGCTGCGGTGGGAATGATATTGAAATCGCCGGCCAGCACAGCCGGCGATCCCGCGGCGAGCAGTTGCTGCGCATGCAGCATGAGGCGGGCGAGCCAGCGCAATTTGTAATCGTACTTTGGTCCCGGCGCCGGATTGCCGTTGGGCAGGTAGAGGCACCCGATCACGACCTCACCGACGGTGGCCTCGATGTAGCGGCTGTGCAGATCCTCCGGGTCGCCGGGCAGCACACGGCGGACTTCGACGGGGTCCGCATTCCGGGCAAGAAGCGCCACGCCATTCCAGCTCTTTTGTCCGTGCCAGATCACGCCGTACCCGGCTGCACGAATCGCGGCTTCCGGAAACTTCTCCTGTGGCGCCTTCAATTCTTGCAAGCACACGATGTCCGGTGCGGTTTCCTGCAACCAACGCAGCAAAATGCCGAGGCGTGCATTGATGCTGTTGACATTGTAAGTGGCGATTTTCATGGTCGCTATGTTAGCCAAGGATCGTGCTTCAGATGTGGGATAAGCGCTGCCGATACGTTATCGTGCGGGCTACGGTGCAAAACTTCAGGAGCTGTAGATGAGCGGACTGACGTTGGTTCAGGCGAATAAAATCATCGAGGCGGCGCTTGCCTCGGCACGCGAGAAAGGCTACCGGCCGATGGCGGTGGTGGTGCTCGATGAGGGTGGACAGTTGAAGGCGATGCAGCGCGAGGACGATGCCAGCATGTTTCGGGTGGACATCGCAACCGGCAAGGCGTGGGCGGCGGTCGGCATGGGTGCGCCGAGCCGCGAACTGCTGGAGCGAGCCAAACAGAATCCCATTTTCTTCGGTGGCTTGGCCGCCACCGCGCATGGCAAATTCCTGGCGCAGACCGGCGCGGTGTTGATCAAGAGCGGCGACGGGCGGATTCTGGGGGCGGCGGGTGCCAGTGGCGGCACCGGCGATGAGGACGAGGCAATTTGCATGGCGGGAGTGAAGGCCGCAGGGCTGTCTTGCACGTGAACATGGAACGCTGCAGTCTGCGCAGACCAAGCGCCTCGAGTTGGCTGGGCGCGTTGAGTTTGCTGTTTCTGGGGTTCGCGCAGGCGCAAGACGTTCCAAGGCCGGTGGACAAGCCCTACCCGGGCGTCATCGAGCTGCAGGTCGAGGCGACCGATCTGGATCACAAGATCTTCAAGGTGCGGGAACTCATTCCGGTCAAGAGCGGCAAGGTGACGCTGCTCTATCCGCAATGGCATTTGGGTACTCATGCGACCGCCGACCGGATGCTGGCGCAATTCGCAGGCCTGATCCTGAGCGGCGATGGTGCGCGGCTCGAATGGATACGAGATCCGCTGGACCCTTATGCGTTTCATGTGGAGGTGCCTGCGGGCGTGCATGTGCTGCAAGCCGAGTTCGAATTCCTGTCGCCGGTGACGGGCAATCAGGGCGCCATATTGATGACGCCGGAGATGCTGGCGGTTCATTGGGAATCACTCGTGCTGTATCCGGCAGGCTATTACGCGCGCCGAATCATGGTCGGGGCGAGCGTGACCCTGCCGCAGAACTGGCCCTTCGCCGGGGCCCTGGAGATGACCGGCCAAAGCGGGGCGACGGTGAGCTTCAAGGCCGTGAATCTCGAGGAACTGATCGATTCGCCGCTCTACGCCGGCCGGCATTTCAAGCGCGTCGACCTTGATCCCGGCGCCAAGGTGCCTGTCTTCCTGGACATGTTCGCCGACAGCGACGCCGCGCTCGAGGCGAGCCCAAAGCAGATCGAGGCGCATCGGGCCGTCGTGCAGCAGTCCTACAAGTTGTTCGGTTCGCACCACTACGATCATTACGACATGTTGCTGGCCTTGAGCGACGAGTTCAGCTTCGCGGGTCTCGAGCATCATCAATCCGGAGAGAACGGCGTACGTACCACGTATTTTTCCGAGTGGGACAAACAACAGGAGTGGCGCTCGAACTTGGTGTCGCACGAGTACATCCATTCCTGGGACGGCAAGTTTCGGCGGCCGGCGGATCAGCTGACCGCCAATTTCAATCTGCCGATGCAGGACTCGCTGCTGTGGGTTTACGAGGGGGGAACGAGTTATTGGGGTCATGTGGTGGGCGCGCGCTCGGGGTTGGTGGATGCGGAACAGATGCGTGATGGTCTGGCGGCGACCGCGGCGCTGTACGACACGCGGTCGGGACGTGTTTGGCGTTCGCTCGCGGACACCACCAACGATCCCATCGTCAATGGGCGCGGACCGCTGGCCTGGATTTCATGGCAGCGCGCGGAAGATTATTACAGCGAAGGTGAACTGATCTGGCTGGATGCCGATACCAAGATCCGGGAGCTGTCCGGCGAGAAACATTCCCTGGACGACTTCGCGCGTGGCTTCTTCGGCGTGGAGAACGGACGCCACGTGCCGCTGACCTACACGTTCGCGGACGTCGTGGCGGCCCTGAACGCGGTGCAGCCTTATGATTGGGCGACGTTTCTACGCGCGCGTCTGGAGGGACATGGTCCGGGCGCGCCGTTGGATGGTGTCACCCGGGCGGGCTGGAAGCTGGTGTACACCGAGACTGAGACTTCCTTCTTCAAGGACGTCGAGGAGTACCGCAAGGCGGTGAACCTTTCGTATTCGCTCGGGCTCGGCATCAGCAACGAAGGGCGGATCACGAGCGTGGCTTGGCAGAGTCCGGCGTTCAAAGCCGGGCTGACGGAGGGCTATGTATTGCTGGCGGTCGATGGCCGTGCGTACAAGCCGGAGGTCCTGAAGGCCGCCATCACCGCAGCGAAGGGCGGCCGTGACCCCATCGAGCTGTTGCTGAAGAAGGACGATCGCTTCAGGACGGTGCGCATCGATTATCACGACGGCTTGAAGTATCCGCACCTCGCGCGCATCGAGGGAACGCCGGATAGGTTGAATCGCATATTCACGCCGCTCTAGAGGTGCCGCGCACGAATGGAGTGCGCCGCATACGCCGAATGCCCTGAGTTCGTACGCGCGGCGGTCGGCCGGCGGTCATAAGCAACTGAGCGATATGGTATTGCAGCGGCAGGTAGCCGTGGCACATCCATTGCATCTCACTTTCCATGAACCACTCGATCCGCGCCGAATGAAACTGATCGTCATCGGCAATGGCATGGTCGGACAGCGGTTCCTCGAACAACTGCGCGCGGATGGCGGGGCTGCGGAGTTCGAGATCGAGGTGCTGTGCGAGGAGCCGCGCGCCGCCTACGACCGCGTGCAGCTGAGCTCATTCTTCTCGGGCAAGAGCGCCGCGGATCTGTCGGTCGTGGAACCCGGCTTCTTCGACGCACCGGGCATCGCGTTGCACGTGTCGGAACGCGCGGTGAGCATCGATCGCGAGCGGCGCCAGGTTCAGACCAGCAGCGGCAGAAAAATCGACTATGACCGGCTGGTGTTGGCGACCGGTTCCTATCCGTTCGTGCCCACGGTACCGGGCCACGACCGGCCGGGCTGTTTCGTCTATCGCACCATCGAGGACTTGGAGGCGATCCGCGAGGCGAGCACGAAGGCCAAGAGTGGCGTCGTCATCGGCGGCGGATTGCTGGGCTTGGAAGCGGCCAAGGCACTCAAGGATCTCGGGCTGGACACGCATGTGGTCGAATTCGCGCCGCGCTTGATGGCGGTGCAGGTTGATGAAGCCGGCGGGCGGGTGCTGCGGTCGCGCATCGCGGCATTGAACGTCGGCATCCACACCGGCAAGAACACCGCCGAAATCATCGATGGCTCGACGCACGCGCACTGCCTGCGTTTCGCCGACGGCACGTCGTTGGAAACCGATCTCGTGGTGTTTTCCGCCGGCATCCGGCCGCGCGACGAGTTGGCGCGCGCGGCGGGACTCAAAGTCGGCGAGCGCGGCGGCATCGTGATCGACGACGCGTGCCGCACGTCGGACCCGGATATTTTCGCGGTCGGCGAGTGCGCGTTGTGGAACGGCAAGATCTACGGCCTGGTGGCGCCCGGTTACCAGATGGCAAAAGTGGCGGCGGCCCAATTCAAGGACGACAGCGGGGCGCGTTTCACCGGCGCCGACATGAGCACCAAGCTCAAGCTCATGGGGATCGATGTCGCTTCGATGGGCGACGCGCATGGCAGCACGCCGGGTTCCCGCACCTGTTCATGGGTGGACGAGCGGCGCCAGATCTACAAGAAATTAGTGGTCACGGATGACGGCCAGCGGCTGCTCGGCGGCATTCTGGTGGGTGACGCCAGCGACTACGGCAATCTGCTGCAAATGATGCAGAACGGTTTGACGCTGCCGGCCAACATCGAGCAGCTGTTGGTGCCCGTATCTCCGGGTGCCGCTGCGCCGGTGCAGCTGGGCGTCGCGGCGCTGCCGGCGGGCGCGCAGATCTGTTCCTGCAACAGCGTCAGCAAGGGCGATTTGTGCGCGGCCATCGCGGCGGGCGCAAATACGGTCGCTGCGTTGAAGAAGGGCACCAAGGCTGCCACCTCCTGCGGCGGGTGCGCCGCCTTGGTCACGCAGGTTCTCAAGGCAGAGCTGACGCGGCTCGGCGCAACGGTGAACGACCATATCTGCGAGCACTTTCCCTACTCGCGCCAGCAGCTGTTCCACCTGGTGCGGGTCAACGGGCTGCGAAGTTTCGATGAGTTGATCACGCGCCACGGCGTAGGCATGGGTTGCGACATCTGCAAGCCGGCGGCGGCCTCCATTTTCGCATCGTGTTGGAACGAATTCGTGCTGGCGCGCGACAAGGCGCCGCTGCAGGATTCGAACGATTATTTTCTCGCCAACATCCAGAAGAACGGCACGTACTCGATCGTGCCGCGGGTGGCCGCGGGAGAGATCACGCCGCCGCAGCTGATCAGTATCGGACAAATCGCGCAAAAGTACCGCCTCTACACCAAGATCACCGGCGGCCAGCGCATCGACATGCTCGGCGCGCAGGTCCATCAGCTGCCGCTGATCTGGCGCGAACTGGTGGATGCGGGATTCGAATCGGGACATGCGTACGGCAAGTCGGTGCGCACCGTGAAGAGCTGCGTGGGATCGACCTGGTGCCGATACGGCGTCCAGGACAGCGTCAAACTCGCCCTCGACATCGAGCATCGCTACAAGGGACTGCGTTCGCCGCACAAGCTCAAGTTCGCCGTGTCGGGGTGCACGCGCGAGTGCGCCGAGGCGCAGAGCAAGGACGTTGGTGTCATCGCCACCGAGAAGGGCTGGAATTTGTACGTCTGCGGCAACGGCGGCATGAAGCCGCGGCATGCGGAACTGCTTTGTTCGGATCTGGACCGGGACACTCTGCTGCGCTACGTCGATCGCTTTCTGATGTTCTACATCCGCACGGCCGATCGTCTGCAGCGCACCTCGGTTTGGCGTGACAACCTGGTGGGCGGCCTGGACTATCTGAAGCAGGTGATCTGCGAGGACAGCCTGGGCATCGCCGCTGAATTGGAAGCCGACATGCAGAGCGTCGTCGATACGTACGAGTGCGAGTGGAAGAAGGCCATCGAAGATCCGGTGTCGTTGCGCCGTTTCCGGCACTTCATCAACAGCGACCGCGATGACGACAACGTCGTGTTCGTGGATGAGCGCGGGCAACCGCGCCCGGCGTGGCCTGAGGAATTGAAAAAGCTGGAAACAGCGCCATGACTTCGCGCTGGCGCCAGGTTTGTGCGCTGGAAGACATCTATCCGGACACCGGTGTCTGCGCGCTGCTCGAAGGGCGGCAGGTGGCGGTGTTCCGCGTGCGCGGCGGCGTTTTCGCCATCGGCAACCATGATCCGGCGAGCGGCGCCAACGTCCTGGCGCGCGGCATCGTGGGCGATGTGGGCGGCGAGTTGGTGGTGGCATCTCCGATCTACAAACAGCACTTCAGCCTGGTCTCGGGGAGGTGCATCGAGGAGCCGGATCTGTCGGTGCCGGTGTATCTGGCGCGCATCATCGAGGATCAAGTGTGGGTGCGCATGGATGCCGTGGCGGCGCGCGGCGAGGTGCGCAAGCGCAGGTTGGTTGTCATCGGCAACGGTGTCGCCGCGATGCGCACCATCGAGGAGCTGCTGGATCTCGCGCCGCAGGCTTACGACATCGCCGTCTTCGGCGCCGAGGCGCACGACACCTACAACCGCGTGCTGCTGTCATCGTTGCTGTCGGGCGAGAAGCGCAATGCGGACATCGTCACGCATCCGCCGGAGTGGTTCGAGGAACGTGGCATCACGCTGCATCGCGGCGATTCGATCGTGCGCATCGATCGCGCGCGCCGCCGCGTGCTGTCCAGCGCGGGCGTCGAACTCGACTACGATCGATTGTTGATCGCGACGGGTTCCGATCCCGTACTGCTGCCATTGCCCGGCATAGACCTGCCGGGCGTGATGACGTTCCGCGATGTCAAGGACGTGGATGCGATGCTGGCGGCGGCCAAGTCGCATCGCACCGCCATCGTGATCGGCGGCGGCTTGCTCGGTATCGAAGCCGCGTCCGGACTGGCGCGTCGTGGCATGACGGTGACGGTGGTGCACATCGCGGAGCACTTGATGAACCGCCAGCTCGATGCACATGCGGCCGGACTGCTACGCGGGGAGCTCGAGGGGCGGGGCTTGAGATTCTGTTTGGGTGCGCGGACGGAAGCCATCCTCGGCGGCGAGCGGGTCGCGGGTGTCCGTTTGGAGGGTGGCCGCGAACTCCCCGCGGACCTCGTGGTGATCGCCACAGGCATACGCCCCAACATCGGTCTCGCCAAGGCCGCCGGCCTGCGTTGCGACCGGGGTATCTTGGTGGACGACACCCTGCAGACCTATGATCCTGCCATTTATGCGGTCGGCGAGTGCGTGCAGCATCGCGACAGCACTTATGGACTGGTGGTGCCGCTGTGGGATCAGGCGCGCGTCTGCGCCGCATATCTTGCGGAACGCGGCGTGCGGCGCTACCGCGGCTCGCCGTGCTCGACTCAGCTCAAGGTCAGCGGCATCGACGTGTTCTCGGCGGGCGACTATGCGGACAGCGCCGGGCGCGAATCGTTGGTGTTGCGCGATCCGAAGCGCGGCGTTTACAAGCGCCTGGTTCTCGAGGGCGACAAAATCTGCGGTGCGGTGCTGTACGGTGACATCCGCGACGGCAATTGGTATTTCGAGCTCATCAACGAGCGCCGCGACATCGGCGCAGTGCGCAGCCAGCTGTTATTTGGCGCTGCCGGCGTAGGCGCTGCCGGCGTAGGCGCGGCGGGCGTAGGTGCTGCCGGCGTAGGCGTCAGCGCTGCAGAGCGAGCGTGACGACGCGCACGACCTGCCCCTATTGCGGAGTGGGCTGCGGCGTTCTGGCGTCGCGCGCCGACGGTCTTACCGAGATTCAAGGCGATCCCGATCATCCCGCCAACCGCGGTGCACTGTGCTCCAAGGGCGCTGCGCTGGGGGAAACGGTGGGTCTGCAGGGCAGGTTGCTGCGGCCCCGCGTGGGCGGCTGCGACGTGGATTGGCCGGCGGCGCTCGACGCCGTCGCGGCCGGCTTTCGCCGCGCGATAGAGCGTCATGGTCCGGACTCCGTGGCGTTGTACGTGTCGGGGCAACTGCTCACCGAAGACTATTACGTGGCCAACAAATTGATGAAGGGGTTCATCGGCTCGGCCAACATCGACACCAACTCGCGGCTGTGCATGTCCTCGGCGGTCGCTGCCCACAAACGCGCCTTCGGCGAGGATTTGGTGCCGGTCACGTACGAAGACCTGGAAATGGCGGACCTGATCGTCCTGGTGGGTTCCAATGCTGCGTGGTGCCATCCGGTGCTCTATCAGCGCATCCTCAAGACCAAGCAGCAGCGGCCGCAGCTCAAGTTGGTGGTCATCGATCCGCGCCGCACGCCGACCTGCGATGTCGCGGATCTGCACCTACCGATACGCGCCGGCACCGACGTCATCCTGTTCAACGGATTGTTGTGCTGGCTGACGCAGCGCGGTCTCATCGATCGCGGCTTCGTGGAGCAGCACACCCGCGGTGCCGCGCAAACCTTGGTGGTCGCCGAAAACACTGCCGGCGACCTTGATGCCGTGGCGCGGGCATGCGGCGTGCAGCGCGAAACCCTGCTTGAGTTCTACGAGTGGTTCGGCGCGACGGAGCGCGTGATCAGCGCGTTCTCGCAGGGCGTCAATCAATCGAGCACGGGCACCGACAAGGCCAACAGCATCATCAATGTCCACTTGCTGACCGGCCGCATCGGCAGGCCCGGCATGGGCCCGTTCTCCATCACCGGGCAACCGAACGCCATGGGTGGACGCGAGGTGGGCGGTCTCGCCAATATGCTGGCGGCACATATGGACCTCGAGAATCCACAGCATCGGCGCATCGTTCAGGAGTTCTGGGGTTCGCCGCACATCGCCGAGCGGCCTGGACTGAAAGCGGTCGATTTGTTCGAGGCCGTGCATCGCGGCCAGATCAAGGCGCTGTGGATCATTGCCACCAATCCTTTGGTGAGCATGCCCAATGCCAATCGCGCCCGCGAGGCGCTGCTGCGCTGTGAGTTCGTGGCGGTCTCGGACTGCATCGCTGACACCGACACGACCGCGCTGGCACACGTGCTGTTGCCGGCCGCGGCATGGGGTGAGAAGAACGGTACCGTGACGAACTCGGACCGGCACATCTCGCGGCAGCGCAGCTTCATGCCGGCGCCGGGGGAGGCGCGGCCGGATTGGTGGATGATCTGCCAGGTGGCGCAGCGGCTGGGTTTCGAGGCGGGTTTCCGGTTCGCGAGCGCCGCCGAAATATTCGACGAGCATGCACGTCTCAGCAGCGCCGGCAATGAGGGTACCCGGGCCTTCGATATCGGCGGTTTGGCCGGGCTTGGCGAACAGGGCTATGCCGAGTTCGCGCCGATTCCTTGGCCTGTGCCCGCCGCTGCGTCGCCGGCGGCAACCTTCGCGCCCGCGCGAGGCACGCCGCGGCTGTTCGGCGATTCGCGTTTCTATCATCAGGATGGTCGGGCGCGGCTCGTGCCGACGCGGCAGCGCGCGCCGCGGCACGCGCTCGACGATGAATATCCGCTGCTGCTCAACACGGGACGCATCCGCGATCAGTGGCACACCATGACCCGCAGCGGCCGCTCGCCGCGCCTGTCATCGCATTTGCCGGAGCCGTTCGTCGACATGCACCCGTCAGACGCGCTGTGTTTTGGTTTGGGCGCGGGCGGTTTGGTGCGCGTCGAAACGCGTTGGGGGCATTTGGTGGCGCGCTTGCGCTGCAGCGGCGAAATCAGCCGCGGCTCGATCTTCGTCCCGATCCATTGGAGCGGGACCACGGCTTCCGATGCCCGTGTCGGAACGCTGGTCAGTCCCGCGGTGGATCCCGTCAGCGGCCAACCGGAGTTCAAGTGCACGCCGGCGCGCGTCGAAGCCTTCGTGGTCAGCTGGTACGGTTTCGCGTTGAGCCGCAAACGGCTCGATACGCAGGATTTGACCTGGTGGGTGAGTGCCACGGGCGTGGAGTGCTGGCGCTACGAGATGGCCGGCCGACGCGTACCGGGCAATTGGCCGTCATGGGCACGGACGCTGCTCGGTGCCGACGCGTCGCAGGATTGGCTCGACTACAGCGACGCGGCGGCGGGCACTTATCGGGCCGCGTATGTACGCGACGATGAGCTGCAGACCTGCTTGTTCATCGGACGCCGCCCGGAGCTGCCCTCACGTTCATGGTTGGCCAGCCTGTTCCAAAAGCCGCGGCTCAGCAGCGCCGACCGCGCCAACCTGTTGGCGGGAAGGCCGGCGGATCCCGCCGCGGACGACGGCACACTGGTGTGCGCATGTTTCAGCGTCGGCCGCAACGCCATCGAAGCGGCCATCGGCCAGGGGTGCAAGGATGCGCGCGCCATCGGCAAGCAGTTGAAGGCGGGTACCAATTGCGGCTCCTGCGTACCGGAGTTGAACCGCCTGTTGGCGGCGCGCACCGTTGCAGCCTGATGCGATATCATCCCGGGTATGAGCAAGAATTCATCGATCAGTGAGCTGGTTTCGGACGCCGAGGCATTGTTGTCGAAGTTAGGGGACGTCAAGTCTCCGGATATTCAGGCGCTGCGCGACAAGGTCGAGGCGGGAATAGCGGACGCCAAGAAAGGTTTGTCGCGCCAGGTACAAGCGGGCAGCGATCGGTTGCAAGACGTGACTGAGTCGGTGGTCGGTTATGTGAAGGAAAATCCGTGGGTCGCGGTGGCGGCGGGAACCGCGATTGCCGTGGCGCTGATCTACATTGCCTTTTCCGGTCGGACCGAGGACGACTGAACTCGATAGCGCTCGATATCGCCGTCGCGGATAGCCAGGTATCGGCGCTATGGCTGGAGCCGGCGGCGGCGAGCGCATGCTTCGTGTTCGCTCACGGCGCCGGGGCGGGTATGACGCATCCCTTCATGGAGGCCTTCGCGACCGGCTTGGCGCAGCGCGGGGTCGCGACGCTGCGCTACCAATTCCCTTACATGGAAAAACGGACGGCACGGCCGGATGCTCCCGCTCTGTGTCATGCCACCGTGCGTGCCGCTGTCGCGGCGGCCGCAAAGCGCGCACCCGAACTCAAACTCATCGCCGGCGGCAAATCCTTCGGCGGGCGCATGACCTCGCAGGCTCAGGCGTTGGAACCGCTGCGCGGCGTGCGCGGACTGGCGTTCCTGGGTTTTCCGCTGCACGGCGCGGGTAAGCCCTCGGCCGCTCGAGCCGCGCATCTGGCGCACGTGGACATTCCGATGCTGTTCCTGCAGGGCGAGAGGGACAAGCTGGCGGAGGCCGCGCTGCTCAATCCCGTCATCGCCGACTTGGGCGCGAGGGCGACGCTCCAATGGGCGCCGGCGGCCGATCATTCGTTTCATGTGTTGAAGCGCAGCGGCCGCACCGACGAGCAGACACTCGCATTGATGCTGGACGCATTCGCGGCGTGGGTCGGGCGGCTTGACCTCACTTCGCCCGCTTCAGCTCCATTTCCGACCCGATAAATCCCCACGAATTCCACGCCTGCCCTTCGACGACCTTCGAGAACAGCTCCTGCGCCGGCTTTGCCTCGTGGTGGTACAGCTTCCAGTTCCCCACCGCGTAAGCAATGGTGTCGAATGCCAGTTCAGCCTCGAAGTCATCGGCCGGTGCCGGTGGCGAGGGCAGAATCGCTGCCTCCGATGCCTTGCCCTGATAGAAATGCAGCAGCTGCAGATAGTGAGCATCATGCACGTCCTTGTTCTTGACTTCGGGCGTGATGCGCGCCAGCACCAACTCGGCCTCGGCGTCCTTGCCCGCGCGCCGCAGCGAAGCAAACAGCCAGTTCGAGCAGGAGATCAGCCCATCGTCGTCCTTGGCCATCGTCCGCGCCTTGTCAAACAATACGGCCGCATCCGCAAACTCCCTCATGAAGTAATGCGCGAGAGCCAGGTTGTAGACCGCTTCCAGGTCCGTCGGCGTCAGCTGCGCGGCGCGCTCCAAATCCCGCTTCGCCGCCGCGAATTCTCTCAGTCCCAGTTCACGATGTCCGCGCTCCGCGAGCAGTGCGCCGTTCGTCGGCGCGAGCGCCAGCCCTGCATCAGCGGTCGCCACAGCCTCGCGATATTGCCGCCTTGCGGCCTGCGCCTTCGACAGCGCCAGCATCAGATCAACGTTCTTCGGGTCCGCCGACAGTTTGGACCGTGCATCGACCAGGTTCTGATCATCCGCGAGCCCAAAAAGTTTGCGCCCGAGCGCCGACGTCAGCTCCAACGGCCCCGGCCCCGCCTGCACCTGAGCAAAGCCGGCCGCGGGCAGCAGCATCCCGATCCCCCACGCCAGAAGCCAGATCCGCATCATGACAACATGCCTCCGTTGGACCGCTTGACCGAGCCGCGCGTCTCCGACGCGGCGTGCGTGCGATCGCAGATCACGATGGTACCACTGCCGTGTATTGTGATTGCCGCTCGAACGCTCATCGCGCAAACTATTGCGGTGGTGAATCCGAATGGCAAAGGCACTCGCGTTGCGAGAGACGGACACAGATCGTATCGGAAGAGGAGAACGCAATGACTCAAGTGCACGAACTCTATCCTTACCTGCGAGTTCAAGATACCAATGAAGCGATCAAATTCTATGCGCGCGCATTCGGTGCCGAGGAATTGTTTCGATTGACGGAACCGAACGGCCGTATCGGTCACGCCGAAATCAAGATCGGCCCGGCAACGCTCATGCTGGCGGACGAGCATCCAGAGCACGGCATTTGCGGACCGCGCGCACTCGGCGGTACCACGTTCTCGCTGCATATGCACGTCGAGGACGTCGATGCGGCATTCGAACAGGCGGTGAGCGCCGGCGCCAGCGTGGTCCGGCCGCTGCAAGACCAGTTCTATGGCGAGCGTTCCGGCACGGTGCGCGATCCCTTCGGTCACGAATGGCTGCTCGGCGGTCATCTCGAGACTGTTTCGACCGAGGAGATGCAGCGCCGCTACACCGCATTGTTCAACAAGTGAAATGGGGCGGAAGCCTCCCCCAATTTCTGCACTCGTCAGTAGGTGCCCATGAAATCGCGCTTGCCAATGGACAACCCGTTGTGGCGCAAGATGGCGTAGGCCGTGGTGACATGGAAAAAAAACTGCGGCAATCCGTAGTTGGACAGATAGGCCTGGCCGCTCAGTTTCTTTTCTTTCGGCGTACCGGGGCGCAATACGATCTCCTTCGTTTCGCTGCCTGCAAATTGTGAAGGGTTCACGCCATCAAGAAAATCCACGGTGCGCAGCAATAATCCGTCGAGATCGGCAA
>Ga0116228_10000203_pt1 | contig 41959 bp, 41 predicted proteins | sample S1TSphfallax_2_FD_89694 | JGI IMG/M metagenome (GOLD analysis project Ga0116228, IMG submission 89694) | Host-associated microbial communities from peat moss isolated from Minnesota, USA - S1T2_Fc - Sphagnum fallax MG | ecosystem: Host-associated > Plants > Peat moss > Unclassified | place...
CCTGGATAGAACTCTCTATGAACAAATAGCTAGATCTTACAACAAGAAGGACTATTTCTTGCCCACAAGAACATGCGTGCAGCATTTGCTTCTGTGGCTAGGTGTCTGGCAGTTGGAAGCGTTTGGCGTGCGAGCAATACTGTGCATATCTGAGTTGGGCATCCGCATACAATACTAAGTCAGCACCAAAACCAGCTCCTCTGAGGCATCGGTCAACAAATTAGTAGCATTCCACCTTAATCAGCATTCTCATATCTCAAGAATTGGATAGACACGAGTTGAAAACTCCAGACTTTAGAGTCTAGAAAGAAATGATGCAATCATAGCTTTGAACTAGAATATTAATCTAGTCTCTTTACGATTAATACTATTGGTGGGAGTTAACACAGCTTTCAGAGCATTTTGATGCAAACTTAGGTGGTGCTTATGTATCACTTGGTGAGTTTGCTGTCACTCAATTTTCTTTGCAAACTCCTCACAGCCACAATTTTTCTACTCCAGCAGCATTCAGGTCTAATTTGAAAAAGGTTTTTGTGACAATGTGGCTGAAATTGTTGTGATTCTCTCAAATCTCTAACTCTATACAAATTTTTCAACTACATTGAGATTATTATGATAGGGAAACCAGTGCATCAAGTGAGTGGGAATCAGAGTGACTTGATCTTAGTTTAGGCATTTAGATCCCAAATTTGATAGCACTCAGGTCTTATTTTCATTTCTTTTCTGAGACTTCGGGATTCTAATATTCCAGAACTTTGAAGCTGTACACAAATAGTTATTCTTGACATTCTGCCTCTTGATCACCAGCTGGGTTTATAATTTTTTGTTCTCCAGTATCACTGAATACATTGTATGACATGTTGAATCTCCCAATGTTGCTCACTCACGTCACAAATAGGTGAACCTGAAAATTGGGTATCTATGCCAGATAGGGGTTGTAACCATGCTGCTTATGTGACAGATGCAAGTAATGCTACACCCACAAGAATTGCATTGGCAGCATTGGTATATATGCCTTGATGGTCCATACAACCCAGTTGCCTCAAAATACAATTGCAACATAAGCACCATTTTGTAAGCAGCTGCTTGAACTGCACTGTCCACAGGTGCGATACCACTACTGTCCTGTCCATCAACCTGGATATGATCAACTCCTTGTAGCAATACATTCACTACTTTACAACTAGCATGCCTTACAGCAATATGGAGTGCAGTCTGTCTCTTGTTGTCTAGAATGTTTATAGCATCTGGCCTGTGCTCATTTATGTATTTTAATAGCATTGTTGTGGTTGGAACTGCACTTGCCCTTTCAGCATTGTTGACAGCTTGATGATAGGGTAAATCCCCATTTGTTCTTCACAGTGACATTTATGGTCCTGCCTTCATAGGGCCCAGAGGTTAGACACCAGGTCAACAGTAGTTCCACTGTTCTTGTGAATCCTAAAAATGTAGCCGACTGCAAAGCTGTTTTGTTTTAAGACTGTGTCTAGAGAGCTTGACAACTTACTATTTCCCATCTATATGGCCACAACATTGGGGGTCAGCATTGGTCATCTTTAGCATCTCGGTGATCACCTTGTTGCAGCTGCCATGACATTGTGAGTGGGCAGCCAAGTGCAAGGCTGTGTGACCAAATTTGTCCACAATGTTCATATTCACTCTTCTTGAATGTTCGAGGCTGCATATGTAGCACACAATGTCCACCTGTCCATTGGAGGCAGCCATATGCAGTGATGTTCTACCCTCATGGAAAGCAGGTAAAGCATTCTCCAAGAAATGCCCCTGCCATTCTATAGGAATCTCATGCTATGATGCATAGCTATTGAGTGTTGGTGTCTGGCCATCTTCAGAGTGTGGATTTGCACCTGCCTGAAAATTCAAATCAAAGATATTCCAAAAGAGTTTTGAATTCTTGAAGATCACCATTCCTGGCTGCTTGCAAAAGTTTTTTTCCATCATGTGGGGATGGCCACTCCATTCCAACAGCTTGAAACAGATGGCTGAAGCAGTAGGTACAGCTCAGTTTGAGCATCAGACAAACATCTTCCCTTTCTCTAACTAACATCCACCTCCCTCATTTTTGGTTTTGTCACTTCTGTCTGCCACCCGCTTTTGATCTCACTTGGGTTGATACGTATCATTTCTCCATGACTTAATCAACACTTTGCAAGAGGATTTACATCCTAGAGGTCAAACAGAAAATATACAAACTTGAGCAGAAATAATTATGGCATTGTAGTCACTCAAAACAGCTAACCCAACAACATTTCCGCTATGCACAAACATGGGGGCCATAGATTCCTAAGTCCAACAACTTTCTTCGACAGCACCAAATCTAACGCAGGTCGACGGTCTTAAATCGACGCTAACAACGCCATCCTAGTAGATTAGCCCTTGAAGCATTAGCATAGGAGCTTGGTTTCGAACTAAACCTACCTCAACTGCCACAAAAACAGAGGTGCAAGCTAAAAACTTTTGCACAATCTACAAAACGCATACCATCTCTGAAATCCAGCTTCAAAGTACTTGGTGCGCCCCCCCAAGGGCAGTCCCAAAGTAAAGATATGCCGCAACGTGTGGCTTGTACACGGCATTCTTTGGGAAAAGGCGAAACTGCTAGCCGTGCACAAGCTTACTCAGCCTGTTATTTATACTGGAACAATGGAATTTTTCTGGCAATGACTATGGGACAAAATTACATGCTCATGGCAAACATAAGGAGTTCCTTGACATAAGTCTCTGATTGCCTCTCTCTCTCCGTCTCTCTCTCTGTCTCTCTGTCTCTCTCTCTCTGTCTCTCTCTCACATATACTGGAGCCAAATTAGTTCCACGGTTTTGGGTTCCAGGAACCCATGTGCAGAAATTTGGATTGTCCTGACACAAATAACAGATGGATACAACTCATGTGAAAGGTGGTGGTAAGACTACAGAATCCTCCACAGTAGCTGAGTACTAGCACATAGGTAATGAATATTGAACATGACCTGACCTTCAGGTGAAAGAATGTCACAGTCATCTTTGGAAGAATGCAAATTTGCAAAGCAAATGTCATCCCCCAAACAAGCAGATTTATGATTTAACTTCTGTTAAGAACATATCAAATGCATTCAGGATGGTGTTGTAATAAATGCAGCAAACTGCGTTAATGCAACGTTCGACTAATCTATGTCCCAAGATTCCATCCTGAAAAACCCAGTTTATTTCATTCACTCAACACAATGTGAATGAACAAAGTGAGCAAGGGTAAACTAGAAAGCAATGTTGCTCTATTTAACTGGAATGAGGATCCCAGATTGTGGTGCTATGGAATACCATGCAAGTTATTGTTCAACCCTTTCCAAGATAGCTTTCAAAGAACATATCCCAGGGTGAAGAAGAGTGTTAATGTTGTCTGTCTCTGGTACAATTGAGGATACTTAATCAACATCTAATGGGGAGATTGAAAAGCTGGTCCAGATGAACACAAAAAAGATTGAAACAATCTCTATGCATTTGAGAGGAAAATGTTGATTGATGTTTTCATTTACTACAAGGTCCCTTGTTCTTTGTGGTGTCACTTCTTTGTATGGTAGCCACTGTATTTCTCCAACCCGTACTTTTATCTCATTTAGCTGAAGCGTTTCAGTTACGGGTATTGTGAACTTATTTGGCATGCCAAGTTTCAGAGAATGTGGAAATGACTTTTCCTCTACAGAACTCTATAAATTCTCTCCTCCTTCACTGCTCATTCTCAGAAATGCCAGTTGTAGAGTTCGAGATGAGACACAAGTTTTTCGCTGTTGATGATTGTGAGAAGAAGAAGAAGTTTAGCCTTCCCTCTCATCCAAAGGCAATCTCGGGTCTTGTCCAATTATTGATCTGTCTGGCTCACTGTACCATCCACAGCTCTAATTTCCTCCTCTGAACTAGACATCTGATGAGAGTGCCTATGCTTGGGAAATAGCACCTTCAGGAGGAGGAGTTAATGTGCGTCTGTTGTGGGCTGCAGAAATTGGAGTCTGAAAGAGCATTTGACATCCATTATTTTCCTAGGAATTCTTCATCAGGTGTTTTATCACTCAACCTGTGACATCTTTGTATAATATGGAGGAGCTGGGGATCAAGAGGATGAATCTACAACCAACCAAGGAATCCATGGCTGAGCTCAAATTACTCACTCATGTGCTTTACATGGACACTGATTTTGTAAGAATACTTATTTATGTGCACTGTCAACACCTATTCATCTGCCTTGGACCATTGTCGCAAACAAAGAACCATCATGAACTGATTGTGCAGGTTTATGAGGACAGAATCTGCCAGTTATTTTATTGTTAGCATCTTTTTGTCCTCTTCCTCAACATAAATGGTTTCAAAGAATGATGGTTTATTGATAGATGGAAGAACAAAGAACACGATAATTATCAAAGAATTTTGAGACCAAGTCTTAGAAAATTTATTAGTTGTGAAACCAAAATCCAACATGAACCTGTCATGTTGCAGGTTTTAACATGATCATAAAATCTATATCTACTTGGTGATCTGTTGTTGATGGCAATGTATGTGGCAGGTGCAACTGGTAGGATATTGCACAATAATACCTATCTGTTTCTAGACTCTGTAAAAGCTTATCATAAATGGAACCCCTTGATCAGCATCTGTGCACAAAACGTATGTATGCTTCTGTTGATAACTTTGATGTTTCTGAAAGTGATTTGGTGGAGCTTAAGTGTAACATGAGCCTAACTTAAGTTTGTAAAATTAATTGGTTGGAGATCCAATTCAATACTATATTCTTGGATGGAATCAGGGAGGACAATATTACAATAGCCTTCTGGATTGGAGTGCAAATAGCACTAGATGCTGATGGAGGTTTGGAATTTATTTGCAAGCTTGCACACTAAGCCAATTTACATTCACTGTAGCAGAAAGTAAGGCAATATTCTCACTGTCAAGCAACTCCTGTGTTCAAACTAAATTTTCTCTCATTTTGTTGCTGATGAATTTTCATCCATTGAGAGCTTTAAGTCTGTAGCCGTGCTTCTGAACTTGAGTAATTTACATGTTGCAAGATAAGTTGCCAACTAGTGATTTTTTATGCACATATTGACGATGGGTCTGTATTGAAAATGTGCCAGAATTTAGAACAACAAATTTTGGTAGACACCAGGGCCGGGGAGTTTCTGAATGGAAATGCCAACAAATTACCTGTTTATGATCTGAGAGAATCACCCACCCATAACAACACACTATAGCAAATGACTTAGAAAAAGCAAGCCCACTGTTCTTGCATGAAATCCAACACTGTTGAATCCTAGTGATATTACAATCTTCTGATCTTCATCTGAGACTGATGAAATTTCTTTACTCTAGTGTCTCTGATGAAATTTCTTTACTCTAGTGTCTTTGCCTGTGATGTTCCCTTGCATTGTCATGTGTGTGCCTGATTTCCCGATGCCTCTCAAACCTTTCAACATCACCATGTGGTTTGTTTCTGTGTTTTGCACCAAGTTATGTGAATCTATGCAAGAACTCCTTCATTATAGGTTTCTCCAATCACTCAAGAGAAAGCCATCGCCTAGACCTTGTTAAAGCACTAAAGTGGAACTTTAGAGTTCTATCAATTCAAGTTTACTACCGCCTCTCCCTAACGAAATAGTCACTGGGCAAATTCTAGCATGCTTGCATTTGCACAAAAACCCATCTATGTTATGGTGATTATGTCGTATAAATAAGGCATGGCATGCATCTATAGGTCAGAGCTTGGAATGGCAAGCTCTTGAGGTTGTCAAAAGTGAAAACCCATCTTACCATCAAATTGTTAAGTGGTTGTGTTTCAAAAGGCATTCTCTTAAAGAGCAATTGCAATTTGAAGTGGAATACCTCAAGTATTACTTGCATATGCAAAACTTGATGGAACCCAAAGAACAAGACAACTCTTGATTTTTGTAAATGCAAGTTGGTTCTCAGTTTTGTAAATGAACTTGCGAGTTCATAAGTTATGTATGAATGGATTATACCATCAAAAATTTGAGCTTCCAAATACCTATTTGAACTTTATATTGGTCTACAATTCTTAGGTTTTGTATGAATTAGGTGATCATGCATTTGAATTCCTAACCACTTAACCTTTTGTAGCTCTATGGGTCCACTTCAATTGAAATGTGATCACCTAATTCCAAATCTAATGCGCTAATTGAACTTTTGACCATTTTAGTCAATAGTTTCCATGAATTCTAAGGCTTTATTGTTCTATGTAGTTCATTGAGCTTCTGACCAATTCAGTCAGTTAAGGTTGAAGTTTCTAATTCTATGGGTCCAATTTAATTCATCTTTTATGCCCTAATTGAGCTTTTGACCACTTATTTTGAAGGTCCAAAGTTCATGGAGCTCTTGGGGGTTTTTTTTTTTATGTTTCCAATTGAGTTTGTAACCATTTCAATTAGTTAGGGTTGAGTGAAATAATTCTATGGGTTCAATTCAGTTCATATTTGATGCTTCCAAATGAGCTTCTAACCACTTATTTCAAAGGTCCAAGGTTCATGGAGTTTTTGGGGAAGGCTTTTTTTTGGTGCTTTCAAATGAGCTTTCGACCACTTCAATGAGTTAAGATTAAATGAAATAACTTTGTGGTGCAATTCAATTCATCTCCAATGCTTCCAATTGAACTTTTGGCCACTTATTTTGAAGGTCTAGGGTTCATGGAGCTTGTGAAGAATCTTTGCACACCTTTCAACTTAGAGACATACAACTCACAAAATTCATGTGAGAGTCGAACTACTCTATAGTCATATTCTAACAAGTTAAGATATGGTTCAATGGAAGGTAATGAATCATTTTAAAAACTTATGGCATTGTGTCCACTTAATTAATACCAAAAGGTTTTTGAAAAAATCAATGTATTTACCATGACAACATGTGAAGAAATGTTGTGTTGTGTTCTAGTTGGAAACTCATTTTTTTTTGAGAATTTGACCTCCCTCACTCCAATTGCCATAATTTTTTCATAGAACCTTCAAATCTAACATGCATAAGGTTGTTAAAAAGTTAATCTTAGAATCAACATTCATACAAAGTTTAATATGTTTTTATTTTTGTATTTAGGAGATATGTTTCAAATCTTGAAAACTAATTGGACAACATTGGGAAAAACAATAACAAATCCCCTCTATTTCCAAAATTTATATCACTCCAACAAAAAGGTTGATGAGGCTGAAATTTTGTGTGAAAATTCCTTAAATATTTTAACATTGGTTCAAATTCTATGTGAATCCATTGTTGCAGTCAACAGATCTTGAATTTAAAACAAAATATTCAAAAATTACATTTTAAATGGATTCACAATAGACCCCCTCTACTTCCAACAATTATATCTTTCTAATACAAAGTTCGATGAGGCTAAAAGTTAATAAACTATTTCATGTCTAAATCAATAACCCTAGAACTTACAAATTGTTTGTTGAAAATTAGTTGCAACAAGTTTGTGATTCCAATAAAGTCATACCTTAATACATACTTGTTGAAGATGCAACCGAAAAGTACTATTAAAAGCAACAATGAAAAGTAAAATCTCTAAATGAATCAACCTATTTGCCATCCAAATTATGGGCTTGAGTTTATGGTATAATTTAATGAAGCAAATCTCAAAATTCAATCAAACCTTGGTGTTGCTTGGAATGGAGAAAAGGATGCACATGCCTAATTAGTACACTTTGTTCTCCAAGGAACATATATGACTCACACACATATTTCAATGTTAATTCTCACCTTGTCATTCTTATTTGTGTTAGATACTTAACACATTGCTAGAACTCCACCTATTTCATGATATTAATCTAATTTTCATGATTTTCACATTTGCTCAAGGTCCATCACAAGTGTGATCATAGAAGTAATTCTCTAAGCTAATTTGTACACAAATGAATAAAGAAAATGGTGTTTTTCACACAATTTGTTTTGTGAAAATTAATGACAATCCATAAAAGTAATGTTTAATAAAACTTTTAGTAGGTACTTTCTAGTGATGTTTCCATGCTTCATATATTTGTGCCCATGTACATGGCATGAGCATAATGATAGCAAGAAATTAAAGAAATTTGGACAATTATTTATGAATAAAAAATCAATTAATGTGTAGAATAATGATGTTGGGCCTCTCAATTAACAAATAGAACATGGATTAATGAAAAATTCATCAATTTTTGTTTCATGGCATGATAACACACAATCATGGATCATTCCCCAAAATAATGAAAGGATTGCCATCTAAGACCATGTGCCATGACTTAAATTCTCAAAATCCTAACATTTAGTTATGTGTGCAATTGTTTTGTCAAATTAAATATTCTTATTTCTTAATGGGAGTTGAATTATAACTTGAAATTTGAGGAGTGAAAAACACATCATCAATATAAACATATGATATATTTTTTCACATTGTAATAATTGAAATTTTTTTAATGAAGAAAAGAGTGGCTTGTTAAGTATGAATTTGTGATGTTATAGCATTATGATTTGTTGATCATCGTGACATCATCCAACCTCATATCATTTTTCACATTGTTCATGAGCTCACACATTTGATTTATTAATGTCATGTATGCATTAGATTTTTATTAAGCAATCATATTGCATGTAGATTCAATATTGTTGAATGTAATTAGTCAATTTAGGATATTCATTCATGAGATAACTTTGAACTACAACCACATGTTTTTGGGTGCAAGATTGAAAATTGTGGCACTTTTAGTTGAAAATGCATCTTATGTAAAGGAATACACTCCACAATCAAGACATATTCACTTTTTGAATTAAAAAGGTCAACGAATCACAATCTTTTAGGTTATACTTTATTTAGAATTCAAGCATGTAAACAATATACTTGAGCTCAATGACATTATAAGAAGTATTTGGGCTTAGTTCATGACAAGCTCATGTTTGATAGTACCCATAGTAAAACCAACTTTTAGTTATAATGGGTTGTAATAGATCATGGTTTAAATTCATTAATCATCCAAAATTGTAGAAATTTTCTTATTATTATGTTGAGAAATCATCATAGAGGGGAACAAAATGGTGTGTGACAAACAAATGCCAATGTCATTAATGGTGTTAATAGCCTAATCAACACTTTTAAAGCCATATTACACATGTGATTTAACCAAAAATGAACCATTAGGAACTCTTCACATCAAAATTTTGTCAAATATTGCAGTGAATATGTATATGATGTCCAATTTATGTCATCTTTTCATATGAATGAGAAGTGAAGTCATTACAATAATATCATTTAAAGTTTACATAAGTTTTAATTCATAATCTTGAATTTAATGAATTCCACATATTTCAGCATAAAGAATGCTTCTATTTTTTCTATCAAAGGAAAAATGAAACCATGTATTATGTTAAATTGCACTTTGGAAATCTAGGTGGTCAAAGGTGTCCCTAGCTATCCTTGGAATATGGGTCATGTCATTTTCATCCCAACCATTAATCCATGCTTTAAACATTAAAAGTTACATGATTAAGAACCCAATTTTAAGCAATATAAAGGGAGGTTTGCTAATGGCCAAAGACATTGGTCAAGAAGATAGTCATGTCATGTTCCAAAGTATACCCAATCCCTAATGACCATATTATTAAATAACTAGAATGGGACTATATGATGCACTTTAGGTAACTAGAAACAAAGTTTAAAATATAATCAATTAATTGGCATCATTAAATGTAAGTTACAAATCCTTGGCCATCCATTTTTGTCGTTGTTTCTACAACAATTGGATTATTTAATGTTAAGCATGAAGGATAACCTTCAACTTTGAACTAAATAAAGTGAAAGCAATAACTTGTTTTCCATGCATACATATGCTAAATACTTGTTTGCAAACTAAAACCTTTCTCAAAATTGGATTGAAACAACTATATTTCAACTTGTAAGTTATAAGGAATAGAATTGGCTTTTACAATAAAATGTTTGAATCAATTAGATGAAAAATAACTAACAAAAACCTATTAGCAAAAAAGCATGTCACTAATGGGGAAAATGTGCAATGAATGGCAATTTACATCTTAGTCTATTATAATGTTGTCAAATTAATGCACATAGGAATGATGTGGCTATTTTTCAAAGTAAAATTTAAATTCACACAAACAAAACATAGAAAGAAAATTGGCATAAAAGGATTAAAAATATTTTTCAATAAAATTTTGTTGATCAAAATTTTCACATCATTGTATACAATTGTAAAACAATATTTTATCAAAGGCATTTCAATTTATCTTAAAATCACAAAGTCCAAATTTAGATTATATCTTTTGTAGTACATTATTTTTGTATATTTTATATTGTATTTGTATATTGTATTAAAAATTCAATTAGGGTGTATATATGGATCTACCTTTATATATTTTGATGTTTCAGACCTTAAATGTTTAATTACTTCATTAACAAGGTCCAATTCCTTCAAACTAATCATGGACCTATATCGCAACCCTAGCCTTGGGTTCACGATCGAGGCAAAGCCTTGCAAAGGTGCAGGCCAAAAAGGAATCCCGGGAGTCATATCTCATGCTCCCAGGAGTGTAAGAGAATGTGAGGGAATGAACCCTCACACTCCCAAATGAGCTCCCACTTTGGGAGTTGGAGTCCCAATATAGGTTTGAGAAAAATAGCATGCACATGTGATGTTGTATAATTTGATTAAATTCTTAATGCCTATGTCATTGAATGTGTTATTGTTTGTTTGTAGTAATTCAAAGTAATACATGCAATAAAATAAAATCCAAAATAACAAAGGTATTGTCACGGGCATGAGAATTATGAAAACAAATGATGAAAAAATAAACCTAAGTCTAAATCCAAACACATAACATAAAAACCAAAACAAAACCATAAGACACTAAAGGTAAAAACAACTGTGCAAAAAAAAGTGCAAACAAATTTTTATTGTGATAAAACATGAAAATGTAAACGCAAAATGAACAGAACAAGGCTATGGAACAAGATTGTAAATTTCAAACTAATGTTGAACAAATTGAAAGTAATGGGGGTCAAACCTTTATTTATACCCCTTTGGGGACTTAGTTCAAGAAAGCTTGGATGGAAATTTCCATGTGCCCATTGATTAAGGAAGCTTTTTAAAAGGCTTTTTAACTACAAGAGAACTATGAATTAATTATCACGTAATCAATAATGAATTAATAATTAAATGTGAGTTAATTAAAATTTAATTAATAATGGACTATAAGAACTTATGAATGAGCTAAAAATGAATTAAAAGTGAACTAAGAATTAACTATGAGTCATAGATGAACTCCATTCATCATTTGAAAATGATCTTTATGACAAGTATGGATAATTCCAACCTCCATATTCAAAATATACGATGAATTTTAGTTTCAAAACCACGATTATATGCAAACGTAATAAATTGTAGTTTACTTTGTGTTAATGTTATGTATGTTGCATTTTAGTGATAAATAAATGAATTATTAGTGGCACCAAAATTGTAAACTTATTTTATTTAAGTCGAAAAGATGGACATCTAAATATCTTTTGCATAACAATGATAAGTATATTACATTTTAATGATAAATTTAAGTTTTATTAGTGACATTGCAATTATAAACCAGTTATATTTAAGTTGAAAGGATGAATATCTAAAGATGTATTTTTTTGCATAACTATGTTATGTATGTTACATTTTAGTGATAAATCAATTTTATTGGTGACATTGTAATTGTAAAATAGTTTTATTTAAATTGAAAGGATGAACATTTAAATATCTTTTGCATTACAATGTTATGTATATGTTATTGACTTCATTTCACGCATGGCATTAAATATCATAATATGGTAGATTTCAAGCATATAAGGTGGAATGAATAAATTATGGTTAAAGTTTTAAATGACAATATTTGATTATTGTGGCTCATCATCTTTATGATGAACTTTTCTTTAGGTTAAAAAAAACTTGTGTTACAAATAACTTGGGCAATATATTAATGTTTACAATCACCTTATATTTCAATAATTTAAAAAAAAATCTTGTAATTCATTTTCTAACCTTGAACTTCAATGCATACAATTTTAAATCCATTTCATGTTTATAAATAATGATGGAATGCAATTTTGCACTATTTATCATAATTTGGACAATGATAATGTGTGTGCAAGGTCTACACATTTGCATTGTAAGTTGCAATTTAGTTGTCTATTATTATTAAAATCAATTACCATACAATTGCATTAGAACCCATAACTAAACACCTAGTTGCAAAGGACATTAACAAATTGTGTTTATCAATGGATGATGAAAATTCATGCAAGATTAAAAACTTATCAATGGATGAATAAAAAATCATACAAGCAATAGGTTCGTTAATTGATGAACTTGTTTAATAGTTATTCCACAGTTGGGTCCAAATTCTTTGGTGTACCAAAAAACTTGTCACAATGTCAGCCATTTGTATTTCTTTTCTATATTTTTTATTAGTCATTTTTCATAATGTACATGGACACAAAGTGTGTAATATCAATTCTTAAAACTATATGATGGTCTAACATATCATACTTCAAAATATGAAAAATAATAATTTAGTAATGTGCATAGGAATAAAAAATATAAGACAAAAAGGACTGTGTCAAGGACTACCTTTAATTCATCTTGCTTGGTACTACTTAAAGAATTTGGACCTAGTTGTCACTTATATGCCATTTGCAAATTTGGTACACACGCAAGGACTACCTTGTGCCAATGTGAGTTGTTGCATAACTACCAATTAGTTGAAACCATTAAATGTGTTTTTGCCACACCCACAATTGTGTAAGGATTGCATTGGAAATCAATAGAGTTCATCATTAATGGATGGACATATGAAAAATAACAATAAAACATTATGTTACAAGATTGTTTTGGCTTGATTGTAAAATATCATAGAGTTTCATTACATGTTGCCCTAACCTGAAAGTGATTCACAAACTCAAATCCAAGATTGTATTAGCTTGAGAGTTCATTGCAAACTTTTACTACTTGTTGCCTCACCTTCCAAATCACTCACAAACCCAAATCCAGGATTTTCTTGGCTTGAAAATTCATCACATAACTTCATTACATGTTGTTGTATCTTCTAAATGATTCACAAACCCAAATCCAAGTTTATTTGACTTCAAAGTTCATCACAAAACCATATTACCTATTATCCTAACTTCCAAATCGTTCACAAACCTAATTCTAAATTTGTTTTGGCTTCAAAATTCATCACAATAAAAAACAATTTCATCACCATCACCAAAATTATCTATTAATACCATCTCAAATGTTGTTCGGAGGTTTGAAAGCTTGAATGCAAATTTAATCCTCATTTTCAAATTTGAAAAATGGACATTCATTTTGTTTTGCAGCTTATTGAAATGAAAGTTGTAATGGTGCACTTTTAAGTTTAAACATTCCATAGGGTTTGAGGGTAGTTCATTGTATGAGGCCACCAAGGTGATGAATTTTTCCACACAATCTTGAAGCCTCTATGCTATTACATTCCATGTTCTCAACTCATGAAAGCTCTTTGGATCCTCACACTCATTTTCATACACAAACATTTACAAACATACTTGCACAATTTTTTTTTGTGTTGCTCGCATGAGAGCTTGCATGTTGTTTCCCTACTAAAAAATGACAAAGGAATGAAGGACTAAAATAGTTTCTGAACCAATTTCAATGCAAATAAACTAATTTCACACTTTGTTACACACTTCGTCCTATGGCCAATTAGGGGATTTTAGGAATAAATTTAATGCTTTTCCAATTACAAATAACAAGTAACAAATTATTCAACTTAACATGTAACAAGTTGCAAAAAAATTTCATTAAATCTACATGATTGAAGATTTTAATTTCACAACATTTCAAGAACCATTTGCCATTATTGATCATTTCTTGGTCTCAACACTCTATTTAATATTTAGTTATACATGTTAATGTAACTATCATTTGAATTTTGATTCTAACTTTTGATTAGGTGTTTAAATTTATGTGCTAATTTATACACCATGTTATTAAGAAATGTTTCATGAAACCATGATTAGATGCTTCTATTGAAAATTTGAAGAAAACCCATTTCTATTGTAAGGATAATCTCCCATTAACCATACACAAGGTTTGAAAGGGATTTTAATCATAACTTGACATTTTTACATATCATCTTCCAATTTTAACAACCTTAAGGTTTCCAAAAGCATGTCATTGGTCTAGGAAGGCACCAATGGACATAATCATTGGAATTAATGATATCAATTGTGATGTTGGCCATGATGGGAACTATTTTTTTTTACCATTGATAACTACTAGGATGGCCATCACCTCAAAGTTGAAAACTATAAGTGATATCAAGAAGCTTGAATCGAACCATTGTAGAGGAATTTAATGTTTTGTAAACATTCAATTTTTCTTCAAGTTGGACATTGTACATCCACATCAAATGTGAATATAGAGGAATCTTTAATGTCATAGTGAAATTACACAATCCACCATTATTAAAATGCTTATGCCCAAAATGGTCAAGTGAAAATGATTTTAATAGAAGTATTCTTATAAATTGAAAGACTAATAAGATTCCTTTTAAGACATTGTGGATGATTTTTTTGTATGCATAAGCAAGTAAGTTTTCGCGTTTTGTCATACCTAGGACATTGTCACAATTAGACCTTCCAATAATTTCATTTCCTTCTAAAAATATATATGGATTTAACACACTATACCCATATTTCATAGAAATTATTAATACATCTATTCCCACAAGGTTTTGCATCAAGTTTTTGTCAATAATATATGTGTCAATATGTTTTTGATTCTAAGTTGTATTATCATTCATATGAACCAACTTATTAGTCTTTTGTACAAGGAAATTGGACCAATAAAATGAAAGATAAAGAACAAAAGATTGAACAATCCTTGATAAATGAGTTTCAAATTCATCTTTGACTTCAATATGAAATGTGTTAATAGTATTTTCCATCTGAAGATGCCAACAAACACGTTAAACTTAAAACTACAAAACCTATTTAAATTTTGAGCATTTTAAAATATTTTCATAAGATTTCAGAAATCCATTGAACACATATAGAAAATAGTATTTTCAAGGTATGCATATGTTGGTATAATTTATTTAACATATTTTTAGATGCCACATCTATGTACCATGACAACCAATTTTGAGAACTATACATATTTGTTTATGAACGTTATATATGTGTTCAACTATAATATAAAAAGAAAATAAATTTTACATTCACATCCTTTAAAAAAAGGATCAATAGTTAATCGTTTGCAATTGGAAGAATGATAACATGAAAAAGAATGCATAAAAATGATTGAAACTGGTTGCGACTGATAAAATCCCCAACAAAGCAATTGATTGACCTCTCATTGATTCTATGAACGCTTTAAGATGTATTCAAGGTAGTTTGCAATCTTTTGGTTTCCATTTCCAATGAATGAACTCCAAATCAAGTTGCCCATTCATCATGCAATTTGAATACATTGAAATAAATGGGCATGACATATTATAAAGTGGTTATCTAATGTCAGGGACCCAAATCCCTTTTGTTTAGTCGCATGTTCTTTGAAAAAGAAAACCATATCAATCATTCCAAGTCTATGATCCATGTAAGTGCATGTTTATTAATCATAAACACATCCATATGTAACAATGGAGTCATGCATATTGCAATAGTAGATAATACAATTTAATTTCTAGAATCCATTTTTTGGTGAAAAGTTGTGCTTAATATGATGTTTACCAAAATTACATAACATGTGGTATTTACATTCAACTTGGAAATTGTCATTGTTCCTACCATCTTCAATAACATTGTTTGAATGATCAATGTGATTGAAATTGCTTTCAATATTAAGGTGGTTTCTTGTAAAATCTTGATGACTTGCCCTCCTCATTCTTAATCTCATTGTTGATAGGATCAATATTATCAAAATTCCCCCCAACATTTATGTAATTTGATGGAACATGAAGATGTACCTATGGGTTCAATCCATCATCCATTGCCAAAACATAATAAATTTTGTGTCAAATTGAATACTAAAGTAATTTGCTGAAATTGATTTTTTATGGGGGTGAAAGTTCTACATATTTGATGTTACAAAAATTTCAAAACATTCAACAATAGTCCAATTAATTTCCACTAATACCTACCTACTATAAAATCACCATTCCAAATATTTATGATCCCATGCACTTACAAATACATATTATTGTATATTCTACTATTGTGACATTTGAATGATGTCTTGTGATTTATTTCAAAACTATTATGTATTGTGAAGAGAATTATCCAATTATTCCAATAAGAAAGTAAAAACTAGAGGCATCTAAATTCCGACATTGAAATTGGGAAACCAACCTTTTTTCTCTTCACATGCATGTTCAAATGTTTTGTTGAACAATATTGAAAGTCTTTCAAGTACCCATAAATCGATGGCTGTGTATTTTATATATTTCAAATCATTTTTTGTGTATTCCAAAAGTGATGTTGTCTATTGTGAAAAAAGAAAATTTGACCATTTTGTTTCATGTTTTCATTTTACTTTATTATCTACTATTCTCATTTTAGTGAAAAGAAGGTTAACAGATCATTTCATGTCCAAGTCAATAGCTCTAGAACTTACAAATTGTTTGTTGAAAACTAGTTGCAATGAGTTTGTGCCTCCAAGAAAACCATAGTTTAACAAAAACTTGTTGAAGATGTAACCCAAAAATATCAAGATAACAAAAGAAAATAAAATTCCATGAATGAATCAACCTATTTGCCATCCAAATAGGCTTGGGTTTATAATATAATTTAATGAAGTAAATTTCAAAATTCAATCAAACCTTGGTGTTGCTTAGAATGCTTAAAAGGATGCACATGTTTGCTTATCACAATTTGTTCTCCAAGGAACACATATGACTCACACACATATTTCAATGTTAATTGTCACCTTGACATTCCTATTTGTGTTAGATATTTAACACATTGCTATAACTTTGGCTATTTCATGATATTAATTTGATTTTCACGATTTTCAAATTTGCTCAAGGTCCATCACAAGTGCGATCATACAAATAATTCTCTAAGCTAATTTATACACCAATGAATAAAGGACATGGCCTTTGTCACAAATGTTTTTTTGAAAAAATTGATGACAATTCATAGAAACAATGCTCAATAAAACTCTTAGTAGGTAGTTTCTAGTAATGTTTCCCCTCTTCATCAATTTATACGCCATTATATGTGGCATGGGCATAATGACGACAAAAAATTAAATAAATTGGTACCATTATTTATGAATAAAAAATCAATTAATGTGTTGAATAATGATTTTGGACCTCTCAATTATAAAATAGAACATGGACTAATGGAAAATTGATCAATTGTTTTTTCATGGCATGATAACATATAATCATTGATCATTCCCCAAAATAATGAAATGATTGCCATCTAGGATAATGTGCCACAACTTAAGTTTTCAAAATCCTAACATTTAGTTATGTGTGCAAATTGTTTTGTCAAATAAAATATTCTTATTTCTTAGTGGGAGTTGGATTATAACTTGAAATTTGAGGAGGCATAGACCACATCAACAATTTAAACATATGATATATTTGTTCACATTGTAATAATTGAAAAAAATTGATGAAGAGAAACATTGGCTCATTACGCATGATTTTGTGATGTTATAACATTATAAGTTGTTGATCGCCATGACATGATCCAAACTCATATTATTTTTCACAATTTTCATCAACTCACACATTTGATTTATTAATGTCATGTATGCATTAACTTTTGATTAAGCCATCACATTGTATGAAGATACAATACATACTTCTTTTCTTTAGGTTTGTGCATGACAAAATGTGCTTTTCATATGGATTGGTGCACAAAGCAAGAGGATGTTGTTGTATTGCATCCAACAACTTGGTGTGTAAAGCCCCTTTCGACAATCAAAGCAAAAGATGCATCAAAACTCATACATAGGAAGTCAAAATTGATTAAATCAAATTAGGGCTGAAAAGACAAAGATTCTAGAATGCAAGTTAGGGGGTTGGAAGAGGGGGAGGAACAAAGCCATTGCTTGCTATACAACACAAGTTTGGACAAAAGAAGTGAAACAAATTATTGTCAAAAATGAGAGATGATACCTTTCAAACAACAAGAAAAAGAGTAAGCACCTTGCACAAAGAAGAAGCAGACTAGATCATGACATGATTTACATAAATTTGGTCTTCAAGTAGTTGGCCTAAATGTCGGGTAGTCACTAGATCTTGAACTAGGTGCGAGCATGGTTGTTCTTCCACCCCAAGCTTCAAGCATTTCTTGACAACATTGTTATTGACTTTCTGCATAGACAAGAATGCATTCCTTTCCACCCTTGCCATCACTTTGATCAACAACCACATCATACTGCATCACATGCTCCATGTTCCAGAAATCCATTGTAATTGAACACAAGGCCATGCAAGATTGTTCCCCGGTGTAACATCCACCGTTGATTCTAAGTAACCTGACGTAGCATGGAATCGACAGATGTCCGCATATGCATCATCACCACATAGTACATCCATCCACAACACATCCACCATTTATTCTTCGTCTCGCCGACGGAGGATTGCGTTTGGAAACTTCGTTTGCTTTCCGACGAACGACCATCTATCTACGTCGTCCGTCTCTCTTGCGCTGCAAGCGAGCGAGAGAGCGCGCAAGAGAAGTGGAGAAAAGAAGAGGCGCGGAGAAGAACAGATTTTGCAGATGGCAGTTGTCGCCAGAGCTCTTGCTGCTTTGCAAGCAAGCAATTGGCTCTGGAACGCCTGTCTGTGATCTCTTTGAGTGATCAAAATCTTTTTCTTTGAAGTCCTGGTGTTTTGGTTTGATGAGTTTCTGTGCACCCATCGCCTCAGGAAGTCGAGTCACCACCAATGGGAAATGAACCGTGGAGTTCATTGCAGAAGTTTTTATGATTTTCTTTTTGGCTTTTTGGGTAGGGATTTGGGTTGAATTTTTTTTCTTTTTTCTGGCCCAGTTGCCGCAGAATTGAGGAAATTCGTACCCATTTGGATGGGTTGGTGGGTGGAGCATTTAGTAGTCGTGAGGTTTTGAGGGAGCCATGCATTCCGCGGTGTGCAGCAGCGTTTCCGTAACGGTAGCCAGGCCGTCGGTTGAGGGAGGATTGTTTTGGGGCTGTTGCAATGCGCGCAGAGCGCACCATCGACACGAGTGTCAGCAGCTTGGGGTTAGCAGATTAGGAGGAGGCTGCTCAGGGTTCGGGAAGCTCAAGACGAAGGTAGAGGATGAACACAACACCACCAACAACCGTCTCGCGATGCGGAAGTCGATGCTTGAGAGACCTAGAACTTGCTGGACGATAACGAGAGTAGCAGCAGCGGGGGAATCTACTTACTTAGGAACGTCTCCCGAGACCTCAGAAGAAGAAGAAGGAATTGTTAATATGAACGACAGTTTCTGCAGGAGCGAGAATGGGTGGGGGGCAGACGCGCAGTCCACCAAATTCGATGGAGCAATGCTGAATGGCGGAGGAGGAGACCAGGGCAAGAACCTGGTGCATTTGTTACATGAGACTGCTCGTATGCTTCAATCCGCTATGGAGGAACAGAGCACACTCACCCGTGGCCCCTGGTTTGCACAGAAGTGGCTCGGCATTGATAAAAATGCTTGGTTGAAGTCACTAGCTTATCAGGCAAACTCCTTTCACCGTATCCTCCTGAACCCATGCAACTCATGTATCTTTTGCAGCAACAAGCTTTGAAGATTTGGGCATGATTCTTTGCTCAATTGTGTCTGGACATAAGAGATGCATGTTTACAAGCAGCAGCAGCAATTTATACCTTGTTACTCTACCCCATCCATCTCTTGGACATTCCTCAAGTTGGTTTGCATGGATCAGAGATCAAGTTCCTGGATCATCCTTGTGGAGGATCATCATTTTGTCAGTGTGTAAATTAGGGTTCTTCACAGTGCTGATTATTAGTGTATGCTTGCAGGTTGCAGTTCATTCTTTGCTTCAAGCAGTTGACGAGATTGTGATACGGGGTGAAGGTCAAGACAAAGACACCTGCATTTTTGTACATCACAGGTAAATTCTGTAGGAATGAGGTGTATGCAGAGCATGGGGTAATGTTTGGCTTCCCAAAGCTGTGGGTTCTTGGCTGACAATCCTAAATACCTTGAGAAAGTTTACTACAACAGAGAGACAGATGATGATGCTGTTCCACATATGTGATTTGATTTGTTTCTGGAAAGATGTAGTTTGTGTATGAGGAAGCTCAAGCTCAATTCCTTATGATATTGGGTGCCACAAGGGTGTTCACTCAGGGAGTTATGATTTCACAAGACTTCATCTGCTGCTTCTTCATAGCCATAGCCTGTAAGCCCAGTTTGGAGGCAGCAAAGATGAAGCTTTCTCTTCATTCTAACAATTACTTTTTGTGATATGCTCCTTGATGTCCTACTCCAGAAGGCTCCTGAATTGGGACAGTCCTAATTTCTTGTGAAGGAGTAAAAACTTGTAAAGTTCTTACAGAGCTAAGAGCATCATTCCAATTGTGTGGCTTATTGATGTGCAGCCTCATTCGTCAATCAGCTCCACTGCGGGACTCCATCAAACTCCAGTTGTCATCAAGAGACCCCTCTGCATATGACTGGTTATGGCTAAAGCAGCATCCCCAGGCTGTTGCAAATTTTGTCGGATTCTTGGAGAAAGACAACTGGTTTACTGCTGTCACGTTCATGTATGTGCCTCTCAATCCTGGGGCAACCACCCTTGCACCGTGTCTTCTGTAGAGATACTTGGGACCTGAGATATTTTTATGCTTTACTTCTATCACTGAAAAACATCACTGGTTGTTTTCATTTGTGTTGTAGTGAAGATATCTAGTTGGGTACAATCCTTTGTTTTTTATGTTTAGCACAGCCAGTTTCTAACAAGCAGTTGGAAGGAAATCTCATGATTGTGACCATGTTAACCTTAAATATGAACCTCCATGTGTGACATTTATCTGCTCATAGTTATGTGGTCAGAAAGACTGGAAATTGATTTGCAGAAAACCTTCCATCCATTGGAATGGGTGTGCAGTTTTGATAGTAGCTTATGGACAATTTCAGCCTTGAACTCATTGGGAATGCTGTCTTGCCAGCCTGGCACCATTGCTCTAGCCTCTTACCTTGTGCCATTTTCTTGCCTGTGTTTAGAGGTTGGGAAGGAGCCAGTGTGGGCCCTAGCAAGGCAAGTGACATGGCCCTCCTTATGTTGGCACTGAGCAACAGTGCAGTGGTGATGAAGTTAGGATCAGCAGCAGTATCATGCCCTCTCTTTTCATCCTCCTTAATGGAAGAAATCAAGCGACTAATGCAGAAACTGCCAGAATTCATGTCAATGGATCAAGTGTACACATTCTCCTCTAGTGTGGGATTAAAGCAGGAGTTTCTAGAAATCTTTGGGTTGCAAGCTGCCGATGACCAGAATTGGCAGGAGAGTGGGAGAGAAGGAGTGTTTTGGGTCAATCTGGTGCACCAATTGCTTTGGGCAGCTCTAAGCCGGGAAGGGTTTGTGTCAAAACTGAAAGCTTTTGACAGCATTGAGGTAAGCCAGCTATTTTATGAAGAGTCCTTTTGTGGGAGGGGTGTTCCTTCAAACCTTTCTACTGGATCAGCAGCCATTCTCATGCTAGCCTTTGCTTTTCTTTTGTATCCATTTCTCTGTCAGTATCTCAACAGATGTGCATCAGAAGTGCTTACCTATGAAGGGCAGAGCTTCTTTGGGAGCTTAGTTTTGGATTTGAATATTTATGTTCACATCAATGGGGCTTTAGTGCCATTGTTCATTGCATGTGGATGGTCAATACTTAATCTGTAAGAGGGGCATGCAGGTGCTGGAAATGGATTTAGCAGTGTTTGGCTTTTTCGCAGCTTTGGGGAGCAGCACTAGTGCTTACCTAGCTGCCAAAGGTGTAAGAGATGCAGAAGAATCTCTCTCAAGCCTACTTAGGTCTGTGGTTCTCACTAAATGCATTCAGTTTTCCTTGTACACTCTGTGAACCCAGGAACCAGAAATGGACAAGCTTGGCACCCATTAGGTGGTTACTACCATGCATTCTCTTTCATCAAACAGCAGAAGTTCTCCCAGCTGATCTTCTAGTGCTGGTCAGAAAAGCAAAAGACATGGATTGGAAAAATAGCAAGCCAGAATGCTGAATGATGGTTTTGATGTCAGAACAGTAATAGCAAGGTTAGGGCCTCTGAAAATATAAAACAGAGCAGGCAAGAGCTGCCTGATGTTTGTAAGAAGGTGATCATGGGAGCAGGAAGAGCTTACTGCAAAAGTGAGAGGGGAAGAAGCTGGTGTGCCCTTGGTGTGCTTCTTTGTGACAGACATCTTCTGAAGGCACTTTAACTCACAGCACACTTTGGGCTTTCCAATCTTAAAATGTCTTCCTGCAGCTATGTTGTTAGACATGTTCTAATGAAAGTTTCCTTGCTGGTGCAGTTACCTAGAGGGTGGAAGTGTCCTATATTACCCACAGCTTGCCAGTGTCTCCACTTATCAGCTCTTCATTGAGGTCAACAGATCTTACTGACCCAAATGTAAATTGGACTATATTTGTCTCTCAATCTGGTATTGATGTACATGCAGGAAGCTGAAACTGCAGCTCCAAATTCAGAAGTTTTTTAATGTGAGTCATTAAAGAATTTTGGAATTTGGAGCAATGGCAAAGCACTTCTGAGTAGAAGCACTTTTCTTTTTCAGGTGGTATGTGAGGAGATGGAGTGGTTACCATTCTATCCAGGAAGTCCACAATCTGCCGCTCATGGAGAGCATGGCAATGTGATGGGCATGGTGGGTAAAGTGGAGAAGCAAGCAGGTATTATTGTCGCACTTCAAGTGTGTTCTATGTGGGTTGATAGCTTCCTTCAGCAAAGTACATGGGTGCAGCAACCTCAGGGCATCCTCTCTGCTACATTTCTTCAGAAGAGGTCAGTATTTTTCCATTGACTGCCATTTTCATATCCTGATGCCACTGGTCAATTCATATTTTGGAGGTTATCTGAATGTAGTCAGTTGATTGACTGGGTTGAAGACATGGAAATGGCATTTTCTCCAGATGTAAGGTTTCCACCAGAGGCATTGACATCACTGTAGCAATGGAGGGTTTTGAAAGCCATTTCATGCTGGAATATGTAGTTGATTCTGTTTCACAATTATCTTGCTTTTGTTACATATGGGATATTTTCGACATAGTCCTGACATTAAATACTGTAAATCTATTCAAACTAGGCTTTACGTACTCTTTATGGTTTGGGGATCTCAGCCAAGTTCCTGTTCAAACTTTGACTGCTCAACCCTTGAACATGGGCAATGCCCATTTCTCAGTTCACACTTTTCTGACAAGGATTACGTCCTACAACAGTATGCACAAAGTAGTTTATTCTTTATCTATGGCATTTGATAGCCTTGTTTTAGGAACTGCAATTGTTCTGCCACTTCACATTCAGCTGAATCACTGGGCCAGGCCCAAAGACAGGGTGACTTTACGGATAACTCTAACAAGTAGAAAGGCTATCCAACAATTTAATGTTGCTCATTTACTGCAACAAACATCTGTGAAATAGGTTTAGGGTTTAGGGTTTAACCCTAAACCCTAAATAAGTAGTCTTGTTGATGTTTCCATCAATAGTCACTAGAGGGTTAGCAGGTTTCTTATTCATCTTGTAGAAGCTGGAGCTAATTAAATCTAGACAGTGTCTACTTTCTAGGTCCAGGATGCAGGTGTGATTGAGATTTTCTTGCCTCAGAATTGCTTTGTCCCACAGTTCTGCAGAGTTGTCATTGATTTCATTTGGAGTCATGCAGGAGTGACAGAAACTGCCATATTCTATACATTAGGCATGGAGCTCATAACTTTCATGTGTTGGAATGAGAACAGTAAGCAACGTTTGGATGAGTGCTATAGAGTGTACAACATTGTAAAGCGAGAAGCAAATGGTGATGGAGCAAGGTATCTAGGCTTTCCATATCCAAAGTATTGATCTATCCCCAGGATTTCAAGCATTTAAGGTAGACAACAATTATACAGAATCACCTTCAAATCATCTGCAGGTATGGCCAGTCAAATCTCTGGTTTACTAATGTGTATCATCTATGTGGTGTTGGACCCTTGGACAGGGCAGTGGAAGTTGGTAGTGAAATGGAGAGACTGATTTTGCAGGACTTTGAAAAGAAAGTTCTGACAGAAGAGGCATACAAGAGTTGGGTTAGAGATGATTTAGAGGATAGTCCGGACAGGGTACTGTGGAACACCAGTGAGGAGTGTTTATCAGATAGTGTAGGACTGCAGGAGATGGAGTGCCAACTCAAGCTCTTTGATAAGGTGCAAGCTTGCTTTGCTACTCCCTCAACCACTGTTCTTTAGAGTGAGTTGGGCAACGGTTGTGTGCTGAACATCTTGTTGGTGTTTGCTGTTTTCTTGGTCCATTTTGTTGAGTTTGTCTTCTGTATTCATTCAACATCTGCATTCTTAAAGCTTATGGGGTTATTGTTGTTTCCAGGTAATTATTTGTCATTGGTTGAGTTAGTTTCTCTCTTTGTGACATTTCCTCCTATTGAATATCCACCATCCACATTAATGAAGACTTCTAGCATTTAACAGTGCAATGGCCTTGCTGCAGGAGTTGCAGAGTGTTGAGTGTGCAATGAAGAAACTGGAATTTTTGGTTAAGGAGTCTGAAGCTTCAAGTGTTGCATGTGGAAGGGAGAAACTGTCTGCAGCATGTTCTGACCTTGAAAAGATTCGATCTTTGAAGAGGGAAGTGGAAGCCTTGGAATCGTCTCTGAAATTCAAGGCAGGACTTAAGGAAAAGCTTGTATTGAAGAAGCAGGTGTGGTGGATTTCCAGTGGGTTTTTGTTCATTATCCTGGATGCCCTTCACATAAGTTGCTATGAGGCTCAGTGTAGAAGGTCCTTTTGAGCCCATGAACGTTGATGTCCTTGATTGTGTGCTTGATGTAGTGATAACCAAGTATACTGGAATTTAGCCAATCCAATCTTCTTAGCCGTTTCCTTTCAGATGTTGTTGACTATAGATTTGTGTCATACAAGGACATGTTGATGTCAAAATTTGAGAAGTACCTGTGTCTTCATACTGCAGGTTGCTGGAGAGCATGAAAATGAACTAAGGCTGCAACAAAGGAGCTCAGCCTTTGAAGGTGGTATAGTTGGCGAGTCCCAAGACTATAATCAAGGTGTAGAAAACAGGTATGGCCCCAAAAGGTTTCTCTCTGATATGAGATTGGAGCAATGCAAACCAAGTCTGTTCTTAGTCTTTCGCTGTTCTTTTCCCTTTCTGTCTTTCTTTGTTTCTTTGTTTGGTCTTTGTTGTGGGGTCTGTTGCTAGCCAGTAGTATGGCTGAGCCTTCCTGTTGCTTCCGGAATTGCAGCAGAAACTCAGTTTGTAGGATGGTGCTTGTCACCGGCCTTTACCCACTATAGGGAGCTGATGAAGTCAGTGGGGAACTTGTGGTAGTTAAGTCACTATCATACATACTACTGTTGATGGTCCCTGAACAGGTGTGAGACTGGCACTTTTGTTCATACCAGTGTGTGTTTTTCGTTTTTTGTTTGTTTTTTGTCTCCCCTTGATTGGTTCTTTCTATGGCTTCCTGAGGAAGTGTTAGCCTTGCTGTTTCTTCTACATCATGAGAATGGAGATTTCTCTATTCTTATGAAAGATATAATATTCAAGAAGACCCATAGTATCACTCACTAGTGTTAATGTTAAGACACTCTCACCATGAAGAGGTTTGCTATTTAGAGGTGGAAGGATATTTGACCAGAGAACACAGTGAGGGTTCTGCATGTACATGACAAGAGTGTTCACAGATTCACTATTTTTGGCAGGAGCATGATTATGGGTACCCCATCAGAGTGTCAGTTTGATGAGGAAATTTTGCATGCCTCAATTAGAATGTAGTATGTGGCAGATTGAAGTCATCTTTCTGCTTTTGTATGGGGACTGTTTATGTGTGTGAAGAGCTGCAAACTTGGGTGATTAAATAAAAATGTCAACTTTCCCTCTTTCTGCTTTCAGGACATGGAGTGATGATGGCAATCCATTTGCAGCCAACAATACAGAAGTAAGGAATCCTTGCTGCCAGCTTGTGTTTCTGTTTTATGTGGCTGCAAGTACATTGAACCAAAATGGACATTTCTTTTGGGGCACCTAGATGCTTGCATGGCCAGGGACAAGCTAGAATAAAATGAAGCTCACCATAAAAAGCTTGTTGCAGTTTCAAGGAGGATACCTTGACTTTTTTTATTAGCTACGTTGTCCCTTAAGTGCTCATCAATAGCATGACTGAGTCTTCCCATTGCTTCCAGAAATGCAACAGAAACTCAGGATGCAGATGTTTGTATAATGGTTAGCCCAAAACTTTGAACTGACTATTGTATACTTATCTACACCTACTGTTGGGAGCCTGATGAAGTCAGAGGGTAATCATTGTAGCTCGTCACTGCTATTTGTGATGAAGGTGATGGTCTGAGACTTTGTGAGTGGCTCTCATATTGTTATGACTGCACCCCTTGTTGACTTTAAAGTGTCATTCTGAAGATTTTTGGTGCAATTTTGTAACCTGATTTGAAGATTTTCATGTTAGTTCCAATCAGTCATAGCCCCAAATGAGGGTACTAATAATTAGTGTTAGATTAATGTCCTACATGGTGTACATCATGGCGCTGCTTCAATGAAGCCATAATGGAACTTCTGAAACAGGATATCAAAGTTTATGATGATAAGGCAGCGAAACTAGCTCTAGAGGAAGCAGCTACAGTCTCAGTGGAAGCAGAAACTTTTGAGAAGCTGAGGAGTGAGTTGGCTGCACTAGAGTCTCGAGTTCGGCAATGTGCTGGGCAAGCAGGTGTTGATAGGGTGGGTCTTCTCATCACTGCTTCTCTCTCTGCAATTCCTACCATGTCCTCACAACATTCTCTTTGGGTTTCCAAATCCTTGGGATAATACTGCAGCTGTTATTCTGTTGTCTCATTCCTTAGCATGTTATTTGTCATAATTGATCACAAGTTTGGAGTATGTTTGCTTCTCCAGTTTGGTTCAGAAGTCTCCCTAAGCTGGTAGTCAGATGTTGAGTCTTTTTACTCGCATGTCTTGGGTCAGCAAGCTGTAAGTGTTTCTATGCAGGTTGAGGTTTGCTTTCTGATATTGTCCATTGGTAAACTCCACATTTTGACAGGTTCTATCTCTGTCTTCTTCATTGTCAGTCAAATTTACTGTCAATGGTGGTCAATGCAGCCTTTGTCTGAAGACAAATGGACATCTACATTAGATAAAGAGGTGCCAAGTCGCAGCTTATCAACTAAACTAGAAGAGCATTTTGATACTGAACTGGCTCGGGCATATGGGGACATTTTCTGCAAGTCAATGGAGAAGCTCAAAGATGCAAGCACAGTGAGACTCTGCCTAACAACTCTCTCTTGGTTTCTTGATGTCAGGCAGCAGCATTAGAGTGGAAATTTTGAAAGAAAGATCTACCTAAGCAATTTTTATTCCTGTCTTGTTTTAGCTTGTTGGTGCTTTCATCTAGGTGTTGATAACAGAGAGAACAAGCCTATATCACATTTCTTTTATTGGCACTTCTATTATCTCCATTGCTGTGTCACCATCTTAAAGTTATCTGGCAATGGTGGGCTGTCCAGGATGCATGGAGAGGCACTAAGCTGTTAGGGACAGATGTAGGAGTGGCAATGGTGCTCCTCAGAAGAGCTGTCTTGGGACAAAAGCTTACTGATCGGGAAGAAAAGATTTTGAGAAGGACACTCATGGATTTGGCTTCTGTTATACCTATAGGATTTCTCATGCTACTCCCGGTAAGCCCAAGGCTTGTGCTCTTCCATCCTTCTATTCCACTTTGGCTTTCTACAGCTCTTCTGGTCCTTTGCGACTTATGAAAACTTCAACCAGCAAAGTTGGTGCTGAGTAGTTGTCTAGAAAAGTGCACCTGACATGTTCATTTGCTGAACTATTTATGGTCAAGAGTGAATGATTATGATTGTTTTTCCACAGGTCACTGCTGTTGGGCATGCTGCTATTCTTGCTGCCATTCAAAAATATGTCCCTGCCCTGGTGAGTTAATTTTATCTTTCATCTTTGCTTTCCACATTCTGGATTATGCTCATGGGATTGTTTTTGATCATTGATTTTGAATGGTGTGTGGGCTTGAGCATGCAGAAGGGGTGTATCTTCCTGCAGCACGAGTTTGTGTCCATGGGTGATATAGGATGTCAGTGTAGATATTATCTTGTTGATAGCTTCAATAGCCTTCCAAATATATGCTTTGGGTGTGGTGTAGTTGTCTTCTGAGAGATTACTTGTTATGTTTGTCACAGATACCGAGTGCATATGGTCCTAAACGTCTGGATGTCTTGCGGCGGCTAGAACAGGTGCAGCATTTAGAACCTGAAACAGCCATGTCTACAATACCTCTTCCCAGAAAAATAAAGCAATCTTCAAAGCAATCCTATTGAAAACCAGAATGGGAAGTTGAAATTCACTTTCCTTCATTCTTAAGACAAATGCAGAGGTAGATGACTGTGCTTCATTTGGTGACTTCATGCAAAGTCGTATACTCTCAGCTGGTATTGTGTCCTTGTTGTTCCATTCAAATGTACATTCTCATATTGAGGATTTGGAGACTGGATGCAGAAATGAAAATTCATTGCTAATTTAATTACTTGCATATGCAACTGTTGTTCTTAAAGGAGGCTTTAGTAACTTTTGGCTACCAAAATTTTTGGCTGTGACTTTGAGATTTCAAATTTCTTAGGTCTCGGAGTGTACTTCTAGATCAGCAGCCAGAATTTTATAATCACCATAAACATTTAAAGTGGAGACTCCTTTCTTAAAGTGAAGACTTCTTTGAGACTAGGTAAGACTTAGTGTCGATGCTGTTAACCTTTGAATAATGAGTTCTGCCCACAGTTCCACTTCCTAAGATTACCAAGGTCAAGAAAGTGCAAAGGGAAACATGTGTGGGATTATGAGGTCAAGAAAATGTGAAAGTAAATTGGTACAATTTCAGGGAGTTTTTTGGAAAAAATGCAAAAAAGCTTTGCAGATTTATAGAAAGTTTGAAATCTCATATTTATCTCAATTCTGCAATTGAAAAAAAACTTCAGGAAATTGAGGACTTGCCAACAAGTGCAGTTATCACAAACACAAATGTGTTTGCAAGTCCAGCACAAACTTCCCAACAGTTTGTGTTGGGAAGTACAATGGGAAGTTCAATGCTCATCTACAGAAAGAGCCAGTACTATATATACTTCAGGGTGAGCTTATCACCTCATATAATTTTCTTATAAACTCCCTATGTACATGTTATGGAATTGCACTAGCAGTTGGAAGTTTGCAATATGCAAACCTCCTTTCAAATCTGCCAGATCCTTTTGTTGCCAAAATGTTTATAACAGTGTTGTAAGCTACTTAGATACTAACAATACTGAATTGACAATTTGGGGATCAGTGTAACTTGTTTTGCAACTTCACAAGCTCATAGTAGGCCCCACCTTCTCCCTTGCCCAGTAGCTCATAGTGAGACCCTTGCTCTACTATTGCACCATCCTACAGCAAGCCATGTACAAAAATCCGTGAGATATCAAATAGTTTCACTTTCTCCTGAGATGTTTCAAAGTTGTGTATGATTATATGTGACTTCCTGAACCTTTCTCTTTGCCATTGTGGAGTATTTATTATGTGGTATTTCAGGATTCCTGACATTTCTTACTTGTGGAATCAAAAGATGCTGAGTAGAGTATTTACCTGAAGGACAGAAATAGTGTTGGCATTTTGGATAGTTGAGAGTCGATGAGCCACAACTATTGTTGTACGTCCCACCATGATATGATCAAGTGCATCTTGTACCATTTTCTCTGAGTGAGCATCAAGGGCACTTGTTGCCTCGTCTAAAAGAAGGATAGCAGGATTCTTCAGAATGGCACGGGCAATGGCAATTCGTTGTTTTTGACCCCCTGAGAGTTGCACACCCCGTTCTCCAGTACTTGTCTCATATCCATTTTGTAATGAACTGCCAAAAACATATCTACATATTTTTACATTCCTCCTCAACGAGTAATTGCAACAAATGGGAGTGTTTTGTGAGTGTTATAAGTTGTTTGACATGAAAATTGTTGACGAAGAATTGAGGAGACAACTAAGATATAAGAATTCTTAGAACTTTCTGTGTGCTACATTTTTGTTTACAGCTCTAGATATTGTGAAGAGAACAGTCGAACCTGATAAACATATGAGCATTTGCTGCCTTTGAAGCCTCAATCATCTCTGCCTCTGTTGCATCCTCCTTTCCATATAAAATGTTTGATCGTATGGTGCCTGCAAAGATTGGAGGCTCCTGTGCAACTAAAGCAATGTGGTTACGTAAGGTTTGGAGGTGCACTTTCTTAATATCGATACCATCCACTTTTACCTTTCCACTTAGTGGGTCATAGAACCTCTCAATCAACCCAATGATGGTTGATTTACCAGCCCCACTTTTCCCTACCAGTGCCATGCTGCGTCCTGCCATCACTTTCATTGTGAAACCTGCAGCAAAGTTTGTGAAAATCAGACAAGTTTGTTAATCTTTTATTGCAGGAGCTCAAATGCATTAATGTATACTTGACAGAGCTCCTTTTTCTAAGTGGGATGCATTGATTTGTACCTTTGAAAACCAAGATGTCTGGACGCATTGGATATGCAAAGTCTACATTTCGAATCTCAACATGCCCCTCCACTTTCTCGAGCTTTTCAGCATCTTCATCATCTGGATCTATTTGACTCACACGATCCATGTAGCCAAACACAGATGCAACAGTGCTTGCACCCTTGGCCAAGTCAGAGGTCATGCTTCCCGCCTCAGCAATCATACGACCTGTACTGACTAGTATGAAGAAAGCCTTGAACATGGCTGAAAATGTGATCTGCCCTTTGGAGACAAGCCTTCCACCATACCAGAAATCAAATGCCCAAGTGCAGAACATGGCACACTGGGCAGCTCCAAGACCAACTCCAGAAATAAATGAACGGTAACGAGCTTCTTTACGAGGTGCTTCTTGTTGGGATTCAAACAATTTGAGCATCTTGTCTTGAGATGAAAAGGCTGTTATTGTGCAATGGTTGGCTACAGCCTCACTTGCCACCTTAAAAAATTGATGTCAAACATGTGTATAGATTAGAAGGATCATGCAGAAATTGAAGTTCCAATGGAGAAGTAAAAAATTTCAAAATATCAAATTCAAGAAATTGGAACATTAGGATTTCAAGCCAACAGCAAAAAATCATCTGTAAGAATGGGGTTTGTTGTACCTTGCTAGCTTCTTCCTGTGCTTTGCAACTGGCTGCAGACACAGATTTGAGGAAACCTTTCTTTACATAGAAGCAGACAATTATGATTGGTTGTGAGGCAATCATGATAATAGCCAGGCGCCATGCAACAAGAAGCCCAAGTACACATGCAACAGAAATTGCTGCCAATGTTTGCACCACCAAAGAAATCCTTTCCCCCACAAGAGACCGCACCTACAAGAATCATGAGGTTAAAAATCCTCAGTTTGATGAACCACTGATAATCAACCACAGAGCACAACCATCCACTCTTCATTTCACTGCCTCACATGAAACTAATCAATGCGAAGTGGCCTGATGAAATCAACCATGTTGGTCTCTCCATTTGTTGAGCAGTTGAGCAATTGATTCAAAAAAATCACCACAAGGATTTCTGTGATGGTAAGGAAGTCATTGGTAATATCCAGGAAGCTCACCACTGCTGCCTCTGAGGCAAGTTTTGAACAAACAACACTGCTTGAATTTTGGTCTTCATCAAACCAGCCAACCTCAAAGGTCAGGATGTTGCCCAACATGCGCTCCCTCACTCGCTTTGTTAAATTCTCACCCATGGTTGCAAAGTTGTAGTCCCGCATGTGATTCACAACAAAGCATGTCATGCTAAGACCTGCAAAGATGCAAGCATATTTCCGTATTTGTTGTCGCATTTCATCATGATCCTGCTCGTAGAATGCAGACACCATACTCCCCAAAGTGAAAGCAAATAAAGGCTGCACTACACCAAAACCAATGGCTCCCAGGACTCCCCAGATTGCTGCTTTCCATTCTGGTTTATTTAGAGCAAGAAGCCGCCTGAATGATGGAGGCTTTGCCTTTGAAGCTTTTCTTATGTCACTTGTCTGCGTAGATCTATCTGGTGAATAACTCCCAGCAGATTGGAAGCTCCATGATCTTCGAAAGCTTGATGACTTGCCAATGCTTGATGATCTGTGCATGGTCCAACTTGCCAGAAGATTATCTCCACCACTTGGATGCATCATTAACAGGTCAATCAATAATTAATACAACAAACAAGTGCAAAAAGTCTTCCACTATTTTCCAGTTTGAAGCATGGCATTTGCTCCCTCAGAATCTCAGATATGCAGACTGAATCCTCTAGCTTGATATAAAGAATTTGAAGAGTTAGTGAAAGAGTGTTTTGATCATCAAATCTCTGACTCTGTCTTTTTCATATAAGAATATGTCTTGTGATTGCATACTTCTGAGATTTTCATCAAGAAAAATATGTGCAGAGCATATGACATTTTGATGCAGGATTTCAAAAGAAAAAAGATTTGCAGACTCAATCCACCATCTTGAATCAAAGAGCTTGTAAACTTATTGAGAGAGCATTTTTTTGATCATCACATCTCTCAGCATTGCCTTTGAGGACAGTGAATACTTCTTCTGTAAGTTTATCAAGAAAAATGTGTGCAGAGCATATACCATTTTAATCAAGGATTGTAAAGAAATAGATTTGCAGATTCAATCCATCATCTTGAATCAGCTTGATGGAGGATTTTTAATCATCATATCTCTGATGCTGTCACCTTTAGGGACAGTGAATATGTCTTGTGATTGCATACTTCAGTGTTTTTCATCAAGAAAAATGTGTGCAGGAGCATATGCCATTTTGATGCAGGATTTTGAACAAAAAGCAATGACAAAAAAGAGCAATAGATACCTGAAGAAAGAGCCAAGGGTTTGTTTGTTGTGGCTGTCAACACTGCTGTCATTGTTGTTTCTTTGTTGTTGGTGGAGTAGTGATGCATAAACTCCACCTTCATCCTGCAAAAGAATATCATGTGTTCCAATCTGGACAATTTTCCCAGACTGAATCACAGCAATTGTATCAGCATTTCGTATGCTGGACAAACGATGTGCAATCATCAATGTGGTGCGACCAACAGATGCCATTTCCAAAGCTCTTTGCACAATATCCTCTGACTCTGCATCCAAGGCACTTGTGGCTTCATCAAGCAACAAGATAGGAGGGTTCTTCAACATTGCTCGTGCAATTGCAATTCTCTGCTTTTGCCCACCTGACATCTGTACTCCACTCTCACCAACCTGATATGCAAACACATTTGCAAAGTTTCAATGCAATGGTTTGAAAGTCACAACATGCATCCACTTCAAACACCACACACACATTGGGTATTTGTGCACCAAGCACCATCTGCAGCAATTTCATGCAAAACATTTGTTGCTTCCCAATTTCTCCAAAGAAGGTGAATTGATGATGATGACAATGATAATGATTGATGTACAAATGGATTCAGGATGTGCCTGGGTCTCATAGCCATTGGGCAGCTTCAATATGAAGTTGTGTGCATTGGCTGCCTTTGCAGCTGCGATCACTTCCTTAAGTGATGCACCGTCCTTGCCAAACAAGATGTTCTCTTTGATAGAGGTTGCAAACAGATTGGGCTCCTGACTCACCAACCCAATTTGAGTGCGCAACCATCGCAGCTGAAGATTCTTGATATCAATCCCATCAAGTAGAATTGAGCCACTTGAAGGATCATAATAGCGTTCTAGCAATGCTATCACTGTTGATTTTCCTGATCCACTGCTCCCTACTATTGCCATGGTTTTGCCTGAAATTTCAATGTCACAATAAGTCAAGGTATGATGCAGCAAGTTTCTTTCCATGATCTACTACAGCAGAGATAAATCTCATTGTGCAGCAGCAGCTCAGATCACATACTCAAACTCTTCACAAAGGTGAGAGAAGCTTATCCATGTTGATTCAACTGCATCAGTGTTGGAAGAGAGTAAAACATTTCAGCAAACCTGCAGGAATCGTCAGGTTCAAGCTTTTGAAAATCTGCTGCTCCAACCTGGAGGGATACGCAAATGCAACATCCACGAGCTCCAAGTTGCCTCTCACCTTTCTGAGAACAGATCCAGTTGTGTCATCAGAGTCAATGTCAGGCACTCTATCAATCATCTTGAATATCCGGTGTGCAGCAATCTGTGCCTCTGCGAAGTACTTCAGATTTGGAAGAGACATCCCCAAAGACCTGCAACACAAACAAATTATACACAAAACCACCACCATGAGCTGTTTGTCCATCAAGCTCAAAGCCACCACCCTGGTTCCAAAGCTTTCACAGAATCATAGATGGATTTCAACAGATAAACAACAACACATCAAATCTTGTGCACAACAGCATCAACAATGTGGGTTTCAGCCACTGAAGTTCCAAATTTTTTTCACAAAATCATATCTCTAGATAGGCGTCTTTGACTAGTCTCAAAGGATTTGAACACTTACAGGCCTCCCATCAACGCAGCAAGTCCAGTGGAAATGATTCTTCCACTCTCAATGCCATGCTTGATGACAAGCTCACTGCCATACCAAGCCATGAAAGCCCAAATTGCAAAGGTGATGCCGTTGGCACCTGTTGCAAGCCCCTTGGCCATACCCATCTGTTGTCCCAATTTCACTGTTGTCTCCAATGCATTTGAATATGCAGTGAGAGTCCGTTGCTCTGCGACAAAGGAATAAACAGTTCGGATGGAGTAGAGAGCTTGCTCAGCAATAGTGGCTGCTTTCAGATTGGCAGCATGCATTTTCTTGGTGAGGCCTATGAGTGTGCGCCCATACAAGAGTCCTGGGATAATTAATACTGGCAAGAAGGCAACCAAAACCACTGCCAATCTCCACACCAACAGGAATGACACCACAAATCCAGCAAAAAATCCAGAGATGTTCATTGTGAAATTGCCAATCTGTATCCCCCCAAGTACAAATCATCATTAGTCTTGAGTTCTTGCTCACAAAATACTCAACCAAATTTTTGTCATGCAATTCTTTGAACAAGTGATCAGGTACAATTTTTTTCAACAAAAATCAGTGAAGTAGAAAGATGAAGTGTGTCAGGTGAAGTTCTGATGGATTTCTATGTCAATTATAGCTGTTGAGAGAGTAATCTTCAGTGCTTTTGCTACAGCAACTTTTGGTTCATGATTGACAGAAAAGCTCGGATTACAGATTCTGCTAGATATAAAGGAGATGTAGTCCTTGTAATGCAGTAGACAAAGAGTTTCAGAGAAAAGGATTGTCAACCTTCTCTCCAATTGCATCTTGAATGGCCATGGCATCAGTAGAAACACTATTCACCACCTCTGCAACACTTGCTCCTGCCATATCGAAAAACCCCACATCCTGCCTCAAAATTGCCCTTAGATACTTCGATCTTATCCTAGAGACTTGTCTGTCACCTGTCCAAAGCCAGCAAGCAGCCTCTGCAAACACAAGAGACATGATCCCAGAATTTTGTCAGTACAAAGTGTTGATTTAGTGCCAAACTGCAAAGAATTTCTTCAAAACAGATTGATGATGAATGGCTACTCTTACTAAAGAAAGCTTGTGTCATGGTTCATGAAAGTGTTAGGCACACAGATCTCACAAGAGACATTGACACATTGCTTCAAGACTATACACACTGTTCTTTCACCAATTTTGAAGCAAGAAAATTGCTAGATTTTCTAACAGCATGAGTGGAAATCGTGGGGAGGGAGGAGTAGCAGTCACAGAAGATGCATACTTATTAGTCAGGGACCTACCCAGATAGCAAGCAAGAAATGCAAAGGCCGCCACATACGTGAAGTAAAGTGCATACTAGTGCCACCCAATGCCCATCCATCCCCAAGTTGGCAATCTTCACCATGTCAGCTGGTTGCAATCCTGAACTATGTTATAAACATCAACACAACACAAAAGATTTCCTTGCGAACTGGATTTCCTCAGGAATTGAAGCAAACAATTGAAATTGTGGTTGAGCTGGAGAATCATCATCAACGCGATGCTTGCTTTGAATTTGCATTCAAATGTGTGCAGAGAAACTATTTACCTTGGAAATCTCGTGCATGAACTCATGAGAATTGAGGCTTCTATTTCCGAAAACATCGATTAGACCACTCAGCACGTACAACATCGCCGAGAATGCAACGCCATCGCCCACAGCTCCGCAGAACCCAAGAAACATGAGTAAGACATCTAATTGGTCCGCAAATTGGAAAAGCTTGAAGAACGAAACTTTGTGAGACTCGCTGGACTTGGCTTTGTCCACGCCATTGATACGACCATTTTTCTCCACCAAACTATGAGTAGTCTTGTGGAGAATTTCGTCGACGGGCTTGACAAATGACGATGCATTTATACCCGATCTGTTCTTCACCAGGAGCAACTGCATTCTCTCCTCTTGCTCTAGGGGCAACGACCCCATCGATCTCACTGACTCCTCGTCCATACTACGCACCCGAGTCAGTTTGTGGTTCCCGCCTGGCAATTTCAGAGGGCCTAACCCGAACTCTCGATTGTCGCCCATTTCTCTCAAGCTCTCTCAATTTCCAAATCTATCACTCTTTGTATCAGGTGTACTAGAATAATCAGGCTCAAGATTTTGTTATCGTGTGAAAAAACAACGTGAAATCTGTCTAACAATGTGCGGATTCGAGCTTGTAACCGTCAATGGATCGGAGGCGCAATGCTGGTAGAAATCTCATGTGATTTGCAACATTCTCGACAAATGAATCTCCTGTCCGGAGCTTCAAAACACTTCTCTCTCTCTCTCTCTCTCTCTCTCTCTCTCTCTCTCTCTCTTCAAGCTTTTCCTCAGAACATGCAGAGCTGTTGAAATTCCAATGTCAACGAACTACGCTGATCAAGGCTTTCTAGCAGTCGATCTCGGATGGAAATTTGTAACAGTTATTGGCTTCTTTGCTTTCAAACATCAAAACACAAGTTTTTGTCATACATTGATGTAGATCGTAGCCTTCAAGCAAATACAAACGAAGGCTACGAGCTGTTCTCAAAACGCTTCTTCCATTTTAGCTGCTGAGATCGGCTGATCTCGATCACAATACGCTGGACAAATGGAACAAAATTCGCTCCTCCTAATCTGCAATAAATTCTATTCATCGCTTACAAAGCTGATTCTGGACCTGACAAGCGAATATCGAGATTCTTACGTACAGATTATAAAAGACCCATTAGCCAGTGGGAGATAGAAGAGAGTGAGATCTTACTTTCTCCAGGCTGCCTCTCTCTCCCCACCCGCCAAGCTGCTGCTGTCATCAACGGAACAGCTTGCTGACATTATCTGCCGATCAGGTATGTAATCTCCTTCATGCGGGTCCCAACAATCAAGGGGCTTGGCATAATATTACAGTAGTAGTGATGATCATGAGAGCCACAAGCTCGTTTACAACCTGGTAGAAATAACAACCAGAGAGCAACCCGATTCTATTGTTGTTGCTGGCACGTCGTACTGTCAGTCCTACAGAGACGGCGCTCAAAGTGCAAGGAGCTTTTTGTGTTTCTGGCTCCGCACTTGGCTGCTACTGATCACTGACTGCCAACCTTTGTGCTATTTTTGGTCCTACGCTTCAAATCGCTACCTACTTTGCTCCTGACGTACTAACGTTGCTCGCATGAAATTCGTCGTCATCTTTCTCTTCTCCATCGCATGCTCGTCCTCGTGCTTCCTTTTATTCTCATCTTCATCATCAACTTCTTCTTCATCACATCAGTCCTTCCTTACTTGGATCTTATGTTCATCATCATCTCCTTCTTCATAATCACATGATTCCTTCCTTGCTATGCGCTTTGTTCATCATAAGACTTAATCCCATGATTCCTTCCTTCGTTTACTCTCATGTTAGTCATCTCATGTTTACCACATGATTCCTTCCTTGGTTTGCTCTCATCTTCATCACATGAGAGCCCCATGAGAGGAAAGTAAGGAAGTCTCATAAGTTTCTTCTTTTCTTCGTTTAGTCATATGAGTCTTTCATTATTTTACTCTCATCATCATCATTGATCATCTTCTTCTTCATCATCACATGAGTCTTTACTTTGGTCTCATGTTCTTCCTCATCATCATATTCTTTTTATCACATCAATCCTTATGTTGCTTTCATCTTTTTCATCACCATCTTGATTACTTAGGTCTCATCTTCATCACATGATTATTTCACTATTTTTACTCTTATCTTGTTCATCATCATCTTCTTCTTCATCACACGATCCACTCCTTACTTTTACTAAATTTGGTCTCTTGGTTTTGATTCTTTGATAGGCAATAGAGAAAGCGATTTCATATAAAGAACTGAAAGATTTTTTTTTTTGAAATGTGAGAAAATCATTTATTGAATTTCATTTTCTTAGGTAACTGTCCTCCCAAAGAACTATCTTGCAAAGAACAGTTAACTATGCTTCCTCTACTCTTTCTATTTCTAATACCATAGTACCTTGGCCATTTCAACACATGTTCATCTAATAATTAATTAATTAAAAAGTTCATTTCAACAAATGGAATATCCCTAAATATTTCACTATTACCCTTCACAATTTTTTTGATTTGGAAGAATATTTTTTTGAAAATTTCAACATTTTTGAAAATAATATAATTAGTGTCGAATTGGCCAAGGTACTAAGGTAGATCTCGCAAAATAAATAAAAAACCAAAACGAACAAACACCAAAGATAACAAAGAAGACCTAAAACAAAAGAGCTGTCATATGCTTAGCTGAAGTTTTGAGTGGAATTGTGGAGAGTGTGTATATAATATTAAATATGAGGGGAAAAAAAAAAAGCCTTCAAAGTCTTATTCCTTATTAGAGTCATAAAACACTCTTGGGTGTGTGTGATGATTTATTGTAGCATTTTTTAAGAACATCATCTTCCACTGAAAATTGTTATGTCTAAATTGACAAAAGAAAAAGAGAGGGGAAAGTGAACATAAGGAACAGTTGTAGATTTTTCATAGCCAAAATTTAAAATTGCTGGAGCAACAAGTGGGCAAAGTAGGGGAAGATGTAATTAAAGCAGTAGTAAAAACAATGAATGTGGGGGTGCCCATAAATGTTGCTAGATCTTCCTTCTTTTAACAGATGATATCTTCAATACCAAACTCTGGATTTGGGTATGTAAGTGTTGGTTTGGATAAATTGAAAACATATTTATTTTTTCAAATGAAATATTATTTGGTTCAAGAATTAGAGGTCACCAAATATTCTTGGCAGGAAACGCAATGCACAATCACTTTTAAGTTCTGATGGTAACAAATAAACTTGTAGGTATTAAACATATTATGTGTTTGTTAAAAGGGGACTTTTAGAGCATTGGATATAAATGAGAACGAAAAACATTTACATTACATTAAAAAGTATTGTAAGGCCAAAAAAGGATTATGGAACTCAAATATTTCATCATGCAAAAATATAATCTTCCAAAAATCCTCTAAAAGAATCAAAATCCTTCAAGATATTATAAGTCTATAACTTATCTCAAGTTTCAACACAAGCCATAATATCATCTTTAAAAAATCCTCATATAAAAATAGACCTATTACCTAGGGGCCAAAATCCCTTAAGCTACTCTACTCTATAACGAGTCTAAACACAATATCCTTGCCTTGGTAAGCAAGGCCAAAAGCCACATGTAATATAGAATGATTGTGTTTCCCATGGGGTAGGTTAATGTTCGAAGATATAGGGAAACTTGGGTACATAGGATTGTGAGAGGATGAGAGGAATTTTGAAATTCATTACAAATCATCACAAGAATCAAGAAATGTTTAGAGATTATAGTAGAATTTTTCTTTTTATTTTGTTTTGAGATTCATGATTGAGCACACATAGAAAAACAATTAGCTACCTATAGAAATATGGAAGGGTAATTTACATATATTGTTACATTTTTTATGCTTAAGAAATTCTTGCATATATACAGTGGAGTTCATCCATATCTTAAGATGGGTGTTTGTTTGTTTGGATATTAACATGTCAGAACCCTCTAGAATCATGGGCCCCTTGCTGTAGTCTTGGTACCACTTGAAAGAGGCAGTGTGCACATTTGTTGTTTCATTAGTATTCAAACCAACAAAGCAAAAGTTATTGAATTTATAATAGTCTTTTGTCTTTGGAAATTAATTTGAAATAATGATTCAAAAAAATTGGTTTAAGTAAGGCAATTTTAGATTTCATAAGTCATTCTTTTGGATAAGTGATTTTTTGAATAATTTTAAATTAGAACCTATTGGAATTTTTGTTAGTCAATTCCTAAGTAAAGAGGGATAAAAAACTGTTTTCCAAATTTGTGTCTATTCAAAAGGGATTTTGTTTTTCAACACCATAGTTACAAGTAGATTTTCAATCTCTTATGTACAAGTTTGCATCCTATTTCTCTTCAAATCAATTTGAATTGAATTCACTTACATTTAAGTTGAATTTAATTTGAACTTCAGCCGAAATTGTGCGTGGATTATCACTGCTAATGCATGATGCAAAGCTCAATTAAGTTAAGCCTCCTTTATGCAGAACAGTTTTGGGATGGGTGACCTTAGTTGGACCCAACAACAAATCATTTTGGGGATGGGGCACCTTACTTAAGTCATATTTTTCTGTGACTCGAAGTTTTGAAACTTGGTCTTGGATGATGGGGATGTGAAAATTAACCTTTACCAATTGATGGCTATCATTTTATGTGTGGCTTTTATTTGGAGAAAATTTTGGATTGGTGTTACAATTCAGTCAAATACTGGTCATTCAGTATTTTTTTTGGTGATTTTCTTTTTTGGAAAAAAAACTCTGTTGAATATTCCTTTTTTCCAAAAAATTGCCAAAAATTGAACAAAATTCTAAAAGATTGCCGTGTTTATACACATTGTTCAAGCAAGTAGCCAGGATATAAAAGGGTTTTAATAAAATTTTACTTTCATAGTTGGTCTATAGGCAAACGTGGCTAAATCTCCTTGTGAATCACCAAGGTATCAACATCAAAAAATAATAATCCTGTGGTCATTAGTTGATGTGGTGGAGTAAACCAGTGTTGGTCAGTTATTGAGTTTTGACCCGGATATCAAGCTGCTTATTATTAACCTATCAGCTGGTTCTTGATTTTTTTGATAATTGGTTAGATTGATAATTGCTTGGTATTGAAATTTCAAAATTTATAGCCTACCCGGATGATTCAATTATGATCCAAGTAGATTATCAATCTTTAAATACTAATAAAAAAGGTTAAAATACAGGAAATATAGCATTTTTATCTCTTTTTTAAAAAAACCCTATAACTGGTGTATAACTGGCAGGTTAACCAGTGGTTATTAGCTGGTTATTTTATAACCTACCCTTATGCATAATCAACAGTTACTACCCAAAATTTTCTGATAGCCTACTTGGCAGCCAATTTTTTGATATTGATATTGATAACCTTTCTGGTTCCCAGCTTTTTAAAAAAAACTAACCTACCCAGAGGTTGTTAAACAAAGCAATAACGAGCCAACACTGGAGTGGACCATAAAGTTGGGTTTCATGCAAGATTTTCAATCAGGGTCCATAATATAAGTTAATTTGGTCAAGAAAGAGTTCCAAGTCAAGTTGAAAGCACCTCATGCTATCCATCTATCTATTTTGAGGGATCTCCATGGGGGAGATCCCGCTATATTTTCTATGTTCCCATGTTCCCATGGAAAGATTTTTTGATGGGACTGATCAGGAAAATTCAAAAA